>OOCV01001252.1_pt1 | contig 11132 bp, 10 predicted proteins | sample 1671061 | NCBI WGS metagenome assembly OOCV01 (sample SAMN06348118, study PRJEB24527) | human gut metagenome | biome: human gut; feature: ankylosing spondylitis patient; material: feces | host: Homo sapiens | place: China | collected 2015-10
TGCAATGGGAAGAAACCACAAGCGGGTTAACCGGATTACTGCTCTTAGTTCCTTATTATTGCATATTATACTTTTTACGCGACAAACTGAAAAAGCGATTCATATTTACTTTGAAAAAACTTAATTGACAAACATATCATGATTTTAATTGCCGTTATTTCATTAGGAGCGATTGGAGCCATCGGCGCAGTTTTTCTATACGCCGCCTCCAAGAAGTTTGAAGTATACGAAGATCCTCGTATCGCACAAGTCCAGGAGGTATTGCCTGGAGCCAATTGCGGAGGTTGTGGATATCCCGGATGCGGTGGTTTTGCTGCGGCTTGTGTAAAGGCCGACACGTTGGACGGCCTGTTATGTCCCGTAGGCGGAGCACCTGTAATGGGCAAAGTAGCCACCATCCTCGGAAAAGAAGCTGCCAGTGCAGAACCAATGGTAGCCGTTGTCCGCTGCAACGGAACGTGTGCCGCCCGTCCGCGTACCAACCAATACGACGGTGTGCAGAGTTGTGCGATTGCTTCCACCTTGTACGGCGGAGAAACCGGCTGTTCATTCGGTTGCTTAGGTTATGGCGACTGTGTGGCTGCATGTAATTTCGACGCCATTCACATCAATCTTGAGACAGGGCTTCCGGAAGTGGACGAAGACAAATGTACTTCATGCGGAGCTTGCGTAAAAGCTTGCCCGAAAAACATCATCGAACTGCGTAAGAAGGGCCCCAAATCACGCCGTATCTTCGTCAGCTGCGTAAACAAAGACAAAGGCGGAGTAGCCAAGAAAGCATGTGCCAACGCTTGTATCGGCTGTGGCAAATGTGCAAAGGAATGTCCGTTCGAAGCAATTACAGTGGAAAATAACGTGGCCTACATCGATTACACAAAATGTCGCTTATGCCGCAAGTGCGTAGCCGTATGTCCGACCGGTGCCATCCACGAATTAAACTTCCCGCCACGTAAAGAGGCAGCTCCGGCTGTGGACGCCGACAAAATAAAAACGGCAACAGCTCCGAAACCAGCCGCTCCGAAGGCTGATGCGCCAAAGACTGAAGCCCCGAAGAAAGAGTCTCCAAAGGCAGAAGCTCCAACAGCAAACGCTACGCCAAATGCAGAAACTCCTAAAATTGAAACAAAAGAAGAAACAATTCAAAAATAAAATCTAATAGTATGCTAAGGACATTTCGAATCGGAGGTATACATCCGCCCGAAAATAAATTGTCTGCCGGTAAGAAAATTACCGCTTTAGCTGCACCTAAGCAGGTAATCATACCGCTCAGTCAGCACATCGGGGCTCCGGCCCAGGCAGTGGTCAAGAAGGGTGATCTGGTTAAAGTCGGAACACTTGTCGCCAAGGCAGGTGGTTTCGTTTCCGCTAATATCCACTCGTCGGTATCCGGTAAAGTAAACAAAATAGATAACGCCCTCGACTCAAGCGGCTACAAGCGTCCCGCCATCTACATCGATGTGGAAGGAGACGAATGGGAAGAAACGATCGACCGCAGCGATGTATTGGTAAAAGATTGTACGCTGTCATCCAAAGAGATCGTCGACAAGATTGCAGCAGCCGGTATCGTCGGTCTGGGAGGGGCTACCTTCCCGACACAGGTGAAACTGATGCCGCCTCCCGGAAGCAAGGCAGAGATCATCATCATCAATGCTGTCGAATGCGAACCTTATCTGACCTCCGACCATTCCCTGATGATGGAAAAAGGCGAACAGATATTGGTAGGCGTCACATTGCTGATGAAAGCCGTAAATGTAAACAAAGCTGTTATCGGTATCGAAAACAATAAACCCGACGCAATCGCCCACCTGACGAAGCTGGCAGCCGCTTATCCCGGAATCGAGATCATGCCGCTGAAGGTGCAATATCCGCAAGGGGGTGAAAAGCAGTTGATCGACGCCGTGATCCGTCGTCAGGTGAAGAGCGGCGCCCTGCCCATCTCGGCCGGAGCCGTCGTGCAGAACGTCGGAACCGCCTACGCCGTCTACGAAGCCGTCCAGAAGAACAAACCGTTGTTCGAACGCGTCGTGACCGTAACAGGAAAGGCCGTTGCCAACCCGTCGAACTTCCTGGTTCGTATGGGTACGCCCATCAACACGTTGATCGAGGCAGCCGGTGGTATTCCCGAAAACACGGGTAAGATTATCGGTGGCGGCCCGATGATGGGTAAAGCGTTGGTAAGCGCCGAAGTTCCGGTAACCAAGGGAAGTTCCGGCGTGTTGCTCCTGACAAAAGAAGAATCTGTCCGCAAGCCGATGCAGGATTGTATCCGTTGCGCCAAGTGCGTGAACGTCTGCCCGATGGGGTTGAATCCGGCCTTCCTGATGAAATTCACGATCTATAAGGATTGGGAAAAGGCCGAAGCCAACTACATCCAGGACTGTATCGAATGCGGTTCCTGTAGCTATACTTGTCCAGCCAACCGCCCGCTGTTGGATCAGATCCGGTTGGGCAAAGGCAAAGTAATGGGTATTATTCGTGCAAGAAAGTCATAAAACAAGAGCAATATGGAAAACAAATTATACGTGTCTCCCTCGCCCCACATTCATGGTGGCGACAGCATAAGCAAAAATATGTACGGTGTACTGATTGCCCTTGTTCCGGCTTTCCTAGTATCACTCTACTTTTTCGGACTGGGTGCGCTGATCGTAACCGTAGCCTCAGTTTTCTTCTGTGTCCTGTTCGAATATCTGATTCAGAAGTTCCTGATGAAAAAGGAACCGACCATTTACGATGGTTCGGCCATCCTGACCGGCGTTTTGCTGGCGTTCAACCTGCCGTCAAACCTACCGATCTGGATCATCGCCATCGGTGCACTGGCAGCCATCGGTATCGGTAAGATGTCGTTTGGCGGTCTAGGTAACAATATTTTCAACCCGGCACTGACAGGCCGTATCTTCCTGCTGATCTCTTTCCCGGCACAGATGACCACCTGGCCCGTTGTCGGACAGTTGACATCTTATGCCGATGCAACAACAGGGGCAACCGTCCTCTCTCTGATGAACGAGGGTGCACTCGACAAAATGCCTACACTCAGCGACATGCTGATCGGTAACATGGGCGGTAGCCTTGGTGAAGTCAGCGCACTGGCACTGCTGTTAGGTATGTTCTATATGTTATGGAAGAAGATCATCACCTGGCACGTTCCGGTATCCATCTTCGTCACGGTATTTGTCTTTACAGGTATCATGCACCTGGTGAATCCGGTTCAATACGCAAGCCCGTTCGTCCATCTGTTGTCCGGAGGTCTGATGTTGGGAGCTATCTTCATGGCGACCGACTATGTGACTTCGCCGATGAGCAAGAGCGGTATGATTGTCTACGGTGTCGGCATTGGTATCCTGACAACGGTTATCCGTCTGTTCGGTTCTTATCCCGAAGGTATGTCATTTGCCATCTTCATCATGAATGGAGTTACTCCGCTCATCAACAGTTATATGAAACCTAAACATTTCGGAGGAAAATAAGCATGGCAAAACTAAAATCAACATTACCCAATATGTTCCTTTCACTCACGATCATCTGTGTAGTGGCCGGAGCAATATTAGCAGGTGTGAATATGTACACCACCGGTCCGATTGCCGCCACCAAAGCCGCCGCGCTGGAAGCGGCGATCAAAGCAGTCACACCGGCATTCGATAACAAACCGACAGAAGATGCTTATATGGCTGTCACGACTGACGGCGATTCGCTGAAAATCTATCCGGCGATGAAAGACGGCAAACTCGTAGGAGCAGCTGTCGAAAGCAACACGCAGAAAGGGTTCAGTGGCGAGATCAAAGTGATTGTCGGCTTCGATGCCGAGGGCAAGCTGCTAAACTACTCCGTACTGCAACATGCCGAAACTCCGGGTCTGGGCGCCAAGATGCAGGAATGGTTCCGCGAAGACAAGAACCAGCAGAGCGTATTGGGACGCAACTTGGCTGACGGCGAACTGAAAGTATCCAAAGATGGTGGCGACATAGACGCCATCACAGCCGCGACAATCACCAGCCGTGCATTCCTGAACGCTGTGAACCGCGCCTACAGTGCTTTTTCCGGTGCCGACGGATTGACCGGGGCAACCACATCATCCGATAACACAACTAAAGAGGGAGGAAACGACAATGAGTAATCTGAAAATATTGATGAACGGAATCATCACAGAGAACCCGACATTCGTATTGCTGTTAGGTATGTGTCCGACATTGGGAACGACCTCTTCAGCGATGAATGGTATGAGTATGGGACTTGCAACCATGTTCGTGTTGATCTGTTCCAACATGGTCATATCAGCATTGAAAAATGTAATCCCGGATATGGTCCGTATTCCCGGGTACATTGTCGTAATCGCTACATTCGTAACGGTTGTGCAAATGTGCATGGAAGCATTTATTCCTGCCTTATACGCAAGTTTGGGATTGTTCATCCCGTTGATCGTCGTCAACTGTATCGTGTTGGGACGCGCCGAAGCTTTTGCCGCTAAAAACGGAGTCGTGGCCTCGGCTTTCGACGGAATCGGTATCGGTCTCGGCTTTACGATTGCCTTGACACTGTTAGGAGCTATCCGCGAATTGTTGGGGACGGGTAAACTGTTCAACCTGACAATCATGCCGGAACAGTTCGGCTCGCTGATTTTTGTATTGGCTCCGGGTGCATTCATCGCATTGGGATTCCTGATAGCTATTGTTAATAAACTGCGTAAAGCATAAAACAAGGTAAGATATGGAATATATATTGATATTTATCGCCGCTGTATTCGTCAACAACGTTGTATTGTCCCAATTCTTGGGTATATGTCCGTTCCTCGGCGTATCCAAGAAAGTGGATACAGCAATAGGCATGGGAGCAGCCGTTGCATTTGTGCTTACCATTGCGACACTCGTGACTTTCCTCGTACAAAAATATGTGCTGGATGTATTCGGCCTGGGCTTTATGCAGACCATCAGCTTCATCCTGATTATCGCAGCTCTGGTCCAAATGGTGGAAATCATCCTGAAGAAAGTTTCTCCTGCCCTCTATCAGGCATTAGGAGTGTTTCTTCCGCTGATCACGACAAACTGTTGTGTGTTGGGTGTCGCCATCCAGGTCATCCAGAAACAGTATAATTTATTAGAATCTGTAGTATATGCATTCTCTATTGCTATTGGATTTGCATTAGCTTTGATTATCTTTGCAGGTGTCAGAGAACAATTAGCAATGACAAATGTCCCCGATGGCATGAAAGGAACCCCGATCGCCCTAATCACAGCTGGTCTGCTGGCTATGGCGTTTATGGGATTCTCGGGGATCGTTTAATTTTAAATTTATGATTTATGATCTATAATAACAGGTAATACCGCTTGCCGCTATAAATCATAAATCATAAATCTTTTCATAAATCATAAATTTTCTCTCCTCATGAAACAGAAGATTTTAGTAGCAGGTGGAACTGGTTACATCGGATCACACACCACAGTAGAACTGCAAAACGCAGGTTATGAAGTTGTCATCATTGATGACCTGTCTAACTCCAATATAGAAGTATTGGACGGTATCGAACGCATCACAGGCATCCGTCCTGAATTCATCAAGCTGGACTTGAAAGATAAGGAAGGAACCCGCGAAGCACTGAAAGCTCATCCGGGAATCAAAGGGATCATCCTGTTTGCCGCCAGCAAAGCAGTAGGCGAATCCGTACAGCAACCGTTGAAATACTATCGTAACAACGTTGTGACATTGGTGAACCTGTTGGAACTGATGCCGGAATTCAATATCGAAGGCATTGTATTCTCTTCTTCCTGTACCGTTTACGGGCAGCCTGACCCTGAGAATCTGCCTGTAACCGAGAACGCTCCGATCAAACCGGCTACTTCTCCATACGGAAATACAAAACAGATCAACGAAGAGATCATCCGCGACACGATCCATGCCGGCGCTCCTTTCAAGAGCATCATCCTGCGTTACTTCAACCCGATCGGAGCGCATCCGACAGCAGAGATCGGCGAATTGCCTAACGGCGTTCCTCAGAACCTGATCCCGTATCTGACACAGACTGCTATGGGTATCCGCAAAGAGTTGAGTGTATTCGGTGACGACTATGACACGCCTGACGGTTCCTGCATCCGCGACTATATCAATGTTGTCGACTTGGCTAAGGCTCACGTGATCGCAATGGACCGCATGTTGGGTGGCAAGTCTCTGGATAATGTGGAAATCTTCAACCTCGGAACCGGCAACGGTGTTTCCGTATTGGAACTGATCAACACATTCGAAGCTGCAACAGGCGTTAAAGTCCCGCACAAGATCGTAGGACGCCGCGAAGGTGACATCGAAAAGGTTTGGGCCAATCCCGAACGTGCCAATAAAGTTTTAGGCTGGAAAGCGACAGAAACACTGGCCGACACATTGGCTTCGGCCTGGAAATGGCAGGAAAGACTGCGCGAACGCGGTATCATGTAATCGGAATATTTCTCGTTACCATACAAAAAAGGGGGGGCCAAAGTTCATTATTAAACCCATCGGCTCCCCTTTTTCATTAAGAAGCCTTGGAAAGGTGTATACAGTATAAAGACAAGCTTATCATCAGACAGCACACTGTATATCAATATATTGAAAATAACCATCCCTAGAAAAGGACAATTTGACCGCAATATTTCCCCTACACTTTTTGGAAGCAATAGCGAACGGTAAATAGCGAGCTACCTGACGAAGAAAAAACCAAATCCGGACAAAAACACATTCTCCTCCACACACCTCCAACCCATTTGAACAGCCAGACTCTTAGCATGCACTGCCTCCATACGGAAAAGAAAGGCAAAGGTTTAGAAAAATCATCTAAACAATTATCTATCAAACACATACAATATTTTCATAAATCTATTGCTTCCAAAAAGTGTAGGGGAAATATTGCGGTCAAATTGTCCTTTTCTATATTTGGGGGCCTAAAAAACGTTCCAAGCCCTCCAAAAAGCTATAGGTTTTCCGTTTACAAGCCATAGCTTTCCAAGAAAAAAGCTATAACCTTTTTGGAAACAGGTTATAGCTTTTTTATCATGAGACATCTCCCCCAAAAACAGACTGGAAGATTACTTTGCCAGTATATTCAGGACAGCTTCCCGCCAATCCTCTCCGTTTTCCGGCTGATAGGTGTGGAAACCGAGCCCTTGTCCAACCTCTATATTCGATTTGGCATCGTCGACAAACAGCGTTTCAGCGGGAATAAGCGGGGCATTTTCTATCATCCGGTCGAAGATGGCGGCATCCGGCTTCGTCACCCCAACTTCATAGGAAGTATACATTTTGTCGAAATAAGCGGATATAGGACGACCGGCGGGGGTGAACGCCTCGCTCCTCGCCCACGACTGGACAATCGGATTCGTATTGCTCAACAAATAAACCTTATATTTCTTTCGCAGCTCTAACAGGAAATTCAACTTGTATTGCGGGACATCGGCAATAAAACCCATCCAGGCATATTTGATTTCATCATAAGAAAGTTGCTTGCCGGTATGCTCGCATAACTTGCGACAGAAAGTATCGACATCGATCTTTCCATTCTCCAGTTCAAGGAAAAAGCCTTTCTGCTCATAAGGATCGAGCAACTGTTTTGCATCCTTCACTCCTATTTCCTCAAATCGGCTTACAGCCTGGTGATGGTCCAGGTCGATCAAGACGCCTCCCAGATCAAATACTATGTTTCTGATTCTTTTCATATTCTTTGCGTAATACTCACAAACTTACATAAAAGTGTCCGAACAACCAAATAAAAAAAGTGAAGGCCGTATGCAGGCGGGATCACCCTCCGCATACTCAGCCTTCACTGTAAATCGGCATCACACAAGCATCAAGCAGGCTTGTGAATGTGAAATCATTTTATTCGAGCTTATGGATAACCAGACCGGAACGCAGTTTCGGTTCGAACCAGGTTGTCTTGGGAGGCATGATATTACCGGTATCGGCAATATCCATCAATTGCTTCATGGTGACAGGATAAAGCGCCAACGCGACCTTCATCTCGCCACTGTCCACACGATGCTGCAATTCTCCCAGCCCACGGATACCGCCTACGAAATCGATGCGTTTATCCGAACGAAGATCTTTTATGCCCAGAATCTCATCTAAAATCAGGTTGGAAGAGATCGTCACATCCAGGACACCGATCGGATCGTTATCGTTGTATGTGCCTTGCTTGGCTGTCAACGAATACCATTTTCCTGCCAAATAGAGGGAGAAATTATGCAAAGCTGCCGGTTTATAAATATCCGCGCCCTTTTCTTCCACGACGAAGTTCTTTTCCAATTTAGCCAGAAATTCCTCTTCCGACAAGCCGTTCAAGTCTTTCACCACACGGTTATAGTCGATAATCGTTAACTGGTTTGCCGGGAAACAGACAGCCATAAAGTAGTTATACTCCTCGTCCCCTTTATGAGCCGCATTCTGTCTGGCTTTCTCCGCACCGACCAGGGCGGCGGCGGCGGAACGGTGATGGCCGTCGGCAATATACAGGGAAGGCATTTCGCCGAACAGTTCCGTGATGCGGGCAATATCAGCCGGCTCGTCAATGATCCAGAACGTATGGCCGAAACCGTCGTCTTTCGCGACGAAGTCATATTCCGGATTGCGGGATGTATATTTGGCGACAATCTGGTCCAGTTCGGCATTGTCGGGATAAGCAAAGAACACCGGTTCGATATTGGCATTATTCACCCGGACATGCTTCATGCGGTCCTCCTCCTTGTCACGCCGTGTCAGCTCATGCTTCTTGATAACGCCATTCATATAATCGGGCACATACGCACCGACAACCAAGCCGTATTGTGTCTTGCCGTTCATGGTCTGGGCATACACATAGTAACATTCCTCCTTATCCTGCACCAACCAGCCCTTTTCCTGGAACATCCGGAAATTGGCGGCAGCTTTCAGATAAACGGCAGGATCGTGTTCATCCGTCCCGACCGGAAAGTCGATCTCCGGTTTGATGATATGATATAATGATTTTTCATTTCCCTTCGCTTCTTCGCGTGCCTCTTCCGAGTTCAACACATCGTAAGGACGGGAAGCCACTTGTTCGATCAAATCTTTAGGAGGACGGATTCCTTTGAAAGGTTTAATTCGTGCCATGATAATTTAGATTTATGATTCATGATTTATGATTTATGGAGCTTATTTTTAGAGGTAAGGATTATGGATACGAGGATTTTCCTCAATTCCTGGCAATCACAATATAAAGAATCAAACTGTGATTGGGATAAATAATCCGTTTTCTCTAATATCGTCAACCAATAAATTGTCTCATTCGTTTCCTTTTAGGATATTGCCAACTTATGAATAAAATCTGACGAAGATTCCGCAGAAAGAACTTCGCTTATATTCGCTCCAACCGAAGTCCCGCAACGCAAAAGTTGCTTACTTATAATGAATTCTTTCTTCTCTCCTGTCAAATATATATACATTAACAATCCGAATCGCAAACGACAAAGCTTTCTCATAGGCCGGGTTTTGCTCCATAAATCATAAATTATCAATCTATTTATTTACTCTGAACTTTTCACATCCTTCTTTCAGGAAGCCTTCGATCTGCTTGGCAGCGGCAATACCGGCATTGATATTGGCTTCGGCAGTCTGTGCACCCATCTTTTTAGGAGTGGAGAAATAGCGGCCGGCAAACTTGGCGGCAAACTCTTCGTTGGCTACGGGCATGATGTCGGTTACATATTTCAAGTCTGCGCGTTCTTCCATCAACTTGATCAGTTCGGCTTCGTTGATCACTTCCTTACGGGCTGTATTGACCAACAGGCCCCCTTTCGGCATCTTGCCGACCAAAGCGTAATTGATGGAGTTCTTTGTTTCGGCAGTTGCGGGAATATGCAAAGAAACGATATCGCAGGTAGCATAGAGTTCTTCCGGTGAAGCGACCGGTTTCACACCATCCGCTTCAATGGCCGAAGCCGGACAGAAAGCATCGAATGCATAGATTTCCATTCCGAAACCTTTTGCGATACGGGCCACATTGCGGCCTACGTTGCCGTATGCGTGGATTCCCAGTTTCTTTCCTTTCAATTCTGTTCCCGATGTTCCGTTATAGAAGTTGCGGACAGCCATTACCATCATTCCGAAAGCCAATTCGGCAACGGCATTGGAGTTCTGCCCCGGTGTATTCATCACACAAACATTATGAGCTGTCGCAGCAGCCAGGTCGACGTTATCGTAACCGGCTCCGGCACGAACCACTATCTTCAACTGCTTGGCGGCATCCAGCACTTCGGCATCGATCACGTCACTGCGGATAATGATTGCATCCACATCCTTGACTGCCTCCAGCAGTTTGGCCTTTTCACCGTATTTTTCCAACAGGATCAGTTCATCGCCTGCCCCTTCCACTACTTCGCGGATACCTTTCACAGCTATCGCTGCGAAAGGTTTATCTGTTGCTACTAATATCTTTGCCATAATCAATGCTGTTTTTCAAAATCCTTCATACATGCAACCAAAGCTTCAACGCTGCTCTTAGGCATTGCGTTGTACAGTGAGGCACGGAAACCACCGACAGAGCGGTGTCCCTTGATACCGACCATACCGGCAGCCGCAGCAAATTTGCTGAATTCGTCTTCCAGTTCCTTATATTCGTCATTCATCACGAAACATACATTCATGATAGAACGGTCTTCGGCTGCAACAGTCCCTCTGAACAACTTGTTACGATCGATTTCATCATACAGGATAGCGGCATTTTCCATATCCTTCTTTTCCATAGCGGCAACACCGCCTTGTTCCTTATACCATTTCAATGTCTGCAACGCAGCATAGATCGGCAGCACGGGAGGAGTGTTAAACATGGAATCCTTGTCCACATGAGTCTTATAGTTCAACATTGTCGGGATCGGGCGTTCCACATGTCCCAAAGCATCCACACGAACAATAGCCAACGTCACACCGGCAGGAGCCAGATTCTTCTGTGCCCCGGCATAGATAATGTCATATTTGGACACATCGATCGGACGGGAGAAAATATCGGACGACATATCGGCGACCAAACGTTGTTTCACATCCGGATCTTTGCGAGTTTCCGTTCCGTAAATCGTATTATTGGTCGTAATATGGAAATAATCCGCATCGTCGGCAATCGTATAATCTTTCGGAATATATGTATAGTTTTTATCTTTAGAAGATGCCAC
>OOCV01001284.1_pt1 | contig 10970 bp, 10 predicted proteins | sample 1671061 | NCBI WGS metagenome assembly OOCV01 (sample SAMN06348118, study PRJEB24527) | human gut metagenome | biome: human gut; feature: ankylosing spondylitis patient; material: feces | host: Homo sapiens | place: China | collected 2015-10
AAATTAATTATATCTACAATACATGGAGCTAAAGGTTTAGAATGGGATAATGTTATTCTTCCAGATATGGAAGCTTTTATTTTTCCAAATTATAATAACTTATGTAAAAATTGTAATGGATTTTTTACAAATGATAATTTTTGTAAATTTATTCCTTCTAATCATTCAACAAATGATATCTTAAACACTTTAAATTTATTTTATGTTGCAATTACACGAAGTAAAAAAAATGTTATTTTTACTGCTTCAGAAAGACGTTATACCTATAATAATCAATCTAAATCTTCTAAACTTAGTTGTTTATTAAATATACCTGGCATTAAACTGAATATTATCTAATGATAATATATATTTTTATCTTTAATAAAGTAAAAAGTACGTGAGTGGGTAATTTCTTTAGTTCGTTTCTTTATCACTAAAGAAATGAACAAACACATTTATTTATATTTACTTTTCTTTCATGAGCAAGAAAAGTAACAAAAGAACTCTACCTCCCGATACCAATTTTTCTTTGTCAATTATAAAACCATGACTATAACGCTCTAAACTCGCTTCGCTCAAACAGTAGAGCTAAATTCATAGTCATGGTTTTATTCTTGCCAATAGCCTACGGCTACCGCAAAATTCGCTAACGTGAGGGATATTTGGTTATTATTTTTATCATTTTATAGTTTTTTCGCTTTTTAAATTTTAATGATAACACCAGTTATTAAAAATCTTCAATAATACCTAACCATTTCTCGCATTTTAGCATCTTTTTATGGTAGCTATTAGCTATTGGCAAAGATAAAAATATAGCTACGTTTTTAGTTCTACTGTTTGATCGTAGCAAGTTTTAAGCATTGTATGAAATGATATTTTTTCAAAGCTAAAATTTTATCTGCGGTGATTTTAACATAGTTCTTAGTGCTTTAGCACTAAGAACTATGTTATGCAACTTGTTGTGATTTGGTTCGTTTCTTTGTCACCAAAGAAATGAACATATCATTTTTTTATTTCATTTATTTTTTCAACGCTTAAGCCTGTTACATCAGCAATAAAATTAACATCACTGCCATTTTCTAACATTTTCAATGCAATTTCTATTACTTTATCTTCTGCACCTTTTTTTAGACCTTCTTTTAACCCTTTTTCCAATCCTTCTTTTAGTCCCTCTTGGCGATTATATAAGATTGTAGAGTTATAATCTCTTATCGCTTTTTCTTGTATTTCATATTGACGTCTTTTTATCTCATCTTGTGAAAATACCATCTCATAATTTAAAGCTTCTTTTATTACAGGATTGTTCATAGCTATCGCCTCTCTTTGTTCATCTGTACACTACGGTTTTAGTCTGAATGCTTGTGTAAAGTTAGTTTCTAAACCTTATATGAAGCAATAATTATTTTCAAAATTAAAATTTTATCTACAATAGCTTTCTTTGGTTCATTTCTTTGCCACAAAAAAATGAACAACTACCCTATTTATATTTACTTTTCTTTCATGAGCAAGAAAAGTAACAAAAGAACTCTACCTCCCGATACCAATTTTTCTTTGTCAATTATAAAACCATGACTATAACGCTCTAAACTCGCTTCGCTCAAACAGTAGAGCTAAATTCATAGTCATGGTTTTATTCTTGCCAATAGCCTACGGCTACCGCAAAATTCGCTAACGTGAGGAATATTTGGTTATTATTTTTATCAATTTATAGTTTTTTCGCTTTTTAAATTTTAATAGTAACGTTAATTATTAAAAATCTTTAATAATACCTAACCATTTCCCGCATTTTAGCATCTTTTTACGGTAGCTATTAGCTATTGGCAAAGATAAAAATATAGCTACGCTTTTAGTTCTACTGTTTGAGCCTTGCGAGTTTAGAACGTTGTTGATATATTTTTATCTTTGTCAAAGTAAAAAGTGCGTGAGCGGGTGATTTCTTTGGTTCGTTTCTTTATCACTAAAGAAATGAACAAATATCTATTTTTAGACTAAAAAAGAACTATCTTTTAATATAGATAGTTCTTTTTCTTATTATAAACTCTTAAATTATAATTTTAACTGTGTTTTGATGCGTTCTACAGCTTTTAATGTGTTTTCACGGCTACCAAATGCAGTAAGACGGAAATAATTTTCGCCAGATGGGCCAAAACCAGAACCTGGAGTACCTACGATATTTGCTTCATGAAGAAGTTTATCGAAGAAATCCCAAGAAGTCATACCTGCTGGAACTTTGAGCCATACATATGGGGAGTTTACACCACCGAAAACAGTAAGACCAAGGCTTGCTAAACCTTCACGGATAATTTTTGCATTTTCCATGTAGTAGCCAACCATTTCTTTTACTTGTTTTTGTCCTTCTTCAGTAAGTACAGCTTCTGCACCACGCTGAATAATATAAGGTGTACCATTGAATTTAGTTGTATGACGGCGATTCCAAAGAGGATTTAAAGCTTGTTCTTTACCGTCTTTTGTATAACCTTTAACAGCTTTTGGTAATACGATATAACCGCAACGAGTACCAGTGAAACCTGCTGTTTTGGAGAAGGAACGGAATTCAATAGCTACTTCTTTTGCTCCTTCAATTTCATAAATTGTATGAGGTACATCTTCTTCTGTAATATAGTAAGAATATGCTGCATCATATAAAATGATAGATTTATTTTCTTTAGCATATTTAACCCATTTAGCTAATTCATCACGGGATAAAGTAGTACCAGTTGGGTTATTAGGGCTACATAAATAAATCATATCTACATGCTGTTTTGGAAGTTCTGGAGTGAAGTTATTTTCAGCAGTACATGGCATATATACTACACCTTCAAAAGTACCATCTTCTTTTACAAGACCTGTACGACCAGCCATGATATTTGTATCGAGATATACAGGATATACTGGGTCAGTAATAGCAATTGTGTTATCCACACCAAAAATTTCTTGAATATTACCGCAGTCAGATTTCGCACCATCACTGACAAAAATTTCATCAGCTTCAATATCTACACCACGGGATTTATAAATTACATCGCGGATTTTTTCACGTAAAAATGCATAACCTTGTTCAGGGCCATAACCGCGGAAAGTTTCTTTATTAGCCATTTCATCAACAGCTTTATGCATAGCTTCGATACTAACTTGTGGTAATGGTAATGTAACGTCACCGATACCTAAGCTAATAACTTCAGCTTCTGGATTTTCAGCTTTGAATTTCTGCACACGATGTGCAATTTCAGCAAAAAGGTAACTACCTTGTAATTTTAGATAATTTTCATTAACTAATGCCATTTATAATCCTCCTAAATACTTTTATTTATCTCTAAATAAAATTCATTCTTATTTATTATACAGTATTTGACATATTTAAACAATGTATACTTGTTTAGTCAGTTTCATACAAATTTAAACAAACAAAAAAAGCTGTCTCTAATCTGAAATTAGAAACAGCTTTTATTTTTTATATTAGAGATTGCTTTTTGCAACTTCAACAAGTTTAGCAAATGCAGCTGCATCGTTGATAGCAACGTCAGCTAACATTTTACGGTTAACCTGAACACCTGCTTTTGTTAAACCGCAGATGAAACGGCTGTAGGACATACCGTTTGCACGAGTAGCAGCATTGATACGAGCGATCCAAAGTTTACGGAATTCACCTTTTTTCGCACGACGGTCTCTACGTGCATAGTAAAGAGCTTTCATAACGAGTTCGTTAGCTTTTTTGAACTGTTTGCTTCTAGCTCCTCTATAACCTTTAGCTAATTTTAAGATTTTTTTATGACGTGCATGAGCGGTTACGCCACTTTTTACTCTTGGCATTATTTACCCTCCTAAATTTCAACAATAAATGATTAATTAAGCGTATGGAAGCATTTTGCTTACACGTTTATGATCAGCAGCAGTGATGATAGCTGCTTTACGTAAATTACGTTTACGTTTTGGTGATTTCTTTTCTAAAATGTGGCTTTTGAAAGCTTTATTACGTTTGAATTCACCAGAACCAGTAGCTGTAAAACGTTTAGCTGCAGCTCTGCGAGTTTTAATTTTTGGCATTAGTGTTTCCTCCTTTAGTTTGCACTTTAGGTGCTAAAATCATAATCATATTTTTACCTTCAAGTTTAGGTTCGCGTTCAACAGTAACAGCTTCTTGCATTGCTTCAGCGACCTTTAATAAAAGCTCTTTACCCATTTCTGGATGAGAAAGCTCACGGCCACGGAACATGATTGTAGCTTTTACTTTATTGCCTTCAGCAATAAAACGCATAGCATTTTTAACTTTGAAGTTAAAATCGTGTGTTTCAATACCAGGACGAAGTTTTACTTCTTTTACACTGATAACCTTCTGTTTTTTCTTCGCTTCTTTTTCACGTTTTTGTTGTTCATAGCGATATTTTCCGAAATCCATGATTCGGCAAACAGGTGGTTTTGCTTTTGGAGCAACTTCTACTAAGTCTAAATGAGCTTCTTCTGCTTTACGAAGAGCATCTCTTGTAGACATAATACCAAGCTGTTCTCCCTGAGCATCTGTCACACGAACTTCTCTAGCGCGGATTTCGCCATTAATTCTTAAAGTTTCTTTACTAATAGAAAACACCTCATTATTTATATATTATTTTTATTATATACACAAAAAAGAGGATGACGCACGTCACCCTCTGATATTACAAATTAAAATATACGTTAAACGTTTTTGTTTTAATTAGTAACCCTAGTGACTAGCACGCCATAAGGTGAGAAGCGGTGACTTCTTCTTGTGGAATACGTTGCATCTCAAATACAACGTAACTTAATATATCACAAACTATATCCACTGTCAATAAGTTTTTTATAAATACAACTATTGTTTCTATTAAATCTTCCAAAAATAAAATGCCAAAATAGCAGATAATAATAAACAATAAAAAAATAATATATCAAATATTAAAACAACAGACACTAAAAATAGTATCTGTTGAAATAAGTTTATCCAAATAATAATAATAGTGCAATAATTAAAGCTACTAAGCATCCACAACCTCCCATAGAAGATGCTTCAAAAAGTCCTCTTATAAGTGATAACGCTAACCATACTATTATTAATCCAACAAAAAAATCCATATCTTACCATACCTTTTTATTTAACTTTTATCATTTTTTATTTTAATTTAATATGATATCTATGAACTATCTGTACTTATTTTATTAATTTTTCTTTTGTTAATCATGATCATTTTAATACCTTCTTTCATTATCCAATAAAATTCAAATACAATTATTGTTTCTATTAATCTTGTAATAGAAAAGATTTACCAGAAGCTGTAAAGAATTCAAATACAACTATTGTTTCTATTAATCACCATTCCAAAATTGATTTAAATCCGCAACTTTTACATTCAAATACAACTATTGTTTCTATTAATCTTTGTATTGCATATCAAGAAATAAAAGAAGAAAAATTCAAATACAACTCTTGTTTCTATTAATCTGCATTAGCACCTGCGTCTACCATATCACTTGTTATAATTCAAATACAACTCTTGTTTCTATTAATCTAAATCTGATGATACTTATATTCCAAAGCCACCATAATTCAAATACAACTCTTGTTTCTATTAATCTTTTTCTTTATGCTGTTCCGCTTCTTCTTTTGTCTATTCAAATACAATAAAGATTAACGAAATCCTGTGCCTTTTCCTGGGTTCCGCTTCTTCTTTTGTCTATTCAAATACAACTCTTGTTTCTATTAATCGATAAAATTCTATTATTTACATAAATTGTTCGATTATTCAAATACAACTCTTGTTTCTATTAATCTGGTTGGTCCATATTTTATAAGCTTATGGAAACGTATATTCAAATACAACTCTTGTTTCTATTAATCTGAAAACTTTTTACACTTAAACTATATACTCTATCATTCAAATACAACTCTTGTTTCTATTAATCGCTGTTGCAATAGCAACAGTTTCAAGTGTCATTGCATTCAAATACAACTCTTGTTTCTATTAATCTGCTGTCCAACATCACCTTTTTCACCTTTTTCTCCTATTCAAATACAACTCTTGTTTCTATTAATCATTGAAAATATATCTGATAATGGTATATTAATAAGATTCAAATACAACTCTTGTTTCTATTAATCTCCTTAAATGTATCTTTGTAGAATTCCTGGAACTATTCAAATACAACTCTTGTTTCTATTAATCTTATAAGATTGCCAAATTACACCATCTTCTAATACTATTCAAATACAACTCTTGTTTCTATTAATCAAATATAGATGTACCAGAGGTAATAGAAGATTGGAAATTCAAATACAACTCTTGTTTCTATTAATCGTGGAAGCCACTAAATTAGGGCAAACTTGACAATTATATTCAAATACAACTCTTGTTTCTATTAATCTTTGGTATATTATTTTTAGTAGGAATTGTTTTAGATATTCAAATACAACTCTTGTTTCTATTAATCATAAGTTCTCGTCTTGACTCGCGTTAACTGCATTTCATTCAAATACAACTCTTGTTTCTATTAATCAAGATTAGCAAGAACCGAATATTTACACGTATTAAAATTCAAATACAACTCTTGTTTCTATTAATCTGAGCTAATTGAAAAGTATATAGCTACTGATTTAACATTCAAATACAACTCTTGTTTCTATTAATCTAATGATACCAATTATGGGAGATGATAATAAAACAGATTCAAATACAACTCTTGTTTCTATTAATCATTTTTTTAGCTAATTCTTTTTGCGAAAGTTCATTTATTCAAATACAACTCTTGTTTCTATTAATCACAAGGATTGAAAGATGGCTATTGTGTATTAGGTATATTCAAATACAACTCTTGTTTCTATTAATCCTATTTAGGACAGAAAGACAATCCAAACGAAAGCAAATTCAAATACAACTCTTGTTTCTATTAATCATGACACGAATAACTTTATTTTTAGAAAATGGATAATTCAAATACAACTCTTGTTTCTATTAATCCTACTGCGTCTTTTGCTACTCTCTGAAATTTGTTTTATTCAAATACAACTCTTGTTTCTATTAATCGCTAACACTCCTAAAGCACGTCTAAAATTATTCTTGATTCAAATACAACTCTTGTTTCTATTAATCTTAAAAAATGGGAAAACAGTTTGGTCGATATAAATAAATTCAAATACAACTCTTGTTTCTATTAATCATAAATTGTTGTGAATGGTTTTTCTCCTAATAACCAATTCAAATACAACTCTTGTTTCTATTAATCGAGCTGTCCATTCAAAGACACATTTTTCTGCCTTGGATTCAAATACAACTCTTGTTTCTATTAATCTTATCCATAAGAGTTGCACATGTATGCCTACAATCAATTCAAATACAACTCTTGTTTCTATTAATCTTTGTTCTTTTGCAATGCTATCCCACATATCACCATTCAAATACAACTCTTGTTTCTATTAATCATATCATGTTTCCACTTCCAGAAAACTCACCTTCTATTCAAATACAACTCTTGTTTCTATTAATCACCTCAACCCCTCGACCATATTTGAAATCCACAATAATTCAAATACAACTCTTGTTTCTATTAATCAGCCGAGAGCCTTACAACAACACGTGATAAATCAAAATTCAAATACAACTCTTGTTTCTATTAATCGGCAGAACCTCTCGGAATATGGATGTCATCCATCGGATTCAAATACAACTCTTGTTTCTATTAATCTATGCTACAATGTGATTTGTGAGGAGGTGAGGCTCTATTCAAATACAACTCTTGTTTCTATTAATCATTTCTGTAGAGAAACAATAACACTTCCGTTGTAACATTCAAATACAACTCTTGTTTCTATTAATCGCCGAATGACCCTTGAAATTTACCGGACATTAATATATTCAAATACAACTCTTGTTTCTATTAATCCCCTATATTTATTAGCATTTCTTTTTTTATTATAGCTTCTAAAATCTTGTTATTCAAGGATATAAAAAAATTTTACCAGCTGATTTTGATTTTTATTAGTTATATAAAAAAATAGCCTATAAAGCTTATATTGCTTAGCTTTATAGGCTATTTAGTAAAAATTCACTTGGTAATTTTTTATTTAAGCTTGTAACGCTCCTACAAGTTCATTTACATCTTCAATATTGTGTTTTTGCATATATTCAGCGATACCATCTGCAATTACTTTTAATGCTGATGGGTCAATGAAGTTATGTGCTCCCACTGCGACTGCTGTTGCACCTGCAAGCAAGAATTCAATAGCATCTTCTGCACTTGCAATACCGCCCATACCAATGATTGGAATGTTTACAGCTTTTGCTACTTGCCATACCATGCGAAGTGCTACAGGTTTTACAGCAGGGCCAGAAAGACCACCTGTGATATTGCCAAGTAATGGTTTTCTTGTATTGATATCTATTACCATACCAGTCAATGTATTAATCATAGAAATAGCATCTGCACCTGCTTCTTCTACTGCTTTTGCCATCTGCACAATATCTGTTACATTTGGAGAAAGTTTTACAATTACAGTTTTTTTAGTATGAGTTTTTACTGCATGAGTTACAGCAGCTGCTGCTTTTGGATCTGTACCAAAAACGATACCGCCTTCTTTTACATTTGGACAAGAAATATTTACTTCTACAGCATCTACGCCATCAATATCTAAACGCCATGCCATTTCAGCATATTCTTCTACAGAACCTGCGGAAATATTTACGATAACAGCAGTATTATATTTTTTAATTTTTGGTAAGATATCATAAATAAAAGCATCTACCCCTGGATTTTCAAGACCGATACAGTTGAGCATACCAGAAGGAGTTTCTGCAATTCTAACGCCTGGATTACCAGCACGAGGTTTTGGTGTAACGCCTTTAGTAACGATTGCACCGATTTCATTTACATCAAGAAAATCTTCATATTCTCTACCAAATCCGAATGTTCCTGAAGCTCCCATTACAGGATTTTTTAATTCAAGATTACCAATCTTTACAGATAAATTCATTAAAATACCTCCTTAGCTTCAAAAACTGGGCCTTCTGTGCAAACTTTACGACGTTTTTTAGTGAGTTTACCTTCAAAAGTACAGCCAAGACATACGCCAATACCGCAAGCCATGCGTTTTTCTAATGATACTTGGCAATCAATATCATGTTCATAAGCAAGTTTTGCCACGCCTTCCATCATGATATTAGGACCACAAGTATAAATAGCGTCAATATTATTTTCTTTTAAGATTTCAGGCATTAATTGGATAGTAAAACCTTTAAATCCTACAGAACCATCATCTGTTGTGATATAAATTTTATCAGCATATTCTTTTAAATATTCTTCCCAGAATACTTCATCTTTATTTTTACCACCGATAAGTAAAATAGGTTTTTGGTCTTTGAGCAAGCGAGATAAATAGATAAGTGGAGCAATACCTACACCACCGCCTACAAGCAATGGACGACCTTCTTTTAATTTGAAGCCATTACCGATAGGGCCTAAAATACTAAATTCTTCGCCTTCTTTTAATCTAGAATATTCAGCTGTACCTTTACCGACAATACGATAAATTAAAGTGATTGTACCTTCATTTTTATCTACATCTGCAATACTGAACGGACGACGCAAAAAGTTTTCACTATGCAAAGTCTTCACATGAACAAACTGACCAGGTTCAGCAAGATTTGCAATTTCTGGAGCTTTGATAACCATGTGTTTTACATTTTCATTTACTGCTTTGTTGAGCAAAATTGTTCCTGTTACTACAAGCTTTTTCAAAAGAAACCCTCCTACTTTTTACACATTATACTTTATAATCATAATACTATATAACTAATTTTTTCGCAAAATTTCTCAGCTAAAAATAATTTTATTTTCATTAGTCTATTTTAAATTTATTTTACTTTTTCCAATTTAATTTTTCTAAAATTTGCTTTGTATGTGTTGTTATATATACACCTAATAAAATAACTACTGCGCCTAAACATTCTTCCATAGTAATTATTTCATTTAATGTTATTGAAGCTGTAACAATCCCCACAATAGGCATGATATTTAAAAATATGGAAGCTGTACTTGCACCTACATTTTTTACACCAATATTCCAAAATATCATTGCTCCTACACCACCGAGCCATACAATATATGCAAATGAAGCCATAGCTTTCATAGATAAATCTGGTATAAATAAACCACAAGTAAAATGACCATAGATTGCAATAAAAATCGCACCAAATACTCCTGCCCATGCTGTAACAGATAATACAGACATCTTCTTCATCACGCGAATGCTGATTAAACAATAAATTGCCCAACTTAATTGAGCTACAAAAAATAATATATCTCCCAAATTAAATGAAATATGTAAAATAATATCTAGATTTCCATTGCTGATTAAATACAATGTTCCTGATATTGAAATTATAATTCCAATCCATTGCAATAAAGCCAGCCTTTCACGCAAAAATACAAAAGCTAATAAAGATGTAACAGCTGGCGTCATAGCAGCAATCAAAGTGGCATTAGCTACTGTAGAATATTGTAGCCCTGTAAATTGTGAACCATTATTCAAACTAACGCCTGTTATCCCCATAATTATAAGTGGCAACCAACAACTTTTAGGCGGTATAAAATCTTTTTTATGTGTAATTTTCATCAATAAAAATAAAGTAGCACTAAGTAGTAAATATCGGAAAGATACTAAAGTAGGTGGGTTCATCTCCGCTACAATGAATTTCACCACTACAGGCTGAAAACCCCATAAAATTCCAGCCAAAGACAACAACACATAAGCTTTATTTTTCAAAATAACATCTCCATTTAACTAAAACCTAAGTCATCATTATAACATATCCCTATAACGAGATTAAACATAAAATATATTCTAATACTTGCCACTATGCTATAATAAATTATTATTACTTTTCTTTTATAGACAAAGATTATTTCATTATTCTTTTATACAAAAGAATAACGAAGCAAAAATAAAAATCCCACGATATTGATTTTACTTTAATAAATATAAA
>OOCV01001308.1_pt1 | contig 10807 bp, 6 predicted proteins | sample 1671061 | NCBI WGS metagenome assembly OOCV01 (sample SAMN06348118, study PRJEB24527) | human gut metagenome | biome: human gut; feature: ankylosing spondylitis patient; material: feces | host: Homo sapiens | place: China | collected 2015-10
TGCAGCGGCACCGGCAGAGCTGTCCTCACCCATGAACACAGCCGACACCCGGATACCCATGCGCTGCAGCGCACGCACTTGCGCGGCAGTGTCAGCCACACCGGCAGCGTCCTCGTAACCGCAGCCCAGCGGGTTTTCCGGGCTGGGCGGGATGCGGCGGCTGTCGTTGGGGGAAGCATCGGTCAGCAGGATGAGCAGGTGCCGCGGGGCGGGGCCGGGGGCAAAGTCCAGCAGATCGCCCGCCGCCAGCAGGGCCAGGCCGTCGCGGTTCCAGCCGGAGGCAAAATACCGGTTGATGTTCTGGCGGTTCTTGTCGGCAAAGTCCTTGAGCACCCGCAGCACGGTGTAGCCCCGCAGGCTGCTGAAGGCGCTCACCCGCACCGGGATGCCGCAGTTGGCCAGGCTCTCGGCCAGGATGGACCCCTGCGCCGCGATGACCTCCTGACAGTGCAGGCGGGAGGCGGAAGCGTCCAGCAGCAGGTCCACCGTAAAGGCGGGGTGATTTTCCTCTTCGGCGCACAAAAACACCCGGTCATCGTTCAAAAGCGGGGCGCGCCACACCCGCCCGGGGTCCACATTGCCGCTGCGGGCCACCCGCGCGTTGGGCTGCTGATGCACCAGAATGCAGTTGCGGATCTGCTCGGTGAGCCGCAGCACCACGCTGCGGTGCAGCTCCTGATTTTTGGCGTAGTAGGCGCGGTTGCGGTCGGCCTGCAGCTCGGCCTGTTCGGCCAGATGCCGGGCCTCCGGGGTGGGGGCCTGTTCCGGGCTGGGCACGCCCGCGCTGAACCACAAATGGCACCCCAGATGCACCCCGGTGCACAGCTCCTGTTCGGCCTTGCGCAGCCGCTCCGGCGGGTAGAGGGAGCGGCCGAAGCAGCTCTCAATGTAGGCGCGGTCCTGCGCGGCGTTCTGCTTCAGGGTGATGTGGGCCTGCCGTTTGTCCACGCTGGGGCCGCTGCCGGCGGCGTCCACGGCGTTGGAGTGCTCCACGGTCACCCGGTCGGTCTTGATCATCTGGGTGGGCAGGGCCTTGGTGGCAAGGGTGGCCAGCAGGCCGTCCAGATGCAGGTGCAGCGCCGCTTTCGGATGCACGGTGCCGTCGAAGAGGTCAAACCTTGCGTACACGGCCAGCAGGGCATCCTGCAATTGGTCCGGCTGCGGGGCGGTGTCCGGGGCCAGCGCCCGGAACAACCCGCTCTCGTAGGGGGTCATCACGGGCAGATTGCGCCCCAGCACGCTGCGCCAGCGGGCCGCCTGCATGGTGTACACCAGCTGGTTCCTGGCCATCCACTCCTGCCGGGAAAGTTTGTACTGGATGGCAAAAAAGTAGTCGGCGTGAGAAGAGCGCAGCGCTTCCAGCACCGGGCGGTGGGGCAGCTCCAGCCGGTAGGCCGCGTTTTCGAGGTAGAGCCACGCCAGATCGTCCAGCATGGCCTGCCGCAGATCGCCCGCCCAGCGGTCGAAGATGCTGCTGATCAACTTGTCACCGTAATATTTGTGCACAAGGCCCACGATGGTGTTCATGTAAAAATCCACCGTGCCGTCGGTGTTGTGGGCCAGAAACAGCGGCTCAAAGCCATAGGCGCCCGCAGCCGCCCAGACCTGATTGGCCGCCCGCCGCTCCTGTGCGGTGTAGCTCTGGGCTTCCATCAGGCAAACAGCTTGGCCGCATCCAGTTTGGCCGGGATGCGGGCCGCGATCACGTCGCGGATCAGGCCCTGCTCGTAGCTGTCAAAGGCCTTGTTGGTGATGCCCATGTCCAGCGCGGCCCCTGCGGGGATGCCGCGGCGGATCAGGCGCAGGGCGTCCAGCATGCCGCGCAGGTCCAGTGCCTTGGTGGAAATTTCCGCACTGTCGCACTTTTTCTGCAAGTCGAGGAACAGCAGGGCGAACTGGTGGGCGTACTTCGCAGCAAGATCCGGGAACTGTGCCCGCAGCAGCTTTTCCAGGTTGTCCTGGGTGATGGTGGGCATCTGGATGACCACGAAGCGGGAGGTCAGGGCCTCGTTCAGCTCCCGGGTACCGGCGTAGCCGTAGTTCATGGTGGCGATGAAGCGGGTCTCCTCGGCCAGCGGGATGCGGTCGTAGCCGGGCACGTCAATGGCGCGGCGGAAGTCCAGCACTGCGTGCAGCACGGCCAGCGCCTCGTTCTTGGCCATGTTGATCTCGTCCAGCACGCCAAAGCCGCCGCACTGGGCGCAGCGGTACACCGGCCCGGGGCGGAACTCCACCCGTCCGTCGACAAAGGTGTCCATGCCGATGAGGGAGGCCGCGTCCATGTTCACATGGAACGAGATGTCCCACGCGGGGCGGCCGAAGGCGGCGGAGAGGTTCTCGGCCAGCACGTTCTTGCCGGTGGCCTTGCCGCCCGCCAGCAGCAGGTTTTCGCCGCAGAGCAGGGCGGCCAGCGCCTGCTCCCACACCTCTTTGCCGTAGTAGGTAAAGGCCGGGGCCGGGATGCGGGGCCGCAGCGCAGCGTCCAGCGGATGGGCGGCACGGGATTCCTCTACCGCAGAAAGCAGGGCCGGGTCCACGCCCTCCTGCCGCAGCGTCTCAAGAAGTTCAGACATTGTACAATACACCTCGATGCTTTGCCGGTTGTTTGCAGCAAACCGGCTGCTCAGCCCTATCATAGCACAATCGCGGGCATTTGTGTAGGGGGCGTGCGGGGCAAAACAGCAAAGAGGGGCAGCCCCGACCGGGACCGCCCCTCTTCACATAAAAAAGAAGAAAAGAAGAAATGTTGGATTTATGCGGGAGAACTGCGCCTTATCAGGCGTTCTTCAGGTCGCTGATCATGCAGTCAGCAGCCACGATGCCGCTGGTGTAGGCAGTGCCCAGAGCGGCACCCTCGTTCTCGTAGTAGGGAGAAGCGTAGATGGAGCCGTTGTCCACACCGGCCACATACAGGCCCTGGATGGGCTGCTGCTCGGCGTTGACGGCACGGGCGTAGGAGTCGGTCTTGACGCCGCCGAAGGTGCCCCAGATGGAGGGCTCGTACTCGATGACGTAGAAGGTGTCGCCGGTCAGCTCACGCAGCAGGTAGCTGTTCTTGTAGAACTGCTCGTCCTTACCGGCGGCGCAGGCGGCGTTGTAGTCGGCCACGGTCTGCTCCAGGTCGGTCAGGCCGAAAGCCTTGGCGCAGTCGGCCAGGCTGCCCTTGACGGCCCAGCCGCGCTGGATGGCAATGTCCATGTGCTCGTCCAGGTTGGGCAGCAGCTCCTCGGTGTAGCCGGTGGAACCGACGTACCAGTCGGCCGGGTTGCCGAAGTAGGCCAGAACGCCCTTGTCGCGGCACTCCTCGTACATGGTCTGGTCCACCACGGCGTAGTACTTGCCCACGCGCAGGGACATCTCACCGCCCAGAGCCAGCGGACGGTCGGCTAGGTACTGCTCGTTCATGAAGCGGTCGCCGTTGGGGTCCACCATCAGGCCGCCGTAGATGGCAAAGCGCAGGGTGTCGTTGGAGCGCACCATGGAGCGGCCGCGCTCTTCCATCTTGCCGTTCACGCCGCCAAACTCGTTGCAGCACAGGGCCCAGTTGCGGTCGGCGATGCCGCCGGCCTCGATGACGATGTCGTAGCCCTTGCCGTCCGACAGCTCGTTGCACAGGGGCCAGACGTTGATGTTGCCAAAGTGCTCGTGCAGGCGGTCCTGGTTGCCGGCATAGCCGCCGGTGGCGATCAGCACAGCCTTGGCGTTGTACTGGATGTAGGTCTTGTTCTCGGTGTCCTTTGCGATGACGCCCACCACCTTGTCGCCGTCCATCACGGGCTTGACGGCCTCGCGGCAGACCTCGAACACGCCGCCGTCGGCGGTGAACTTGTCCACCAGCGGCTGGAAGCGGTCGGTGCCCTTGACCTGAGTGCCCTGCAGGTCGGCAAAGTTGTGGCGTGCGCGGAAGCCCATGCCGTAAGCGTCGCGGCGCAGGCCCATGTTGACGCCGTTGTCCATGAAGTTGGACACCACGCGCTCACCGGCACTGACGCACTTGTGCAGCAGAGCGCCGTTCACAGTGCCCTTGGAGAAGCCGTACTCGCAGTTGAACAGGGTCTCCACGGAGACGGTGGCGTTCTCGGCAGCCTGCACGCGGGTCTCGGCCAGAGCGGGACCACCGGCCACAGAGCCGTTGGACACGCCGCAGGAGCTGCCCTTTTCCAGCAGGATGGTCTTGACACCGGCAGCCTGCAGCTCCAGAGCGGCCATGATGCCGGCAGCGCCGCAGCCCACGACCACAGCGTCGGCATCTTCCTGAGAGGTGACGGTGATCACGTCGGGCTCCTCGTTGGCCTCCACGTCCACAGACACGGTCACGGTGGTGCCGGAAGCCTGGGACATGCAGTCGGCCACAGCGGTCTTGACGGCATTGGAGGTGATGGTGGCACCGGACACGCCGTCCACGCTGCAGGTCTGGGCGCTCAGGATGTTCTCCTTCATCTTGTCGCCGATGTCGGCACCGATGCCCTTGGTCTCGCCGGACACGTCGATGACGATGTCCTCGATCTTGTCCTTGCTGAAGGTCACGCTGACCTTGACGTCGGACTCGATGCCCTTGGCGGTAGCCTCGTAGGTGCCGGGGGTGTAGGTGAGGGCAGCAGCGGTGCTGGCAGCCTCGCTGGAAGCAGCGCTGGAGGCGGTGGAGCCGGAAGCAGCGTTGCAGGCGGACAGGGCACCGGCGGTGACACCGCTCATGGCGGCGGCAGCGGCGATCTTCAGAAAGCCTTTACGGGAGATCTTGTTCATAGCGGAACTCTCTTTCTTCTCGTGATGTTTCTTCTTATCTTCGACGGAAATCGACGTTTTTTGTCGAGTCTAAAAAATTATAGCGCGAACAGACCCGGTTTACAATTCATTTTTCTTATATTATAATTTAGGTGAAGCTAATGTATGGGTGGAGGATGACCGGAATGAACCAGAGCGCATTGGAAGGTTTTGTCAAAATCGTAGAGCTCAACAGCTATTCGGCGGCGGCCGAGGCGCTGTATCTGTCGCAGTCGGCCCTGTCGCAGCAGATCCGCACGCTGGAAGGCCAGCTGGGGGTGGAGCTGTTCCAGCATGTGCCCCGCAAGGTGCTGCTGACCCCGGCGGGACAGGATTTTTACCCCAAGGCAAAGCAGCTGGTGGCCATGTACAACGATGCCGTGCGCCATGCGCGGGCCGTACAGCACAGGGCCGACCCTCCGGCCCGGCATCTGGAGATCGCCTACCACCACGACGCCATGCGGATGTTCGGCTACGATCTGCTGGCCCTGACGGGGGAGCTGAGCCTGACCTATTCGCCCATCCTGCACGGCTGTGCCACCCGCAGTGAGCTGTGGCGCAGCCTGAAAAAAGGGGAGACGGACCTGTCCTTCCAGCTGGACAGCGCCGAGATCTACGCCCAGGGGCTGCGGTTCTTCCCGTTGTGCTATGTGCCGGAGGTCTGCATCTTCTTTTATGCAGAAGAGGAGATCCCGCAGGGGCCGCTGCGCCTTGCACAGGTGCTGCCCTACCGGTGGCTGCCCATCCGGGAGATGTACCAGACCCTCTATGAGACCGAACTGCTGCAGGAGAGCGCGCGCCGCGGGGCCGGCATTATCCCGCCGGGCACCCTCCGGAGTGCTCCTTACGGCGGCCCCTCGCTGAAGATGGTGCCCCTGCTGTACTACCGCCGCCCGGACCTGCGCTTTGCGCGCCTGCTGGACTGGAACAAGGGCCATCGCTTTGGCATCGTGACCCGGGCCGACCCGGACCCGGTGGTGCAGGAGTACGTGCAGGAGCTGCAGCAGGTTCTGCCGCCGCTGACAAAGCAGCTGTTCGGGGTGGAGCTGGAAAAAATAGAGGTGTGAAAAAACCGGGAACATCCGCAGATGCTCCCGGTTTTTAAAATATCGGTGTTTACTCCACCACGTCCTCGAACTGGCTGTTGTACAGGTCGGCGTAGAAACCGCCGGCGGCCAGCAGCTGGTCGTGGGTGCCCTGCTCCACGATGTCGCCGTCCCGCATCACAAGGATGAGGTCGGCGTCCTTGATGGTGGACAGGCGGTGGGCGATGACAAAGCTGGTGCGGCCCTCCATCAGGCGGTCCATGGCGGTCTGGATGCGCTGCTCGGTGCGGGTGTCCACACTGCTGGTAGCCTCATCCAGGATCAGGATGCGGTTGTCGGCCAGAATGGTGCGGGCGATGGTCAGCAGCTGCTTCTGGCCCTGGCTCACGTTGGAGGCGTCCTCGTTCAGCTCCATCTGGTAGCCGCCGGGCAGGGTGCGGATGAAGTGGTCGGCGTTGGCAGCCTTGGCGGCGGCAATGACCTCCTCGTCGGTGGCGTCCAGACGGCCGTAGCGGATGTTCTCCATGATGGTGCCTTTGAACAGCCAGGTGTCCTGCAGCACCATGCCAAAGCCCTCGCGCAGAGCACTGCGGTCAAAGTCGCGCACGTCGTGGCCGTTCAGGGTGATGGAGCCGGCGTCCACGTCGTAGAAGCGCATGAGCAGCTTGACCATGGTGGTCTTGCCCGCGCCGGTGGGGCCGACGATGGCCACCTTCTGGCCGGGCTTCACCGTACAGCTGAAGTCGTGGATGATGGTCTTGTCCGGGGTGTAGCCGAATTTGACGTGGTCGAAGGTCACCTGACCGTCGATGCAGGCGGGGTCTGCTCGGCGGGCCGGGTCGGCGGTCTGGTCCTCTTCCGGTTCGTTCAGGAACTCAAACACCCGCTCGGCGGCAGCGGCCATGCTCTGCAGCATGTTGGACACCTGCGAGAGCTGCTGGATGGGCTGGGTAAAGTTTTTGACGTACTGGATGAAGGCCTGGATGTCGCCGATGGTGATGGTACCGTTGGCGGCAAAGATGCTGCCCACGATGGCCACCGCCACATAGCCCAGGTTGCCCACAAAGTTCATGATGGGCATCATCAGGCCCGAGAGAAACTGGCTCTTCCAGGCGGATTCGTACAGCTTGTCGTTGGCGGCGTTGAAGTCGTTCAGCACCACGGCCTCGCGGTTGAAGGCCTTGACCACGTTGTGGCCGGCGTAGATCTCTTCCACCTGGCCGTTCACCACGCCCAGGGTGGCCTGCTGGGCCTTGAAGTACTTCTGGCTGAACCTGACCACCAGCAGCACCAGTGCCAGCGACACCGGCAAAATCAGGATGGCGATCAGGGTCATGCGGGGGCTGATGGACAGCATCATGATCAGCACGCCGATCATGGTGGTCACGCTGGTGATGAGCTGGGTGATGCTCTGGTTCAGGCTCTGGCCCAGGGTGTCCACGTCGTTGGTGATGCGGGACAGCACCTCGCCCACGGTGCGCTTTTCAAAGTAGGCCAGGGGCAGGCGGTCGATCTTCTGGCTGATCTGGCGGCGGAAGTCGTAGCAGACTTTCTGGGAAAGGCCGGTCATCAGCCAGCCCTGGATAAAGCTGAAGGCGCTGCTCAGCAGGTACATGCCCAGCAAAAACAGCAGCACCCGGCCAATATACACAAAGTCGATGCTGCCGGTGCCGCGCAGCTTGGCGATCCAGCCGGTGGCAAGGGCCGTGGTGGCTTTGGCCAGCACCTTGGGGCCGGCAATGTTGAAGATGGTGGACAGAATGGCAAAGACAATGGCCGTGATGAGCGGCAGTTTGTAGTGGCTCATGGTCTGGAGAAGCTGCCGCAGCGTGCCCTTGAAGTCCTTGGCGCGCTCGGTGGTCATGCGTCCGGGTCTTGGCATATCACACACCCTCCTTTTCCGTATTCAGAATGCCCAGGTCAAGCTCTTTCTGGCTCAGCTGGCTGCGGGCGATCTCCTGATACTCCGGGCAGCTGGTCATGAGCTGGGCATGGGTGCCCTTGCCCACCAGACGGCCCTCGTCCAGCACCAGGATCTGGTTTGCGTGCAGCACGGTGGAGATGCGCTGTGCCACGATGATGACGGTGGCGTTGTCGGTCTGGGCCTTCAGGGCGCGGCGCAGGGCCACGTCGGTCTTGTAGTCCAGGGCCGAGAAACTGTCGTCGAACAGATAAATTTTCGGGTCCTTGGCAATGGCACGGGCGATGGACAGGCGCTGTTTCTGGCCGCCGGACACGTTGGAACCGCCCTGTGCGATGGGGCTTGCGTAGCCCTCCGGCTTTGCGTCGATGAACTCGGTGGCCTGTGCGATGGCAGCGGCCTTTTTCACGGCGGCGTCGGTGATGTGGTCCCCGCCGAACTTCAGGTTGCTGTCGATGGTGCCGCTGAACAGCACGCCCTTCTGGGGCACATAGCCCAGCAGGTCGTGCAGCTGTGCCTGGGGCATCTGGCGCACGTCGATGCCGTCCACGGTCACGCTGCCGCCGGTCACGTCGTAGAAGCGGGGGATCAGGTTGAGCAGGGTGCTCTTGCCGCAGCCGGTGGAGCCGATGATGGCAGTGGTCTCGCCGGGCTTGGCGGTAAAGCTGATGTGCTCCAGGGCGTCGCTGTCGGCACCGGGGAAGCGGAAGCTCACGTCGTGGAACTCCACCACGCCCTGCCAGTTCTTGTGCTCCTTTGCGGCCTTGGCGTCGGCTTCGTCCGGGTCGTGGATGGTGGCCTTGGTGCGGATGACCTCGTCGATGCGGTCTGCGGCCACACCGGCACGGGGCAGCATGACGGCCACCATGGCCAGCATCAGGAAGGACATGACGATCTGCATGGTGTAGGTGATGAAGGCAATCATCTCGCCCACCTGCATGGTGCCGTTGTCCATGGCCTTGCCGCCAAACCACACGATGAGCAGACTGGTGCCGTTCATGATCAGGGTCATAAAGGGCATCATGGCCACCATGGCGCGGTTGGTGAACAGCTGGGTGCCCATCAGCTCCCGGTTGGCCTTGTCAAAGCGCTGCTCCTCAAACTTTTCGCGGCTGAAGGCGCGCACCGGCATGATGCCGGTCAAAATTTCGCGGCTGACCAGATTCAGCCGGTCCACCAGCTGCTGCATCACCTTGAATTTGGGCATGGCAACGCTCATCAGGAAAATGATGAGCAACAGCAGGATGGCCACGTCCAGCACCACGATCCAGGAAAGGCCGGAGCTGCTGCCCACAACGTGCAGCACACCGCCAATGCCCAGAATGGGCGCATAGGCCACCATGCGCAGCAGGATGACGCAGACGAACTGCACCTGCTGGATATCGTTGGTGGTGCGGGTGATGAGGGAGGCGGTGGAGAAGTTCTCGATCTCTGCATTGGAGAAGCCGATGACGCTGGAGAAGGTCTCCCGGCGCAGGTCGCGGCCGATGGCGGCAGATACCCGGGAGGCAAGGAAGCCTACGGCCACAGCCACGGCTACCATCAGCAGAGTAAGGGCAAGCATCTGGCCGCCCACCCGGAACAGGTAACCCATCTGCACATTCCGTGCAACGCCCTGTGCCTCGTATTCCAGCTGCACCAGCAGCAAAGACTGGCTTTTCAGGTTTTCCAGCAGGGTGCTGTCCAGCTGGCTCATGGCACTGTCCAACTGCTTTTGCAGCATACTGCGGTCAAAACCGGGCATCTGGCTCATGGCGGCAAACTGGCTGCATACCGTATCCAGATCTGCTGCCGTGGGGGTAACGGTCTCGGTGTCGGTGTCCGCAGCGGCAGAGGGCATCTCGGCAAGGCCGGTCATGCCAATGCTGCTTTGCCCGGCGGGGGTGTTGGCGGCCTGTGCGGCAGCCATATACAGCACGATGTCCGGGGTGGTCACGGCATCTTCCAGTGCGATGCGCTCATCCTCGGTCAGGTCAGAGCGCAGCTGCAGCACGCCATCGTCCTGCAGGTAGTACTGGTAGGCGTTTTGCAGCTTTTGTGCATCCTCTTCGCTCATCAGCAGGCTCAGCGTGTCCAGCGTGCTCTGGCGCACCGTCTGGGGCAGGGGACTTTCAATGCCGCCCTGCTGGATGCCGGTGTCCACGATCTTGCTGGTGTAGTCCGGCAGCGACAGATCGCAGTAGGCCTGCACGAACAGCAGTGCGAACACCACGAGGCAGACGGCCCAGTGACGGGCCAGCTGCTTAAAGATCTTTGTCATGGTTTGGTTCTCCCTTCGGTTTGGTGGTACGCGCAGCGTTTTCCGCAAGAATGGCTTCCATCAGCGCGCCGCGCAGCGCTTCCATCTGGGCCAGCTGTTCCGGCTCCAGCCGGGCCATGACACTGGAAAAGTAGTCCCCAAGAGCAGCCTCGCACTGTCGGCAGGCCTCGTATCCCTTGGGGGTGAACCGCACCAGCGTCTTGCGGCGGTCGGCAGGGTCGGCAAAGCGTTCCACAAGGCCGTCCTGCTCCATCTGCCGCACCGTGCGGGAAATGGCAGGAAGCGGTTGATGAAGCTCCTGAACAAGATCGGAGATATAAACGGCACCGTCCTGTCCATGGAGCCGAATGCAGCCCAGCAGCCCTTCCAGCATGGGGAAGTGGCGCTTGGGGCAGTCGGCCAGAGCGGCCTTCATGCCGGCCTTGGATGCTTTGCTCAGCCGGTGGATGTAGCGGCAAAGCCCACGGAAACTCAGCGTGGATTCCTCAGACACGCGATCCCTCCTCTCGAAAATTACTTAACAGCTGTTAACTGTTAACGCTTGATAATAATAGGCTTTTGCAGGCCGGATTGCAACCCCCTGCAGGGATTGTTTCACAAAAGTTCACAAACGTTTGTGTCCCGCATACACATAAAGCGAAGGGGGCATCGGGCATGGAACAGCGTTTGTGGATGATCCTGCAATTGTTCGGCGGGGCGGCACTTTTCTTATACAGTATGGACACCCTCACGGACGCTTTGCAGCAGGCGGCGGGGGACACCCTGCGGCAGGCCCTTGCCCGGCTCACGGCCCACCCGCTGGCCGGGGTGCTCACG
>OOCV01001309.1_pt1 | contig 10806 bp, 10 predicted proteins | sample 1671061 | NCBI WGS metagenome assembly OOCV01 (sample SAMN06348118, study PRJEB24527) | human gut metagenome | biome: human gut; feature: ankylosing spondylitis patient; material: feces | host: Homo sapiens | place: China | collected 2015-10
GTAGTCTGTGCTGGTTTTGCGTGTTGTTTTGAGGAGAAAATGATTGGGCATGCTCGGCTGAAAACCTTGTACACTCAATGCGGTCAGATCCGGGCCGTATTTCGTGAACGTATAGCCTTTATTTAGATTATGCTCCGTAAGGTGCTGGCCGAAGAGTTCTTTGAGATCTTCTTCACTGCTGAGGTTTCCCCCAATAATGTTTTCAGTGGCGTTCCCCCCCTCTTCGCTTCCTCCTGAACCGGCGAAACGGAGGGAACTCCTGCCGTTCGTATGCCACACCAGCGCGGCCCGTGCACCGTTGGCGGTTTGGGCTTCGCTGACCACGCGGAAGTACTGGCCGAGGACGATATCCTTGTCTTTAAAGGTGTCCTCTGAGATGGTGCCTTCCGAGAGCGGAATGAAATTGGTGAAGGTATGCACGTCACCATCAGTTTTTTTGCTGTCATAGGTAAAACGCAGTTTGCTGACTTGTGTACTTGTAGGGAGTTGGGAGTCTTTTCCCTGTTGGCGCACCAGCCCAATCAGGCCTCCATATTCGGGGAACCACTTGAGATCATCGGCTGTCGTCTTGACCGTCAACGTCCGTTTCGTTGTGTCGTATGTGATACTGCCGTTCTCGCCTTGAACCCTCCCGATCAGGTAGACGTCCGCAGCGGTTGAGCCGGGCGTTTCGGAACCGAAGCCGTTTTCGTAAGCATAGCGCATCGCTCCGTTTTGATTGAGCACCAGCATTTCACGTTTGCCGTTGGGAACCCCGCCATACCATCCCGAATCCGTCAAATGCAATTTGTCCTCGTACCATCGGAACCATGAAGGGTAAAGTGTCAGCTTAACAAAGCCTTTCCCGTCAATCTCAATTCCCTTTCCATTATGTTGGCGGCTGCTTTCTTCCAGTTGCCGGGCGATGCTCATCATTTCACCGCCGCTTTGTTGCGCCGTCTGCACCCGGACGATTTCCTTTCCCGATTCGGCGAGGTAGGAGGCTTGCACCGTTTCCTTGGCGTCCAGCCCGGTCATGACGGAACCTGTCATAAGCGAAACCGCGACCATGCCGAGCAGGGCCAGAATGACGATCCCGCCGATGATGGTCAGAAGGACGCTTCCGCGTTGTGACGTCTGCATGGGGAACCTCAATCCTTGGCGAGGGGGGTGTTGCGGGGGGCGACGGAAAGCGTCCAGGTGACTTGCCGTTCGGCGAGTTGCTGGGTCAGCACGATGCCGATGTAGGAGGGGCCGGCCCCGTTCGTGGTGAAACGGCATGAGGCCACGTCCGAGAGGAGTATTTGGCCGTCGATGAGCAGCTTGTTTCCGGTATCTTCGCAGCTGATGGTTGTCTGCGTGCCATCCGTCTTCGTGAATGTGACGGAAGGGCTGTCTTTGAAAGGTGATTCGGGAAAATCGGCGGCTCCCGCAAGCTCTTTCCGGAGGCGGATGAGAGCCAGTTCGGCCTGCATGTCCGACGTTCCGACTTCCCGCATCTGCGTATACCCGGTGATGGCCGTGCCGAATCCCGAGAACACGAGCGAGCCGAGCACGCCGAGGATGACCAGCGTGCAGACGATTTCCAGCAGCGTGAAACCCCGCTCGGGGGCGCGGGCATCAGAACGCACGGGAAAGCTCCACGGAACCGCGCTTGACGGTGATCAGCAGGTTGTCCGGGCAGGATGGGCAGCCGTCCGGATGCCACAGTTCCCGTTTATCTTGGGCTTCCAAAAGAGCTTCGAGGCCTTTATCCGTGATGAGGTCGCTGGCAGCCTTCTGCTGCATGGCTTCCGTGTTGAGGTAGGCGATGCATTCTTCCAGAGTGCTGGTGGCCTCCGTCAGATCTTTGATCTGCCCGGCGCTTTCGGCGCTTCCGCGCAAGGTCGTGGCAATGAGTTGCGCCGCCATGAAGCCCATGATCGCCATGAGGATGATGGTGACGATGATCTCGATGAGGGTGAAGCCGCGCGCGTTCATTGGACGAACCCCGTTTCCGCGAAGAGAGTGAGCGTGATCCCGCCGCCGAAGCTGAATGTTTGATCGGAGGCTGACGCGGTGCAGTAGAGGATGCCCGTGTCGTTCGGATTTCCGAGGCTGTCCTCGCCGCAGACGCTTCCCGCCGCGTCAAAGCAGAACGTAGCCGGAGGGGTGCTCTGGATTGATGCGGAAGGCGTATAATCCTTGAGCAGTGTCGGCAGGGCTGATTTGCCCTTCATGAAGAAACTCACCTTGTTTGTATCTATGGTGACGCATTGCCCGCCGCCCATCGCCATGCCTTGCGCGCGGGCATAGACGAGCTGGGAGAGGAGCCTGTCCCGTTCCGCGTAGGCGGTTATCTCGTCATTGCCCCGGAAGGCCGAAATGCCGAGATAGGCCAGCACGCCGAGCACGACGAGCACGGAGACGATTTCAATCAGGGTAAATCCGTTGCGGAAGGGTGGCTGCATGGCATATGTCACTGTTTGGGGATGAGCTTTTCCAGCGCCTCTCGGTTCTGTTCCAGCAAAGTACGGAAACGGATCTGCGCGTAGCCGTCGCCCGTGGCCCGGGCGCGGTATAATTGCTTTTCAAGCTGCCCCCGCTCCTTTTGCAGCTGTTCGACCTGCTGTTGGAGCCTTTTCCGGGCTTCAGCGGCGGCCTTTTCCAGTTCGGCGGCGGACGGCTGGTGCTCAGGGCTCGGTATATCGAGAGGGGCGACGGGCTCGGGCTGCGCGGCTGGAGGCTGCGGCGAGAACTGGTATTCCTCCACTTTGCCCGCGGGCGGCTTGGGAGGCGGCGTTTCGCTGATGTGCGTGACCCCGGATGCGTCTTTCCAGATGTACATCTGCTGAGAGGCCGCATTCGCTGGGGTGGGTGTTTGGTCCAGCGTTTCCCGCACGCTGGATGCCACGCGGGACAATGGGGTGCCGCCCGAAAGCGTGCCGTCCACGATAAGCAGTTCCACCCCGCCCGCCAGTGCGAGCAGGGCAAGCCATGCGAGGGAGAAACGCTTGCGTTTTTTCATGGGCGGACCTTTTCCCTCGGCGTCGCCGGACAGGTGCGGAGGGTGCTCCTTGTCTTTTGACGGGAGGCTCGTTACGGTTGGAAATGATGGTAGCACAGGCTGTTCCGAAAGACGAGGGGCCTCGACTCTCATGGCTGGGGCTCCCCGTATGGGCGGGCCTCATTCTGGTGTGTTGCCTTTTGTGCGCCACCGGCGTTAGGGCAGCCGAACCTTCCAAACTCAAGGTCGTGGTGCGGCCTCCCATCAAAAAAACGCTTCCTCAGCGGCCCCACGCGGCCCGCCCGGATGCCCCGTCAGCTCAGCCGGCGGATCCGTTGCCTGCGGAGTCCGTGGCCATCTATCGGCATGTGGGGGAGGACGGGACCGTCTTTTTGACGAACAGGCCGGACGGCGACGGGAGGTATCAGTTTTTCGGACGCTTCAGCGCCGAGCGGCTGATGCGTGCGGTGGGGCCGGACGGCGTGGCGCGGCTCGCGGAACGGTATGCCGGGCAACATGGGGTCGAGCCCCGGCTGGTCATGGCGATCATCAAGGTCGAATCGGGGTTCGACGCCAAGGCCGTCTCTTCGGCCGGGGCCAGCGGGCTCATGCAGCTCATGCCCGGCACGCAGCGGCATCTGGGGGTGCGCGATGCGTTCAATCCCGATGAGAACGTGGAGGGCGGGGGGCGCTATTTCCGATCCATGCTGGATCGGTACGGCGGGAACGTTTCGTTGGCTCTGGCGGCGTACAATGCTGGGCCCGCCAACGTGGACAAGTACGGCGGCATCCCCCCGTTTGAGGAGACCCGCAATTACGTGCGGAAAGTGCTTGCGCTGTACGCTACCCCGTGATGAACCGGATCCACCAGTCGAGGATTTCCTGACCGGCGAGGATGTGCACGAAGGCGCCGAGGCTCAGGAACGGGCCGAACGGGATGGGCATTTCGCGCAAGGGCGCTTCGCGGGGCATCAGGCAGGCGATGAGCAGAAAGGCGGCAAGGGCCGAGACGCCCGCGACCAGCGTGATCAGCGGCAGGCCGAGGGGCCCGCACAGGACGCCGAGCATGAGCATGAGTTTGACGTCGCCGAACCCCATGCCGTCCACGCCGCGCAGGCGTTTGAAGACAAGAAGTACGGCGAGGAACGTCCCGCCGCCCACAAGGCCGCCGAGAAGGGCGTCCGTCCAGTCCATGCCGAGGGCGAAGATGGCGGCGGGCACGGCCAGCACTGTCCCGCCGAGCGTGATGCCGTCGGGAAGGATAAAGCATTCCAGATCGATGCCCGAGGCGACGATGAGCATTCCCGTGAACACGAGATAGACGGGAAAGGCGAGCGTGGGGCCGAAACGCCATGCCAAAAGGCCGGACGTCAGGCCGGACAGGAGCTCGACGAGCGGATACCGGATATGGATGGGCTTGTGGCAGCGGGCGCACTGGCCGCGCAGCAGCAGATAGCTGAGGACGGGGATCAGTTCCCAGAAGCGGAGGCGCTGGTTGCAATGCGGGCAATGGGAAGGTGGAAAAAGGATGGATTCGCCGCTGACGTACCGGTGGATGCAGACGTTGTAAAAGCTGCCGAGCAGGAGCCCGAGCAGCGTGGCGGCGGGAATGAACATTTCGGGATGCAGCAATTCCGGGGGGATGGTCTGGTACACGCGGAGCCTTCCTTTGGCACGCCCGATCGGGCAACGGTGCGCGGGCTGTCGGCGGAAGCCTTCTGTGATTGAGTCCAGCATGTTGTGGGCTTGTTCACAAATGGCGATCAGGCCTTCAGCGGTGATGACAGAATCTTCCGTCTCGCGTATTTCATACGCACCTTGTTCCTGCCAAGGTGTACCAAGAACCGGGCGCTCCGGCAACAAAAACCGTGCAGGAAGGTCATGCATGGCAAAAATAGACAATCTTTTTCACTTGTTGCACGCCAATCACGGTTCGGATTTGCACCTTTCGGCGGGCAATCCGCCGCTCCTGCGGATCTACGGGGACCTCGCACTGGTGGACGCTCCGGTTGTTACGACCGAGGAACTTTTGGCCGTACTGCGTGAAATGGTTCCCATGGAGCGCGTGCAGGCGTTCGAGCAGACGGGCGATCTGGACTTCGCCTATGAAATTCCGGGGCTGGCGCGCTACCGTGCCAACTTTTTCCGGCAGAACCGCGGCATTTCCGCGGTGTTCCGCGAAATCCCGCAGCGAATCAGCACGGTTGAGGAGCTGGGGCTTCCGATCATGCTGCGCGAGCTGGCCCTGCTGCCCAAGGGCCTCGTGCTTGTGACCGGCCCCACCGGGAGCGGCAAGTCCACCACGCTGGCCGCGCTTGTGGACTACGCCAATACCAAGCGCCGCGACCATATCATTACCATTGAAGACCCCATCGAATTCGTGCATCAATCCAAGAGCTGCCTCGTGAACCAGCGCGAGATAGGGCGCGATTCCCGCTCGTTCGGCACGGCGCTGCGCTCCGCACTGCGCGAGGACCCCGACATCATCCTCGTGGGCGAAATGCGCGATCTCGAAACCATTTCCCTTGCCCTCGAAGCGGCGGAAACGGGGCATCTCGTGTTTGCGACCCTGCACACCATCTCCGCTCCCAAGACCATCGACCGCATCATCGAGGTCTTCCCGCCGGAGGAGCAGGCGCAGATACGGACGAGCCTTTCGGAGTCGATTCAGGCGATCATCGCGCAGACGCTGTTCAAACGGGCCGACAAGAAGGGCCGGGTACCCGCGCTGGAAATCATGTTCGGCATCCCGTCCGTGCGGAACATGATCCGCGAGAGCAAGACATTCCAATTGCCGAGCGTTTTGCAGACCAATCGCAATGTGGGGATGCAGACGATGGACGACGACATCGAACGCCTGCTTATGCAGCGTATCATCGCGCCCGAGGCGGCCCTCGTCCACGCACAGGACAAGGGGCGTCTCCGTGAGGCCATCGGGAAGTTGAAATAGCGCGGAAGGATGGAAGCCGGGAAAAACGGGAAGGCCTGTGCGTTCCCGCTCCCGCGACGAGCGTTTCCCTTTTTCCTCCAATGCCGTTTTCTTGAGGGTATTGCCGAATGAGCAGCTATTTGGAGCTCCTGAATCTGACGCGGGAGCCGTTTTCGAACTCGCCGGACCCGGACGCGTATTACCGGACGCCGACGCACGAGGACTGCCTGAACCGGCTGGAAATCGCCATCCGGCTGCGGCGGGGCTTGAACGTGGTTCTCGGCGAGGTGGGCACGGGGAAGAGCACGCTGTGCCGCTGTCTGCTGAGGAGCCTGAACGAGCAGAGCGGCATTGACGTCTTTTTGCTGTTGGACGCGGGGTTCGAGGATGCCGATGAATTCGTGCGGCACCTGTGCGAGCTGTTCGCCGGGCAGCGGCCTCCCGAGGGCGTGGCGCGCCGGGAGTGCATCAGCGTCATTCAAAATCGGGTTTTCGATAAGGCGCTGGAGCAGAACCGGAATCTTGTCCTTTTTATAGATGAGGGGCAGAAGCTCAGTCCGGCGGCGCTGGAAGTGCTGCGCGAACTGCTGAACTTCGAGACGAACACGGAAAAGCTCCTGCAGATCGTCATCTTTGGTCAGCCGGAACTGGCACAGATCATTGAAGGTATGCCCAACTTTAAAGATCGGATCAACGAGTACCTGTATCTGAAGCCGCTCTCCATGCGCGAGAGCATCCGGCTTGTGCGCCACCGGTTGCGGCTGGCGGGAGGGCAGAGGGCGGAACGGCTGTTTTCGCTCGGGAGCCTCATCGCCCTGCACCGGGCCAGCAGGGGGAAGCCCCGCCAGCTTATGCGCCTCGGGCATCAGATGCTGCTTGCCCTGCTTGTGGGCAACCGTACAACCGTAACCGGCCGTATGGTGTGGGCGCAGGTGGCCCGTAACGGCAGCGATGTGCAAAACCGGTGGGGCCGCTGGCTGGTTGTGGCGTTGGCGTTGATCTGCGTCGCGGGCGGATACCGCTGGATGCCGGAGGCTGTAAAGGACGACGCTCACGCCCGGCTGGAGGCGGTGGTGTCCGGCGTGCTGGGCTGGCTGCCGGAAGCGGAGAAGGCGGATACCGCCGGGACTGCCGGAAAAGGGCGGGCAGCCGGGGATGATGCCGTGCGTCGCGCGGCGTCGCGGGAAGCCGTTCCGCAGCCTCTGCCTCCGGATGAAGCGCCCCCCGCCGTCCCTGAAAAGGCGGAATCCTCCACTGCGGAAGCGGCGGGTGGGCAGGGTGCCGAAGCGGAAAAGAACGCGGTCCCTGAAACGCTGGGGACGTTCCGTTTGCAGCCCGGCGAGGCTCTTGCCGAACTGGTGCGGGCGTTGTACGGTTCCGGCTCCGCCTTGGAACTGGTTTTAGGCAAAAACCCCGGGTACAGAAACGATATCGGCGCGGGGCCTCAGGAGCTGACGCTTCCCGCCGTACTGTATGCCCCTCCGCCGTCCATGACCAAGGGGGTGCTTTTAAGCCTTGGTGCGTTCGGTACGCTGGAAGAGGCGTATACGGCGTGGCGCGGCTACGGCAAACGCTCCCCATCCGTGGCGCTGACCCCGATCTGGCGTCCGGGCGAAGGATTGTCGTTTCATATTTTGGCTCCGCGCGGCTTTGCGTCGGAGCGGGCTGCGTGGAGCTGGCTTTCCCGCTTTTCTCCGCCGGCTGAAGCCTCCGTGCGGCTGCTGCCGCCTTTTGATGGGGCGTGTTTGGTGTTTCATAAATTTACCGTGAAATAGACAGGAAATGTTCATGTCCACATTGCGTTCCATTGTCCTGTGCGGCGGCAGCGGCACCCGCCTCTGGCCCCTTTCCCGAGCCCTGTATCCCAAGCAGTTCATGGATCTGGGAGGGCATACCCTGTTCGGCGATACGGTGGATCGGGCGGCGGCTTTGCCGGACAGCGCCGATCCGTTGGTGGTCTGCAATGAAGAGCACCGCTTTTATGTGGCGGCGGCCTTGCAGCAGAAAGGCGTATCCGGAACTATTCTGTTGGAGCCCAAGGGACGGAATACCGCGCCCGCCATTGCGCTGGCGGCGTTCGCGGCGTTGTCCGGCGGGGGGGATCCGTTGCTGCTGGTGCTGCCGTCCGATCATGTGTTGAAACCTCAGGATGTTTTCGCCGAAGCCGTGGCGCGGGCCCGCGCCTGCGCCGAGTCCGGGCGTATCGTTACATTCGGCATCACGCCGGATGCACCGGAAACAGGGTTCGGGTATATCCGCCGGGGTGGGGCGTTGCCCTCGGGCGGGTATGCTGTGGCGCGCTTTGTGGAAAAACCGGATCTCGCCAGAGCCGAGGCCATGCTGGCGGACGGAGGGTATCTGTGGAACAGCGGCATGTTCCTGTTCCGCGCATCCATCTATCTTGAAGAGCTGGCCCTGCACGCTCCCGGCATTCATGCGGCGTGCAAGGCGGCGTGGGAAGGGCACCACGCCGATCGGGACTTTATCCGTCCCGACGCCGACGCCTTCCTGAGTTCGCCCGCCGACTCCATCGACTACGCGGTGATGGAAAAGACGGACCGGGCCGCCGTGGTCCCTCTGACAGCCGACTGGAGCGATCTCGGGTCATGGGAAGCGTTCTATGAAGCCGCTCCGCACGACGGGGACGGCAACGTGCGTGTGGGGGATGTCTACGCCGAGGGCGCGGAAAACTGCTATCTGCACGCCTCCAATCGGATGGTCGCCGCGCTCGGCGTATCGGATCTGGTGGTCGTGGAGACGGCGGACAGCGTGCTGGTGGCGGATCGCGCCCGCACGCAGGATGTAAAAAAGATCGTCGAATCACTGAAAAAGGAAGGGCGCGGCGAGGCGGAAAACCACCCGCTGGTCTATCGTCCGTGGGGGAGTTACGAAACGCTGGCGAGAGGTGAGCGTTTTCAGGTGAAGCGCATCATCGTCAAACCGGGCGGGCAGCTTTCGCTCCAGAAGCACCACCACCGGGCAGAGCACTGGGTGGTGGTCGAAGGGACGGCCGAGATCACCGTTGGCGACAAGGTGCTCCTGTACCATGAAGACCAGTCCACCTACATTCCCCTCGGCACCGTGCACCGGCTCAAGAATCCCGGCATGATCCCGCTGGTCATCATCGAGATCCAGTCCGGCACCTACCTTGGGGAAGATGACATCGTGCGTCTTGAAGACAGCTACGGGCGCTGACCATGAAACTGCTCCTGACCCTTCTCCCGGCGCTCCTGACCCAGACCACGGGACGCCGCAATCAGCGCATCGTGATCGGCTTCCTGCTGTTCACGACCGTTCTGGTGGCGCTGTTCAGCATCGTGTTTCATCAGATCATGGCCTACGAAGGGCGGGATTATTCTTATATCACCGGCGTCTACTGGACGCTGACCGTCATGTCCACGTTGGGGTTCGGGGACATCACCTTCACGAGCGATATCGGGAAACTGTTCTCCATCATCGTGCTGGTGTCGGGTATCATCCTCATCATGATCGTGATGCCGTTTACGTTCATCCGTTTCGTGTACCAGCCGTGGATCGAGGAATACAACAACAAGCGCAAGCCGCGCTCCCTGCCGTCCGACACCAGCGGCCACACGGTTCTGGTGGGCGACAACGACATCTCGTTGAGCGTGGCCCGCAAGCTCCGGCAGCACAACTATCCGTATGTCATCCTCGTACCGGACGGGCAGCACGCGCTGGAACTGTACGACAACCGCTATGATGTGGTGACCGGCGAGTTCGACGACGCCAACACCTACCGGAACCTGCGGGCGGACAAGGCGGCGTTGGTCGCAGCGCTCGAAGGGGATCTGCGGAATACGAACATCGCCTCCACGGTGCGAGAAGTCGCGCCGTCGACCCTGCTCGCCGCCAGTGCGGAGAATCCGGAGGCCATGAACATCCTCATGCTGGCGGGGTGCGACCACGTCTACTCGTTTACCGAGATGCTTGGGCGGAGCCTTGCCCGCCGCGTCTACGGGACCCGCGCCCAGTCGAACATCATCGCCCGGTTCGGGACGTTGTGCCTTGCCGAGGCGCCGGTCATCCACACCGAGTTCATGGGGCAGACGCTGCGCGAGTGCGGGTTCCGCGAACGCTTCGGCCTCAACGTGGCCGGGCTGTGGGAGGGCAATTCCTATATGTCCGCGCGCCCGGACAGCCGGATCGACGAGGCCTCCATCCTGCTGCTCGCGGGGACGGCGGATCAGCTTGAGGCTTATGACCGCAAGGCCGAGCGGAGCAGCAAGGCGAACCGGACGCCCGTGCTTATCCTCGGCGGCGGCAAGGTGGGGGAAGCTGCGGCGGATGCCTTGGAACGTCGCGGGCTGCCGTTCTGTCTCGTTGAGAAGAACCCCCGGCTCGTGCCGCCGGACGATCCCCGTTACATTCTCGGGAATGCCGGGGAACTGGCGGTGCTCCAGCGGGCGCACATCATGGAAACCCCGTCCGTCATCGTGACCACGCATGACGATGACCTGAACATCTATCTGACCATCTATTGCCGCAAGCTGCGGCCTGACGTGCAGATCCTCAGCCGTTCCACGCTCGATCGCAACGTGCCCTCCCTGTACAACGCCGGGGCGAATCTGGTGATGTCGCACGCTTCGATGGCGGCGAGTACGATCATCAATCTGCTCAGTCCCGGTCGGGTAACCATTCTGACGGAAGGATTGAACATTTTCCGGGTGACGGCGCCCCCGGCCCTTGTGGGCCTGTCCTTGCGTGACAGCCGCATCCGTGAAAAGACCGACTGCAACGTGGTCGCCTTGAAGAGTCAGGGCGTATTGCGTGTGCCCCCGGACCCCAACGCGCCCATGAAGTCCGATACGGTGCTTGTCCTCATCGGCACCGCCGATGCCGAGCGCCGGTTCATGGAGCATTTTCCGAGTTAGGCGATACAATTGGAGGGGGG
>OOCV01001341.1_pt1 | contig 10570 bp, 9 predicted proteins | sample 1671061 | NCBI WGS metagenome assembly OOCV01 (sample SAMN06348118, study PRJEB24527) | human gut metagenome | biome: human gut; feature: ankylosing spondylitis patient; material: feces | host: Homo sapiens | place: China | collected 2015-10
AGTTCCCGGCCACCCGTGGTGAGAATGACGGAACTCAGGGTGTTGTCCTGGGGACGGCGGATATAAATTTCGTAGGACTGGCCCCATACGTTGGAGTCCTGAAATCCGTCCGGAAGAAGATCGGCGTCAAGCAGATCCGCAATGGTGATTTGAGGTCCTGAAGAGGCCGAGGAAGAGGAAAGCAGGGTTTCGTAGTTCTGCTTGATGTAGCGTTCCGTGGCGTCGTTTATGGTTTTGATGTGCCATGCGGCCTGCGCTTGCTCGGCCATGCGGGAGCCCTGTTGCCAGACATCGGTGAGGGTGTAGAGCATCATGCCGATGATGATTAGGGCTCCCAGCATTTCGAGGAGGGTGAAGCCTTGTTGATTCTGCTGTTTCATTGCGCGCTCACGATGCTGACGATGGTCCCTGTGGGGATGGTTGCGGGAACGGCGACTCCGCTGGGATAGAGCCGTCCGCTTCTGTTTTCGCCGACGAGAAGTGAGTTTCCGAGCTTTTTTCGGATCAGCCAGGGCTGATCATACTCAGTCGTGCCGTAGACGTAGCAGTAGTCTCCTATGATTCTGGCCTGCCACTGTCGCAGATAGACGTATCCGGGGGGGAGATCGAGACTGGCGTTGGGAATGACCTGAACATGCTCGGAATTTTCCAAATATTGGGTCACGGCGGTTCGGTAGAGACAGAAGTTGGCGGCTACGCTGTCGTCAATGGCTTCAGTCCGGATTTTTGAGACATCCGGAAGCAGCATGTGCAGCGAGGCGAGGATGCCGATGAAGAAGGTACAGACGACGAGGGGAAACATTGTTCAGGTCCTTTGGCGGGGCGGAGTCCGCCCCGCAGTTTTGGATTAATGGGCCTGGAAGATGAGGGTATTGCTCAGCTCATCAGTGCAGTGATCCGTAGTGACGACAGTCTCTCTTTCGATATCGGTGCCGTTGATGGAGAGCGAATCCCACATGTCACGCTGGGCTCCGAGCTTGATGCAGGCGTTTTCCGGGATGTTGTCGAGTTGGATGGTGAAGGCTCTTCCGTCGTCGGCACTGGCGACCGTCACGTCGCCGTTCCAGCCGTTGACGATGGAGTCGTTGACGACCATTCCCTGGGGAACGGCGTTGGCTGCCAGAAGCTCATCATTGGAAATCGAGGCGAAGCTGTGGACGTGGCTGTAGACCTCATGGATATTCATGCGCAGGTAGGAAAGGTTTTCCTGCTGGTTGGAGACGCGGGAGGTTTCAATCGCGTTGGAAATGACCAGAGCGACGGCACCGAAGATGATGGAGCCGATGATGATCGCACCGAGGACTTCCCCCAAGGTAAATCCCCGCTGATTCTTCCGATTGTTCATAATCCGATTCCCTGTGTTACATGTTGCTGGATGGAGAAGACGCCAAGGACGAGGAAGATGATGGTCAAAATGATCAAAAGAATGCTGAATACCCCCAGAAGGCTTGCTCCGCGCTGGATACGTTCCATGCTTTCCTCCATCATTTCTTCAGCGATCTTGCCGAGCTGCTCGTTGAACCCGGGCAGGGCGGCATAGGTGCGCAGATCGTCGGCAAGGATGGGATCAGGCCAGCGCGCAGGCGTGGAGCAGAGAGCGTCGCCGAGCGACAGTCCCTGCATGGTGAATCGGTAGACCGGACGCAGACGGCTGCGCAGGTATGGGCTGGTATCGGGGCTTTCAATGGCGCGTTGCAGGATGACGACGAGCTTGACGCGGGTCTGGAGCAGAATCGCCGTGGCATAGAGCCAGGACACCCCGGCGAGAATCCTGTAGACGGACCATGGAGGTATTTTGTCCGCGAACGAGCGTCCCATGCCGGTCCAGTGTTTGAAACTGAACCAGACGAGGACAATTCCGCCCACAAGCAGGAGGGCTGCTGCCGCGCCGTACCAGGAAGTGATGAAACTGGAGAGCTTGTAGAGCAGCCATGCCGAACCGGTCCACTTTTGCGGATCGGAGAGCAGCGCCATCTGCGGAACGAGGAGGTTTGAAACGGTGAACAGGAACCCGATGACGCCGCAGAAGAGCAGAATGGGATAAGCCATTTCCTTGACGACCATTCCCTTGATCTTACGGGTTTTCTCCAGCAGATCGGCGGCCCTCTCGAAGCCCTGGGAGAGCGTTGCCTCGCCCCCGGTTTGGCCGCTGTCGATGAGCATGACCTCTTCCGGCGTCGCATAGCGTGAGAGCGCCTTCCCTATCGTATCGCCGTTGAGCAGGGACTGAACGATGCGGCCATAGATGAGATGCGTCGGGTTCTTTTCCTTTTTTGCGCGTTCCTGAAGAATCCTGAAGCAGTGTTCAAGGGAGAGGTGCGTGTATCGCAGTTGCCTGGCCAACTTTTTCCAGCAGCGTTCCCGGGTTCTTGCGTCGAAGGAGGACTTGGCCAGCCATTCCCGCAAGGTGGAAGGCACAGTAATTTGAAGGGCGTTCATGCGGCCCTCCAAAGGGGTCTGCGGGGCCTCCAGAGCGCCGGCGGCGCTGGAAGGTGCGGGAACGAGCTTCAGGCTTCATGGAGAAGGCAAGGTCATGATCGAGCGTGACGCCGAGCCGTTCTTCGGCAATGGCGGGATCAACCTCTCCAGAGGCAATGCGAGCCAGGGCATGAGAGACATGGGTCATGCCGCCCATGTCCTTGATCCAGTGTTGTTGGGCTTCATAGAGGCGGTTTTCATGCAGCAGGCCGATAAGCTCCCTGTCCGTGGCGGGAACGACCTCTGCGGCGACCTGCTGGCCGACGAGCCCGAGGCCGTCACAATGGGGGCAGCCTTCGCCACGGATATGGATATTGTCGATTTCCCCGTGAGTGTAGACAGCTTCCAGGCGATTCCAGAGATCGGGCGATAGTGCGGCGGGATGTTCATGCAGCGGCTTCTTGCATTCTGGGCAGAGGATGGGCATCAGACGCTGGTACATGAGGCCGTTGAGCACGCCGTCAGTGCAGATGGATTCAAGAGGAACACCCATCTCATGGAGACGCGCGACAATGCCGATGGCGGAGTTCGCGTGGACCGTTGACCAGACGCCGTGGCCTGTGAGCGCAGCGTTGATCGCTGCCCTGGCCGCTTCCAGGTATCGGATTTCGCCGAGCAGAATCACGTCGGGGTCCGAGCGCATGAGTCCGGCCAACGCTTCGAGCAAAGCGCGTTCGCGCTCAGCGTCGGAGATCGCCTTGGTGACTACATTGAGCTGGCGGACGCCGAGGATGGTATACTCCGGGGGGTCTTCCAGAGAGTAATAGTTTTTTGTCGGAACATACTGAGCCAGGGCCTCCATGATGTTTTTGAGGACGGTGGTCTTGCCGTGTCCGGTGGGACCGGAGACGATGGTGAGACCGGATCGTTCCGTGAAGGAATTGACGAGGTTTTGTTGTTCCGGAGTGAAGCCGAGAGATGCCAGACGTTGCGTTACCGGTCCCGTGGCGGACGTTGCGTCGTAGAGCAGACGCATGGCGAGGGTGATACCGGGCGAGGAAATGAGCGGACTCTGAATGGGCTCGGAATGCAGACGAACGGCGAAGAGACCTTCAGGCAGGAACTTTCTGTCCGCGATGCGCCCATCATACCGCTCAAACTCGGTGAAGCCGCTTTCGGCCTGCGAGAAGACGCCCTGAAAGATACCGCGAATGAGCGCCTTTCCTTCTTCGCCGTTCAGAGGTTCATCTTCCTGGAGAAGGCCCATGCGCCGGAAGTAGACCTGGGCATAAGGCCCCCTATAGGTGATGTGAATATCGGAAACCTTTTTTTGGAGAGCCCGGTTCAGCAAGTCCATGACATAGGTTTCGACCCATGGACGCTCCCGATTCCCGTCGCTGGCGAACTTGCTGTACCGGATGCCGAATTTCTGCTCGAATTCAGAAGGGGAATACCATTCGCAGGGCACAATGAGAGAGCCGGTCTGCTCGGAGTAGCGGGCAAGCAGATTGTCAAGTATGGGATTCCCCTTGAGCTCTGCGGAAGCATGAAACCCGTCGAACCAGCGCAGCCGACTGGCCAGGGATTCCGGAATAATGGGTACGTAGTCCATGTCTATAACCAAGGGAGTGGAGAGTTGTTGACGATAACCTTGTCCCGTGAAATGGAGGACACGGTGCCGAAGCCGGGGACGGTATCGCCGACTTTGACGGTATAGGTGCCGGCACTGGAACGGAGGGTGGCCGTGAGTGTCGAGGCTCCCTTCACGGAAAGCACGACGAGTCGAGACGGTTTACTTTCAGGGGTGCTCCCCTTGGCGATTCCCTGCGTGACGGGCGGCAGGGACAGGGATGGGACGATGGCCGGTTTTTCGGCCAGCTTGTCGTCCAGTTCCTTCAGCTTGACCTGGTACTGTTTGTACTCGTAGGCGGCCTTGTTGATGTCGCGCCCGGCCTGAATGCCGGTGACTTCGCCGAGCGTGCCGGAATACACGGTTCCGGGGCGGAATTCGGTAATGGGCTCGACTGGGATTCCGGCGGATGCCTGTTCCGTGCCCTGTTCCTTGGGCTGAGAAGCCTGAGCGGGCGGTACCTGAGCCGGCTGGACTCGTTTCGTGTTTCTGGGGGCGGGAGTGGAGCTCATATAGATGCTTCCAACCGTCGCGACCAGAGCGAGGACAAGAACGATGGCGACTCCGAAGAGCAGTTTTCTATTTTGCATAGAGTTCTCCCCTTATTTTCCATGACTCGTTGGCATATGAGATTTCCTTGATGAGCAAACCGGGAATGTTCAGTGCCTGGGCCAGACTCCGGTAATCCGCGATCAGGTATGCCGGAAGATTGGAGAGTTCCCAGGAAGAAGAAATCCAGGGGCAGGCGACATCCTGCTTTTCGACTTTCTTCACAGTCCGTTTTCCCCACGACAGTCGGGTCTTGAGGGAAAAATGCTGGGTGAAGGCGTAAAGCCTGCGAGTCGCTTCTTCTCTGGAAAGCAGACTGCCGAGATCACGCTCCGCTTTAGGCAGGCTTTCACGAATCGGCGTGTGCGAGACGGCGAGCCGGGGCTGCTGTTCATCGAGCACGCCGTTGAAAGGCAACAGCGTGTATTCGGAGAAGTCCGTATGTTCCCATGTAGCGGCCAGTGCCGTCCCTGAGCAGCTCAGGCTGGAAAGCCTCCAACCGTTCGCCGCGAGAGGATGACGCAGCATGGCGGGAGTGCACTGGATGATGACCGCATCCGGACTCGGCATAGCCATCCATTGGCGCGGAAAATGCCGTTCGGGATGCTCCTGGGCGTCACGTATCCGTGCCTGTTTTTGCTCCGCAGAGACCCTGGAACGCTCAATTCGCACAAGACGGTCCCGGTATTCGAGGTATGAGTGCAATCCCCAACCTGCGGCGACCAGCAGTGCAATCACGGCAAGCGCCTTGATGACCGTTGCTCTGGTCAGCTGATGCAGGGGGAGGAGCCGCACGGCCTGGGCTTCCGAGCGGGAGAGTTTTGCAAGGGCTTCCGTGATACGTGCCACGCTTTCTTCCGGGGACAGCGTGCGCACCGTGTCAATGCCCAGCGTATCCTGGAGCGAGAGGGCCAGTGCTTCGGCCTCATCTTTCATTGTGAAGCAACGATCCGCCCGGGCGGAGAGGATGCCTCTCTGAACACCGAAGACCCACCAGAACGGCTCGGAGGTGTCCGCGTCCACAAGCGAAAGGATGCTGATTTCGGAGGCCTCGTTTCCCCGGTTCAGGAGCGCAGCCAGGGAGGACGTTTTCCGCCATGCCTGCTTCCCGTGCGTCCGTGCAAGACCGTACTGAAGTTCGAGCATGATGATGCGGTCATAGGGATCGGAGAAACCGTCAGCTTCGGAGACGATTTCCGCCTTGCTGCGCTTTTCGGTGAGACTCCATGTCAGGCCCGCTATGCAGGACTGTCCATTGATGACTACACGGCGCATCATCATACATTCTCCGCACTTTCCAGTTCGATGGTGACGACAAGCAGGGTTTTCGAAAAATCGGCATCACGACTCGTATTGAGAACGCCGAGGGAGTTGCCGAGGTTCTGGGTTGACTGCTCAAAGCCTGCCAAAACCAATGTCTGTCCCATCTTCATTTTGCTGCGCTGCGCAAATGAGCGGGTACTTACCTGCGGAAGCTGGACATAGACCTGTTCACGGTCGATCTCTTCCATGGAGTCAAGGGCCGACAGAGTGACCGTGTATTGGAGAATTACCCGGCGATCCGGCAGGATATGCGGAATGATGGTCATGGCGAAACCGGTTGTGACTTCGCCGGGTGTGATCTCTGAAGTCTGGTTGTACTCGCTGGTGGCCAGGGTCATACCGGCGAGGTAGGCATGGCGCTTGATTGCCTGCACGGGAAGAGGCTGGTTCGACATGAGCAGGCCACCGGCGGAACTAAGCTGGGTAGCACGCCCCCATTCTTTGAGAGCCTTGATCGTGCCGCTGGAGCCCTTGAGCTTGCCCTTAACCACACTAACAGCGGCGGTTGACGCGCTGCCTAGATCGCCGAGGCTGCCAGCGACGACGGAGACGTCGTTGTTTTCGAAGAGGGCCTGAAGGTTCAGCCCGGCGCTGGAGGCGTCGGTGAGTTCGAGCGCCCAGACACGCACGGTAATTGCAACCTGGCGGGAGAGTCGGGCGTTGATCGAGTCTATGTAGGCGGTCACGTCACGCAGGCGCGTATAGGAGTCCCTGACCGTGACCGTACCCGCAGCCTGATTGATGGAGACGGTGCCCCTTTTGCTCAGGAGTCCCTTGACGGCGGTTTCGATCTCTTTCCAGATGTCCATCTCTATTTTTGAGGTGTGGACTTGGGAGGTCTGGGAAGAGGTGTCTCCGGAGGAGACCGTGGAGTTGATGCTGGAGCCGCTGATGGAGGAGCCGCTTGTACGTTCCTTGCTCTTGTTGGAGACCTGACTGTCGTAGGTGATCACGCCCGGCGCGGCCATGATTGTGTATGTGCGCACCTGCATGGCGCTGAATGTGATCCTGTTCGTCTTGGCATCGTAATCCCAACCGTATCCGGACAGGCTGGAGATAGTGTCCAGGAGGCCGCGCAAAGAGCCGGTATAGGATACGTCGATCAGTCCAGACATGCTGGCCAGAGGCGGCAGGCCCAGATCATCCAGGGCTGGCAGATCAGGCGAGGATGATCCCTGTTTTGTCGGCTGGGGATCGTCGGCATCGGTATCGGAGACCTGGGCCGATAATGGGGCGATGGTGCTGAGCGAGGCCGCGATCTCGGAGAGCGTCCCCTTCTGTTTGAGGGTGACGCTGGCGTTGAGGACGGGGATGTCTTCGCCGTCCGTTTGCCGGACGATGGGTTTCGCACCGAGATACGGATGTTCGGCAATGGACACGGTCTTCGAGCTGGAGAGCTCGGCCAGTTGATCTCGTTTTGCCTCGACTTGCTGGACCGTAGGCGCTCCGCCATCCTTGACGGCGCAGCCGGAGAGGAAGACGAATGCGGCGAGGAGAAGGGAGAGGTATCTTTTCATTATCTGTCACTCACTTCCAGAACGTTGTTTGAGGGATAGAACGTTGCCCGGAGTGGGAATCCGGCGGCGTGGAGGTCTTCAAAAAGCTGAGTAACGGCGGCAACGAAGTTGCCTCGGAAGCTGGCGCTGGCCTGCATGTCGAGATCCGTGTCCGCGTTCCAAATGAGCTGCCAGGAAGCACGGCTTGCCCAGACATCCAGCTGCGTGCGCAGGCTTCCCTGCGAGAGGTGCCATTCGGGAAGGGAGACAGGCTCGGCAAAGATGGACGTGGCCTCAACTTTCGGCGTTGCCGGGGGGGCAGGCGTATTGGTCGTGGCCGGAGCAGACTTTGATGTCGCTGCGGCATCGGCCAGGGCCGTAGCCACGACGGGAGATTCCGACGAAACTGGAGCAGCTACAGCAGATTGTGTCGTTGCCGGAGCGGACGGCGTTCCTTTTGGCGTAAAGGTGACGAGCCTGGCCTTGGCGTTGATGTCGACTGTGGAGTCAGTGGCCGTGGCCATGTCCATGAGAGCTTTTCGCCATGGGATATTTTTCGGGTATGGAACCTGCTTCTGGCGCAGTTCCGTCCCCTGGATGCTGTACTGCCATTTGACGGGGATCACCGTGCGGACTGCGGTGATGATCGGCATCCTCCGGGAATCCCCGGAGGCCTTGGACGGCTCCTCTTTGTGGGCCGTGGGTGTTTGGGAAACCGGCGTCTGCGGTGATTCCGCGAGAGATGCCTCCTCTACTGCGGGAACCGGTTCCGGAGTACGCGCGGGAGGCGTCACCACCGGTGTGCCCTGAGCTGGTTCTTCAGGTGTGGAAACCGGAGCCGGAAGGGCGGGAGCCTGAGAGGCGGTGGAGGGAAGACCGCCCATGAGCTTGCGGATCATGCTGAAGGCCGTGCCGTCCGAGGTTCTGATCTGGAGATACCCGGTAGGGGTGATCTCGCCGATAATCTCGTCGAGGACGTAGCCGACCCGGACGCCGGAAGAAGAGTCTGAGGGGAAAATGGCAAAACCGTGGCCACGAAGCTGGTTTTCGAGCGACGTGCCGAACTGACCCTGCACGGTCACGAGGGAAAGACCTGTCTGACCAGCTGGGTAGCGACGTGAAAGTTCAAGCGCCGCTTGAGAGGCGAAATGCTCGGCGTCTGCCGGCCATGTTTCGCTCAGGGCGTCGGCAGTTTGGACGCCGGAGACCTCGCGGCTGCCGTGGAACGGAAAAGCCGCACAGCCTGAGAGGAACAGACAGGCTGCTATGATGAATGGACGTTTCATAGAACTGTTTTCTCCGTTAGAGTTGCTTTGACCAGTTGAAGTCGCGGATATAGATACCCAAGGGGTTCTTGCGGATCTGCTCTTCGGACGTGCGGTTTGTGGGAGGAACGACATGAACCATGAGCAGGGCTCTCATACGAAAGTCAGAAATTCTGACTCCCTGGCGATCCGTCACGGTCTCTTTCCAGTCGATCTGCCATGTTTCATCTGACTGCTGGAGAACCGAAGTGATTTCTATGGAAACGAGTTCTTTTTCGGCACGCCGGAAAGGATTGTTGGCCTCATCGTTCATGTATTCGTTCATCTTGACGGTCGCGGCATCTTCAGCATTCAGATGGGCGTAGATTCTGAAAACGGCATTGCGCTGGACTGTGACGTCCGGCGTAACCATGCGGGCATCGTTGATGAAGGAAGCGAGCGTAGCTTGGATGACGCGGGAATCGACGGGGGCGGCCTTGTCGGCAACGGAAACGGCAAGCGGTTGACCGAGTTTGTCCACTTTGATCACGAAGGGAATGTATTTTGCTTGTATGGCGACGTAGATGATGCCAGCAACACAACCTAGCACAGTGAGCATGGAGACGATCCCCACGATCTGCCACATCAACCGTGAGAAAAACATGGCGCTTTCCCGCGAGTTGTGGTTGTACCGGGCGTTCAGGTAAGGAGAGTCTTCCGGTTTTTTCTTCATGACGCACTCGCATAATCGGTTAGTGACAGGCCCCGTTCACGGAGCCACTGCTCAATCCATTGTTCGCCGAACTGCTTTTCAAGCTGCATGATGTGCTGCACGGATTCGCGATCCGAGACGCCGACGAAGGACATGGCGAGCGGGCCTATGGCAAAACTGAACAGTCGGCTTCCTTGCTCGGAAACCAGGTAGTATTCGTTCTTGGGAACAGCCGAGGAGATGATTTCGATCTGGCGGCTGTTCAGCCCCATTTTTGTGTAGAATTCGGCGAAGCCCTCGTTTCTTGCGTAGAGGTTCGGCAGGTATATCTTGGTGGCCGTCGATTCGACGATCACATCGAGAATGGAAGAGTTGAAGGCATCCGAAAGGCTCTGTGTGGCCATGAAGATGGAACAGTTCTTTTTTCTGTTGACCTTGAACCATTCCCGTATCTTTTCACGGAACACGGGATGACCGAGCAGTATCCATGCCTCATCGAGGAAGATCCATGCGGGCTGCCCGTGCAGGGACTTTTCGATCCGGTAGAAGAGATAGAGCAGGATGGGCAGTGCCCATTTGTCTCCCATGTTCATCAATTCCTCGTTTTCGAAGACGGTAAAGGGAGACAGGGCAAGACCGTCGCTTTCGGCATCAAGCAATTCTCCCATGGGACCATCAATGGTGTAGGCCTGCATGGCTTCTTTGATACGGGGTACGTCGATAAGACCGACGAAATCGGACAGCCGTCGGTTCTCTCTGTCCTGGGACATGAGAGTCAGGGTTTTTGCGATCTTATTTCTCTCGCCGGGACCGGTTTCGACTCCGTTCAGGGAAAGGATGGTTTCGATCCATTCCTGCGCCCAGGCGATGTCTGAGCGCGTATCCAGAAACTGAAGAGGACAAAATTGGAGTTTGTCCGAATCTGAGGCAATCGCGAAATGCAGCCCTCCGCAGGCCTTTGTCAGAGGGTACAGGGAATATCCCTTGTCAAAGGCAAAGATCTGCATTCCTTTGTATCGGCGTAGCTGGGCAATGAGCAGGGCGAGAGCCGTGGATTTACCCGCGCCTGTGGGGCCGATCATGAGGGTATGGCCGAGATCGCGCACATGGAGATTAAGGCGGAATGGACTGTTGCCGGTCGTGACGCAGTACATGAGCGCGGGGGAGCCTTCAGGATAGAGAGGGCATGGGGCATAAT
>OOCV01001343.1_pt1 | contig 10560 bp, 7 predicted proteins | sample 1671061 | NCBI WGS metagenome assembly OOCV01 (sample SAMN06348118, study PRJEB24527) | human gut metagenome | biome: human gut; feature: ankylosing spondylitis patient; material: feces | host: Homo sapiens | place: China | collected 2015-10
ATCTAATATTTATAATAATGAATTTACTTAATATATTTATATGATATCAAGACTGATTTAAAAATTCAATAACTTTACTTTTATACTTTTTATGTTCCTTTAAATATTCTATTATATTTTTTTGATAACAAACATATGTATTTTCAGTAAATATTAAATTAAAATCTATATTTTTTAGATCATCAAAGAGATAGCCTAACTTCTCTTTCTCTATAAATGTTAAAGCCCTACAATTATGTCCTAAAATAGGCGTACCATTAAATAGATTATCTAAAACAACCCCACTACTTCTGTCATTATATGTTCCACGATAATTCAACAAGCAATATCGTGAATATCTAATGTAATTATTATAATCTTCATCATTTATGAAATCCAAATTCAATATGATATTTGATGAAGAATTGCAGATGTTTTTTAAATCACATATCAAATTTTCATCTGCTTTACCAGCGATTAATACTTTATATTTAGTATTAGACAAATATTTTGCAGCCTCTATAACTCCTTTATCTGCATTAATACGACCTAATATTGCTATGTCATACTTTTTATTATTATAGGGAACAAAATTTTCAATATTTTTTGTATATATATAATCCGGAACTATACAACCAGATAAATCAAAAGCATGCATAATCCTTTCATTTGGACATATTATACCTTTAATTTTCTTCTTTGCAAAAGAATATATAATTTTTTTTATTTTAGATGATATTGCGTCTGTATCATATGAAATGATATAAATATTTGATCTTTTTTTGGCAAACAATACTATTCCAAACAATATGGTAGATAAACCTGATTGTTGAATAACCACAATATCTTCTTTACATATACTTTTAAATAAAAATCTACAATTAATCAAAATTTTTAATTTGTTTTTTATCCAATTTCCACCTTCAATAAAATCATATGGTAATGGGACATAATTCTTTATTTTAAAAGAATCTTTAAATATTGGTCCTCCTGCCACCTTAACATCAAAATAATTATTATATAAATCTATATAATTTTGTGCAACCGCAATATAATGACCAACAGATTTTCCTTTATTATTATAACTTCTAATATCTGATATTATTAACCTCTTCATAACAAACCATTATTTAACTCAATAGTAAAAAATACATATTTATGAAATTAATTCATGATAAAGTTTTACATACAAATCATACTGATTATTTGAAAACATCGAAGATTTTCTGATACTATTCTCGGTTGTATAAATATTCCTATTCTCAGCAACTTTTATCACAGCTTCATAAAGTTTATCTATATTTCCTTGTTCTACAACAATACCCGTACTTTCATCTATCGCTTCTGGGCTTCCACCAGTATTAAATGTTACAACTGGTGTTCCTGCTGCTAATGCTTCAATATTTACCGTAGGAAAATTATCTGCCATTGTTGGATTGCAAAATACGGATGCTGTTTGATACCAAGCTACCATTTCATCAAAAGTATTGGTTCTACCCGTACAAATTATATTATTTTGTATTAATTCTTTCTTTTTTCCTTCATCAATATTGCCAACTAATACAATCTGATAATCATCAGGCAATGTCTTTGACAACTGAACAAAATAGTCTAATCCTTTGCGAGGTTCCCAAAATATAGAACAGCCAAGAACAATTTTTTTATCTTCAGCTATACCATATTCTTTTCTTACATCAAGATTTGTTTGCATTGAAAACCCATCAATATCTACACCATTATAAATAACCTTAACGGGATAATTTTTAAAGAAAGATTCTTTTACATAACTTGCTAACCATCTAGACGGAGTAACAATAACCATTCGCTTTATTCGCGTTTGCCATTTTTGCCTAATGCTCCAAGTTATATGAGTATTGTCTATTTTTGCTTCACATATAGGACATTTACCACAGCCTGTTTTCCAACGAAAACAATTTACCTCGTCAAAATAAGGACATTGCCCCGTAAAAGCTCTACAGTCGTGCATTGTCCATACTACTGCTATATTTTTTGCATTGATATACTTTACCAATAAAGGAATGTTTATGATTTTATCATTTATTACGTTCAAATGTATAACATCTGGACTATATTTTTTCATTTTCCTTATAAGATTTAAGGTAGCTAACAAAGAAAAGATATCCTGTACACCTGTCAGTTTATATAAGTAGTAATGTATAAACCAATTTAATCTTGTTCCAAACGTTGTTTGATTACTTAATGTATTTCGTTTATTCCTACCTGAGTTAGGGACAAAAAGTTTTACAGCATCTCTATGCCCTTCAATAGAAGCAGAAATAGCATTGTAATACTTTGGAAAAAATCCAATATTACCTGCATGAACTATAGCTATTTTCATATATTAAAGACTATCAATTTTTATTTGTATTATTGAATAAATACGAATCAGAAAAAGAGAAATTATTAATATTTGTAACTAACAATATACTAGGAATATATGCTACTCTTATTGATATATCATAACTTGTATGTTCGTTAATAAATAATTCATTTCTTGGCTGTACAAAAAGAATATTTGATATTAGAAATTGCAATATTATCAATATCACTAAAGTTTTACGAATTATATTAGGTAATAAATTTTTAATATACAATAACGATACTATAATTAATGATGAAATTATTGCAACAATTCGCATACGTTCAGAAAAAGTGTAAAAGCCATAAACATTAACAACAGTTACCAAAGCAATTATAAAAAAAGATGTTGAAATATACGTATTTATTTTTCTAATATTTTTTATAACAAGATACAAGATTAATACAAATATCACATATTGTATTATATCAAAAATATCACCTCTTAATCCAAGATTTCTAATATTCTTTCCCCAAACAGAATCTTCACTCGTATAATTATTAAAAGAATCTGCAATATTGGTTAAAAATAAAATATTGGAATTAATTGCTAAGGTAGATTGAAAGAGAATTCTCAAAAAAACAAAATATACAATGATATACAATATTGCTAATTTATATTTAGCATTTTTAAGAAGAAAATATAATACAATTGAAGGCAAAAATACTAATAATATACCAGGATGTAATAGATATGCCATAAATATTAATGGTATATATAAAACATATTTTGACTTATATTTTTCCATATAATATAAAGTGAATACGGTAGAAAAAGTAAAATATGTCAAATTCATAAGATTGGTCAATGTAAGACCAAATATACAAAGAACAATAATAAATAAAGAGATATTATTTTGATTAAATGAAATAGCTTTATAATATAATATAATAACAGCAATACAATATATAAAAAAGAAATAATATGCATCTAAATATTTACTAAAACACGATGCTAAATAACTTAAAGGATCACCTTCCATAATAGATGTAAAATCTGCATAATGAATATTCCAAAATCTTAACATCATATCATATGTAGGATACATATAAGTAAGGCATATTATATAGAAGAAGCCAAAAAATAATAAGGCTTTTAACTTTTTCACCTTAAATAAAATAAATAAGGATATTACACAACTAAAAAATGGTGGTAACAATAATAATATTATATAATACACATTTAAACGTTGTTCTTGTATTGTATTATTTTGGTACATATATTAATAAAATTAAAAAATTAGGATACACTCTTCTTCTACGGATACCATCAAGCATACGTCGACAAATATATTTAAAGATGAACGTAGATAAACAAATTTGCTTCATTTAATTTGCAGAACTACATCCTTTTATATTATTTAAATCCCAATGACTACTCTTTATATCTTGTCATGGAAAGAAGAAAAGTAACTTGTAGAAGTAAACCTTTAGGAAAACTCTTTTGAGTTCATCCTCGGTAGTGTAGAGGGTTCATAGTCTTTTCTAAGTTTTTTCGTTAAACATAAACTTTCAAGTTTTAAGTTTAGCGCGAAAGTATAAGAAGGAGACATATTAATTAATACGCCTATTTTATATGTTTATTAACATAGGATTTTTTCTATACTTTGATGTTGAAATTTTACACAAAATTTTGGACAGTGTCGACTTAAAGTGAGTTTAACAATCTAAGCCATTCATTCCCTATTTTTTCTATGGAAAATCTTTTAGAACTCCTTATGGCATTAACCGACATATAGTCACGTTTATAAGAATTGTTCATCAGCATCTGAAGTTTATTTATATAACTTTGAATATCAAAAGGTTGAATTAATAATCCATTAACTCCAGAAGTGATAATGTCAGTCGCAGACTCATAAGAATTAAATGTCATGGGTACACAACCATATACCATTGCCTCTATAAGACTTAACATCCAGCCTTCATATATAGAACACATACATAAAATAGATGCTTTCATATAAAATGGTGAAGGATCATTTACAAAACCAACTAATGTTATATTTTTTAGTTCCCTGTTTTTAATTGTTGATAAGATATAATCTTTTAATGGTCCATCTCCTACTATTACAAGTTTCCACTCTGGATTATTTGGTTCAATTTTGCTCCATATATCCATTAAATATTTTATACCTTTTTGTTCTGTTAATCTTCCACAAAATAAGCATATTTTCTCTTTTTCAAAATAACTTTCTTCAGGAATATTAATAGTTATAGGATTGTTAATTGAAAACAATTTGTGGGTATCTAACGATCCTATAAGTTTTTTCAATACAGGATAAAATTTTGTTGATAAAAGTATATACCTGTCACTTTTTTTATAGAGTAAACGATGTCTTTTTTTTATCATCCATTTAACTTTAAACAAGCAATAGATATAAAATAACAAATCTTTCGTAGGATACCACTTAAGTTTTGAAGAATATGACTGTTTTAGACTTCTAATGAAACAATCAGGTACATTATGTTCTACCGTACACAATTTTATATTTGTTCCAGATAGCGCATCAAGCATATATCGCTCAATAGGCGCATAACTATCTTGAAAAATTACAATATCGATATTTTCTGTTTTTAAAATATATTTTATATATTCTTTTATTGCTAAATTATTAGCGTCTTTAGATATATGAAAAATTTTAATGCCGTTATTTAATAATAACCTTAAAGATTCTTCATTTTGTGATAGAAAAGAAAGAATAGATATTTTAATTCCTTTATTTACAAGATAATTAGAAAGATGAGTAGTCACACTTTCTATACCTCCATAACCTGGATACCGATGTAAATACATAAGAACATTCATAGCTATCAATTTAAAATTTCAGATAATAATTTCTTGGATTTACGAATCTCATTATCTAGTCTATAATTTACTTCTTGATAATCTATATTCAAGTTCACTAGTGTCGGTAATTCAGATTTATTATCAAACATTCTGTGTGACAATCCTAATTTGTTTGTTAAATCTGTCATTCTGGAATTAAGACCATTGTCATTCAATACCGTGTAAAAATCTTTATTGAATAAAATCGAGAATACTGTTGCATGAAATGAATTTGTTACAACAATTTGTGCCTCTTTTATTAGCCCTAAAAATTCTTCTGGACCTGCGGTAGAATATAATTTGCCTTTAATTGGCTTATATCTGTAGGATGTGTCAATGACTATGATCTTATAACCTGTCAGCATAGATAAATGGTTTATAAGTTTTTGATACGCCGGACTGACAGAAAGAATTTTAAAACATAAAATGTATTTAATTTTTTTCTTAAATGGATAGTGTGCAATAGATTTCCATTGTTCAATATTCAGCAAAAATGTGGGATCTAACACCACATCAGCATTACGTTGAGTTAACTGTTTTACAATGTTTACACCTTCTTTTTCTCTAACTAAAATTTTATTAAAAGAACTAAGACATTGCTTATATGTTTTTTCATACTTAGAATCAATGGATGAGAAACCAAAACTTGCGGCGTATGAGAATTTCTTTTTGCTATCTTTCACAAAAGATAATAGAAAATTCATATCTCCCAAGTTATATCTTGGACACCATATTTGATCACTCCCTGCTATAAAAATATCAAAATCGCTTTCAATATTTTTAATGGTTTCAAAATTATAATGCTGCAATGTATGTGGTGTTTTCTTAAAAAAGAAATCATCCATTTTTTCTCGTCTTAATTTCTCTTTTCCAAATGAATTAAAGTAACAAATAACACTTTTAATAAAACCTTTTAAACTATAAAATCTAATACCTGGTAATTTATTCTCTCCAATATTTGAATAATCTATTATTTCGGCCTGATGTCCGAGCATACAAAGGTATGTTGATAATGCATAAGCTTGAAGTTTAGCTCCATAACTATATGCTCTCTGAAATGTTATTATTCCAATCTTCATATGTTTATTACTTGTTTAATTTTTCTTTTAGCTTTATTAATGTTATTATTAATCAAATATCTCCATCCTATATTTCCATATTTCTTAGCAACATATTTAAAGCCTCTTCGTTGAAAGTCTATTTTAAAATCTGTATTTTTTTTGTCTAAGACAGAAGGGCTTTCTAAATTAGGTTGTACACTTTTTTCTTTATCTGATTTTAATAGAAATAAGTTATTTGATATTTTATTCAATAAAATTTGTCCTTTGATTGTATTAATAAATAATAATGAACATCCTTTATTATCATCATTAAAGTCTTTGGATATTTTCTCCCATCCCCAGTAATCTCCTATTGTAATATCTGATGGTCTATTAAAATTAGTAAAGACACATGAACCACAAGAAGAACGTAACATAATATTTTTCCCAAATAAATATTTGAAGACATCTAACTCAACTTTATTCTTATTTGCAAAAACAAATGACTCTATATGCCCAGACCATCCAATACGGGATTTATCACGAAAATTAACTTTTATGATTTTACTTTTATATTTATTCTCTAAATAAGTAAGATAATCCTGCCAAATATACGGACTCGGTACTCCATGACACACAATATCGACCAGTACAAGATTTTCTCTAAATTTCTTTCCTATATATGAATTTAACCCAGCTGTCTGGCATGGTGTTCCTGAGAATAATACTGTATTTCCCTGTTTAAGGTCTTCCTTTACTTGTCTGAATATTCCGTCCAAATCGCTCTGAACATATTTAGAACCTTTAAATTCATTTCTTTCTTCTTTTGTAGTTGCACGTTTGTGTGCCACTCTAAAATGATCTTTATAGCCAACACCATACACTATTCCGCCATTTTCCAATATATAATCAGATATGGCAATAAATGCAGCACCGCTTCTGCTTGTTTCTATTTCATGTATGTCTTTGTGTCTTGCGGCATATATTTCAGGCTCTTTTAGATTTCGGCTTTTATCATAATTGTCATTGAACGCACAAACCTTCTCACACAAGCCACAATCAATACATTTGCTTAAATCCACTTTAGGATATTTAAATCCCAAAGTGTCAGGTTCCATTGTTATGGCATCTTTAGGACATATACTTGCACATGCTGTACAACCACAACAATCCGCCTTATCTTTTATTTGTATCATTTTCTGAATTTACTTTTTATTGCTGTTATTTTTGATAAAATAAATTGACGCTCATTTCTGTTACAACCCACCAAATATATCACGCTGAAAGTACAAATAACAGAAATTGCACATATCATAATAAAACTTATAAATGTCTCATTCAAATAATATGATAATAAGCAAGGAATAATAGCTGATAAAATTGTGACAGCCAAGACATTAAAATATACCTTACTCATATATTCACGTACTGAAAGACCAATTATGCCTCTTAGCATATATAGGCGTGAGGCCAAACAGCATTGAGATATACATATGGCTACAATCAATACCGTTTCCGGCATACAACCGTTTCTTAACAGAATATATGATATTGGTAAATTCATAATTTGCAGACCTCCAACAACTATCTGATAGTTACGTATGTTTCCTGTGGCAAGCATGGCAGTTATAAGTGGATTGGATATAGATTCTGACATAGCAAAAATCAATACCAATTGGACAAACTGTGTTGTATGTTCAGGAACTATCTTTAACCATAATGTAAGGATATAATGGGCATTGATTATTACTGGCAATGAAAGTATCAGTAATATATAAAAGGAAAGTCTTGCTCCTTGATGTATCAATGTCATCATATATTCTTTGTCTCCGGCTGCATACGATTTTGTAATCTGGGGATTAAGAGCCATCATAAAATTACTTACAAAACCGCTTATGGCATTATTTACCTGATATGCAATACCTCGTGCAGCATTTACAGCCGGACCACAAAACAGGTTTATTACGATATTACCACCTTGATCACGTAATACAGCAGATGTCGCACCAATGAAATTCCAACCGGCAAAGCCAAACATCTTTTTTAAAAGTTCCTTATCGAAAATAAAATGATAGGTACATTCTTCAAAATGTCGCTTACAATAATATCCATAGACGAAACGTATTGTTAATGCAACTGATGCCATTAATATTGCATAGAATATAAGTTTGTCAAACGGTGACCATAACAGCATATAAACAATAACAAGTTTAGCCACTACCTCCAATATGCTTATATATGCAAAAGCCGACATCTTTTCATGTGCTATTATTGCAGCATTGTATGGAACGCTTATCAGGTTTATTATAAATGTCAATATAGATAGTTGAAACACCCAATTGGCAGCATACATACGGTCTGTAGGTATTGTCATTTTAGCATTTAGAAACCATACCCCTATAGCTTCTGCCAAGATCAATATAATTAGCCCTAATACAAGTTGTATCGTTACTGATGATGAAAATATTCTTATCAGTTTTTCTTTATCTCCCTTACCAAGTTCGTATGTAATAAACCTACTGATTGCAGCAGACAACGAACCGGATATTACAGAAAACATAGCAACTACACCGCCTACAACATTGTATATACCGAAATCCTCAACACCAAGTGTGTTCAGCACCACTCGTGATGTATATAGGGTGACTGCCATCATAAACAGCATGCGTACATATAGTAGCAATGTGTTTTTTGCTATTCTTTTATTATTTTGTGCTGTATCAGTCATTATCTAAGTGAAAAACAGGAGCAAAGCACAATTGGGCTTGCGCAATTTACTTAAAAATTACAAATTAAACGTTTTAGCGGAAATGAATTGTTACAAGTTAAAAATTAAATACCATTGCATTTTTTGAATTATAATGCTGTTGATTGTACCTATTGAATGTTGTATCATAGAGCTTTGAATCTATTTTTGCTATTATTATTTCTTTCATAACGTTGTGATTTGCGAGGTAAAACTCAGTGAGTTTTGAGGGGAAAAACAATGATTTTCTATGTAGAAATGATTGCTTTTCGGGAGTTATGAAGTTAAGTCATGTGCTTTGTGGTCTCTTATCATAACTTCGTTGCTTACCTCTATTCTTAGTAATTTATCTTTACATATCTAGAACATAATCACCTTACTGTAACCTTATCACGTTTTTGCACATTTTAGTCGATTTTCAACATATAATGAATGTTAATTTTTTGTCATCCAAAATTTGGATATTAACATTGTTAACGTTTTTTTTACTCGCTTTTTCGGCATATTTTCGCATAAAAGTGACAACCTTGCCTATAAGGTTGCAGTGGTATACGCCTCATCATCACGCATTATCTTATATCATTTATTATCAACGCCTTACACCAGATAATAGTTCCGAAATTACGACAAAACAGGCATTAGGGTGTGATAGGGTGGTAAGTAGGTTTCGTAACTTTTATATAATATTTGTGTTTTGTGTCATCCAAAATGGATATTAACACTTATATTCCTCGGGCGCGCGCGTAAGGAGTTTATAGAGCAGGTTACTAGCCTATCACTGCGTGAATTAAAAGCCCCACCAAACCTCCCCCGGGGGGAGGCTTTTGCTTCTCGGTAGTTTGAGTAGTATTTTCTAAGTGAAAAATGAAAAATCCAAATACTTTGCTGGATCTTTTCGCAAGTACAGCGTTTGCTATTGACTCTAACTCCTAGCTCATCTTAGTGAGCGATAACTACTCTAACTTCTTTAACTCCCGATGACAATAGCACAGGAAGCCATGTGCCTTTATTGCTTCTTGTCAGCATCTGGACTAACTTTCTTAATCTTTAATTTTTAATTTTTAATTAGCTAACGCTGAACTTCGTTTGCGCTTTGCGCCTGCTTTTCGTGCTTCATTTAGAAAGATCGAAACTTAAGCCTCCCCACGGGGGAGGTTTGGTGGGGCTCCGTTATTTGCTCCAATATAGCACCACTTCGGGTGCTCATAGCTGGCTTTGTTACAGGCCGTGGGTGATACACCCACGGTTACTGAAGTGTAGCCCCTCGGGCTATAAATTCGCATTAACCGCTTTGTGCTTTGGTGAAGAAGCCCCTCCAAACCTCCCCTGTGGGGAGGCTTAAAGTCATATGCTTCGTGGATTCTTTTCGCAAGCACTGTGTTTACATATGACTCTAACTCCTAGCTCACCTTAGTGAGCGATAACTACTTTAACTCCTTTAACTTCTAATCTTTTGTACCGGCGGATCTGTGCTTTTATCGGTAGTTATAGTAGTTAAAGAAGTTATAGTAGTTAAAGTCATATGCTTTGTGGCTTCTTATCATAACTTTTTGTACCGAGGATTATCATCGGTAGTTATAGTAGTTAAA
>OOCV01001344.1_pt1 | contig 10545 bp, 7 predicted proteins | sample 1671061 | NCBI WGS metagenome assembly OOCV01 (sample SAMN06348118, study PRJEB24527) | human gut metagenome | biome: human gut; feature: ankylosing spondylitis patient; material: feces | host: Homo sapiens | place: China | collected 2015-10
GGAATATTTTTGTAAGGACCTGTTTGACCATAACCTGTCACATGGCTGAGGATTATATCCTGTTTCCTTAATTTCATCGCCTCATAACCAATGCCCCACTTATCTAATGTCCCAGTTCTAAAATTTTCAATTACAACATCACTTTTTTCTACCAGCTGTAAAAATATTTCTTTACCCTTTTCCATACGCAGATCTAAAGTAATTGATTTTTTATTTCTGCCCATACAGGCAAAACGCATAGCCTGCCCTTCATGATATGGTCCCAGTCTGCGAAAAGGATCTCCTCCGTCCGGCATCTCCACCTTAATAACTTCAGCGCCAAAATCAGCCATCAATCCAGCGGCAAATGGTGCAGCTATTACTGTTGAAATATCTAAAACCCTGATACCTTCCAATAATTTCATACTAATACTCCTCTCATAAAGAAATACTGCGATACACAATTTCTCCACCGGTAATAGTCAGCTGCGGTACAAGCACTTCTCTGCCTATTCTTGTTTCCTTCTGTGTATCACTGAAGCAGATATATTTATCACAACGTTTTAAAATTGCCACATCCGCAAGAAATCCTTCCTGCAGTTGTCCGATTTCGCTTTCCATCCCCATAATCTTTGCCGGAATGCTGGTACAACGCGCAATAATTTCCGGCAGTGGCATTTTTAAGAACAAATACTTTGACATCAGATACGGCATTGAAAACACCGGATCTTTAAACAAAGTTTTTACTGTCAAATCAGTAGAGATGATATCCGGATAAAAGCCTTCAGCTATAGCTTTCTCCGCTACTTTAAATGACCAATGATTGCCTCCATTAGCCGCATCAATAATAACGCCGCGTTTTTGCGCCTCACGAACCGCTGGGAGCACTTTGCCATTATTATCCAAAATCGTATATCCTGTACCATGATAACAATGCGCCAAAACATCGTCAGGACGCAAAAGCTTAACAACTGTTTCCATTGCCTCAGGAGGATTTGTCACATGTACTGCCAGTCTGGTTCCCAGCTTTTCAGCAACATTAACTGCCTGTTTTAAAACATTGATCCCCAAATCGCCAACTATTTCTTTACTGATCCTTATTTTTAATCCCAGCAAAATATCATGGTGCTCTGTCAAAACATCCCTTAATCTTCCAACATCCCAACATGACGGCTCAACATTTTCATGATATTTCATCGTAGCAAGCCCTGCAGGGCAGAGATTCACAAAAGCTTTGATACGCATTTTAGAGCGTTGGATAACATCTTTTTTAAAGCATTCAAAATTTGCAATACCGGTACTACCTGCATCAACAGCAGTTGTAACACCTTGCGGTATAAAACTTAAATCAGGTTCTATTCCTATCTCTGTCCCGTCCGCAAAAACATGACTGTGGAAATCGATCAACCCGGGAACAACCAAATTTCCTGAAGCATCGATAACAATATCAGCGCCCGTAAAATTTTTAGCACTGGCTATTCTTCCGCTTTGGATATAAACATCACGCTGTTCCTGGGTTTTAAATATTGGATCTACAACAACACCATTTTTGATAAGAATATTTTTCTTCATCATTTTACCCTCCTTTAATTTACTGCTTAACAGCAAATAATTTTTTCGTTTCTCTGGCAATCATAAGTTCTTCATTAGTTAAGATCGTCCAAATAGCAACGTCAGAATCAAACTTGCTTAAATCCGCATCCTCTCCGCGCACTTCATTTTTCTTCAGATCCAGATGTGCTCCAACAACTTCCAGCCCACTGCATATTTTAGCGCGCATGTACGGTGAATTTTCACCAAGCCCAGCAGTAAAAACTATTGCATCCAGACCTCCCATTGCAACCACATAACTTCCGATGTATTTTCTTACCTGATAGGCAAAGACATCTATTGCCATCTGTGCTCTCTGGTCTCCTATCTTAGCTGCACTTTCCAGATCTCTAAAATCACTGGATAATCCTGACAATCCAAGTATCCCTGATTTATTGTTCAAATATCTATATACCTGCTTACCAGTCATATCCTCCTGTTCCATAATAAAGGGAATAATAGCCGGATCAATCTCTCCGGACCTTGTTCCCATAATCAAACCCTCCAAAGGAGTAAAGCCCATGCTGGTATCAATTGATCTCCCATCTTTAACAGCAACAACACTGGCTCCATTTCCCAAATGGCAAGTAATTATTTTCATTTTCTTAAGGGCACGGCCTATTTTCTGCGCTAATGTGTCCGCAACATACTGATGAGAAATTCCATGAAATCCATACCGCCTGATACCATATTTTATATACAATTCATAAGGCAGCCCGTAAAGATAAGCTGTTTCCGGAATAGTCTGATGAAATGCTGTATCAAAAACTGCAACCTGCATAACACCAGGAAACAAATCCTGACAAATTTTTATTCCTTCCAGATTTACAGGATTATGCAAAGGAGCTATGGTTATGCAGGAACTGATTGTTTTCAGTACTTCGTCATTTATAACAACCGACTCTTTAAACCTTTCCCCGCCATGTACCACTCTATGTCCAATACATTCTATCTCTTCCAACGACGCAATAACCCCGTAATTTTCCTGTACGATACTTTCTAAAATCAACTGGATCCCAGTTTTATGATCAGGTATGGTCCTTTTGATTTCAATGACATATTCGTGCTTTCCAAGAAATTTTAAAAGGCTTCCATCCATTCCTATGCGTTCTACTTGCCCTTTAGCCAATAACATTTCGTTTTCCATTTCCAGCAGTTGAAATTTAATAGAGGAACTACCGCAGTTTATCACTAACACTTTCATAATATCAGCGCTCCAAATTGTATAATTTCCTTAAATTCATTATATTCTAAGCCTCATTAAATGAAAAATAGGCAATTTCTATATTGAATATAGAAATTGCCTATTACAAATTTTGATGTCACTATTCAGTTAAAATATTTCAAATATAACTATTCTTTCTTTTCGCCGCTTTCAGTTTCATAAGGCCAGCTGCTCATGCTTCCTTCCAGGCTTTGGACATTTTTATAACCTAAGGCCCGCAGCATAGTTTCAGCTTCATAACCACGCAGATTGATCTGACAGGAACAAACAAGTTTAGCGTCTTTATCAGCCAGCACATTCTCGGCTTCACTGCGCACCTTGCCCAAAGGTAAATTGATGATATTAGCACAGCCAGCGATACGGTTACTTTTATATTCTCCCGGAGTGCGCACATCTACCAAAGTATATTCACCGCTTTTACGCAATTCTTTAAAATCTTTCGGATTAATACTGCGCAGGCGTCCTTCTATTTTATTCATCAAAACATTGGCGGCTGTCGCAATATTATCTATTGGCCCGTTAAAAGGCGGCGCATATGCGAAATCAATATTGCTCAAATCTTCTAATGTCGCTCCGAAGCTCATGGCAGCAGCCAAAGCATCTACACGTTTATCAACGCCGCCGGTTCCTACAACCTGAGCCCCTATAACCTTCTGAGTCTTAATTTCCGCCAGCAGCTTCAGGACCAAACGCTGCGCGCCGGGCATATAACCTAATCTGTCAAATCCAGGTACGACCACAGACTCAAACTCAATCCCTGCGGCTTTGGCCGTTTTTTCGTTCAAACCCGTACTTCCGGCTTGCCAGTTCAATATCTGACAGATCCCTGTTCCTAAAACACCGGGATATTTTATCATGTCACCACAAATATTGTCCGCAATAACACGTCCATGTTTATTCGCAGTGGAACCCATTGGTGCAAATATTCTTTTCTTGCTGATAAGATTCATATTTTCTGCACAGTCACCGCCGGCATAAATATCAGGATCACTGGTCTGCAAATATTCATTAACAGCAATCGCCCCGCTTGTACCTAGCTCCAGTCCGGCAGCACTTGCCAACTCTGTATTCGGGCGTACACCTACCGCCACAATAACCAACTGAGCCGGAATCGTACGTTTATCAGTCTTTACTGCTGTAACTCGTCCATTTTCGCCTTCAAAACCCAGCGTCTTTTCTTCCAGATATAACCTGATACCGGCTTTTTCTAATGGTTTCTTAACTAAATCAGCCATTTCCAGATCCAGCATCTGCGGCAGAATACGATCCTGCATCTCTACAATATTTACAGTCAGCCCCTGCTTATGAAAAGCCTCCGCCAGTTCCATGCCTATCAAGCCCGCCCCAACGATAACGACATCGGTGACTTTATAGGCTTCCATCTCTTCCTTAACCTTTAGTGTCTCCCAGGGGAACCAGAAATTATGTATCCCTCCCAGTTCAGCTCCAGGTAAAGACAGCTTTACAGGCGTAGCCCCAGTCCCTAACACTAATACGTTGTATGACATTTCCTGTATTGCCCCAGTTTCTTTATCCATTACGGTTACCGTTTTATTCGCGCGGTCTATTTTTTGAGCTTCATGCCCGGTAACAACATCAAAGCCTTTAACATTTTTAAAAAATTCCGCATCACGTGCAAACCCCTGCGGTGTATGAGTAAAACTGGAAAAATCCTTTACATCTCCGCCAATGTAATAAGGAAAACCGCAGGCTCCATAACTTACCTGCTGTCCACGTTCCACTACTGTGATTTCTGCGTCCTTATCTCTGCGGCGCAGGCGTGAAGCTGTTTTCATTCCAGCAGCAACACCGCCAATAATCACTACCTTTTTAGCCATTCTGATCGCTCCTTCCAATAAAAAAATTCCTTATATACTCATTATATACGTAAACAAGGCTGTGTTCAACGAACACAGCCTTGTTTTACAGAAATCTTTACTTTTTTAATACTTAGGAAACCTGCTCAATATCAATTACACCATTCTTCAGGACTAATCTTACAGTTTCACCGCTCTTGATCTCTCCGCTGACAATTTTTCTTCCCAGCAGATTTTCAACAGTATGTACGATCAAGCGTTTTAAAGGACGGGCACCAAAAGCGGGGTCAAACCCTGTATCCGCCAGATATGCCACAGCTTCATCACTGCATACCAGCGTCAGATCAAGCTGTTTTTCCAGTCTTTCACCAAGCTCTTTCAGAATCATTTTCACGATATCATTAATCTGCTCTTTTTCCAAGGCCTTAAAGACCACGATATCATCCACACGATTTAAAAATTCCGGTCTGAAGAACTGCATCAGCATACTCTGGATATCTTCTCTGGAAATTTGTCCCTGCTTTTTCATGATCTCGGCCGAACCAAGATTACTCGTCATAATAATCAACGTGTTTTTGAAATCAACATTGCGTCCCTGTCCGTCGGTCAACCGGCCATCATCCAGTACCTGCAGCAGTACATTAAACACATCAGCATGTGCTTTCTCGATTTCATCCAGTAAAATCACAGAATAAGGATGGCGACGCACTGCTTCAGTCAGCTGTCCGCCTTCATCATAGCCTACATAGCCTGGAGGTGCACCGATAAGACGGGAAACGGTATGTTTTTCCATATATTCACTCATATCGATACGAATCATATTGCGTTCGTCGTCAAACAATATCTCGGCTAAAGCCTTAGCCAGCTCTGTTTTGCCAACGCCGGTAGGACCAAGGAAAATAAATGAGCCGATCGGACGATCAGGATCTTTTATGCCGGCACGGGCACGAACGACAGCTTCACTGACAGCCTTAACCGCATCGTCCTGACCGACAACGCGCTGATGCAGGATATCTTCAAGATGTACGAGCTTTTCGCGTTCGCCGCCGCTAAGACGCGAAACAGGGATCCCTGTCCAAGTACTGACCACCTTAGCGATATCTTCTTCATCTACTTCTTCTTTCAGCAGCACATTCTCTTTATCATTTTTATTGTTTGCTTCGACTTCTGCAAGTTCCTTCTCCAACGCCGGCAGCCGTCCATACTTAAGTTCTGCCAGTTTATTCAGATCATAGCTGCGCTCAGCGCCTTCCATTTCCTGTTTAACGGCATCGATCTCTTTTTTCACTTCGCGCACACGGGCAATAGAAGCTTTTTCGCCGTCCCAGCGTTTAACGAGCTCTTCATTTTCCTTTCTCAGCTCAGACAGCTCTTCTTCAATTTTCACCAGCCGTTCTTTAGACTGCTCATCCTGTTCTTTGCCAAGGGCCTGAGCCTCGATCTCCAGCTGCAGTATCCGCCGCTTACTTTCGTCAAGCGCTGCCGGAAGCGAATCGATCTCGGTCCTCAATCGTGCTGCCGCCTCATCGACCAGATCAATCGCCTTATCAGGCAAAAAACGATCGTTGATATAACGGTTACTCATTACAGCAGCCGCAACTAAAGCCGCATCCTTAATCCTTACACCGTGATGCACCTCATAACGTTCTTTCAATCCACGCAGAATCGAAATCGTATCCTCAACGCCTGGCTGTTTGACCATTACCGGTTGGAAACGACGCTCTAAAGCGCTGTCTTTTTCAATATACTTGCGGTACTCATTTAATGTAGTCGCGCCGATACAACGCAATTCACCGCGGGCCAGCATCGGTTTCAGTATGTTACCCGCATCCATGGCTCCTTCGGCTGCACCAGCACCAACCACGGTATGCAGCTCATCAATAAACATAATGATCTGTCCTGCAGAATCGGAAATAACCTTCAAAACCTTTTTCAAACGTTCTTCAAACTCTCCGCGATACTTAGCACCGGCAACCAAAGCTGCCAGGTCTAAAGCGTATAAAGTCTTGTTTTTCAGATTTTCAGGTACATCACCTGCTACGATACGTCTTGCCAAACCTTCAGCGATTGCCGTTTTACCAACGCCAGGCTCACCTATCAGCACCGGATTATTTTTCTTACGACGCGATAAAATTTCAATTACACGGCGAATTTCCTCATCACGGCCAATAACTGGATCCAACTTGCCTTCCATCGCTTTAGCAGTAAGGTCCTGTCCATATTTTTCAAGTGTCTGTTTGCTTTCTTCATCAGCTTGCCCATTAGTATAAGCCATATACAAGCCCTCAACCTTTTTCTTATCAATACCATACTTTTTAAGCAGAGAAACTGTCTCGCTGTCACCGTCACCGGCTAAAGCTGCAACCAAATTGCCAACATTCACTTCACCTTGACCGGCGGCCTGCGCTGCCAGCCCTAATACTCTGGCTAAAGCTGTGCTCATCACCAGCTGACGATCCTGTCCCTTTACAGAAGGAATGCGCTGCATCAACGCTTTAGCCTCCTGTGCAAAGTTTCTTTCATCTGCCTTGACATTAGCGAGTAAAAATCTGAAAAAACCTTCACTGCTGCTTAAGGCCACTAAAATATGCGCACATGACAGCTCCTGCTGATAATTCATTACAGCCTGCTGCTGCGCTGCTTCCAAAATACTTTTTACTTCTTCACTGTAGCGTTCCTGCATATCGCTACACCTCCTGACTATCATCTAATTTAGAATTTATTAACTTATTTTTACAGAAAATTTTTATCGTCACGCAGGGAAACTAAACTCTGCGGCGAATAAACCAATTAAGTAAGCTGCTTTTGCATAGTAAACGAGATAATATCTCTCTACGCCAATGGGCTTCTGCACTTGTTGCTGACCTGTATCATTCAATATCAACCAGCAAATCATCAAAGTAATATAATATGGAGGCAAGTATGAATACATCCATGATCGTTTACAGATTGTTTGACGTCGCCGACGAAATCAACCTGGACCTTGTACAGGCCCTGTGGACCAGCCGCAATAAAATAGCTTCACGTCTGCGTCTGGACAGGATCTCGACAAAATCCATTACCTTTAAAGACCCGCCTGTTTTGGTAGAACTTGGTTCACACGAAATGGAACTTGGCGGCAAAACCTATCTGGCTGAAATCAAGGCCCGTATTTTTGATTTGGGAGTTATCAGCCTGATTATCAGAATCCCATTTGAAGACGATGTAACTTACGACGAATATCTCGATATGGCTATCGTCAGCGAAAATATGCCGGAAGACGAGATCCATCATTATCTGGACGCCGTTCTGGAAACGATTCGTCCCGCCTGCTCAAACGAGCGTGTTTCGGATTTCGACGAAGACTTTGTTGTTTATTACTTCAAAGAGAATATCCCTGACTGGGATCTGGTCCCGCTGCTACTTAAAGATAGAACCCCTGTCAGTGAACAAACTCGCAGGGAAACACTGGAAAATCGCTTCTCCTATGCCGACGACATTACTTATCTGGCCTGGGATTCAGCCGTAGTTTACGACCAAAGTGGAAGCCTTGACGTTCCTGATCTGCTTGAATTTGCCAATGCACAGTTTTTAGAGCTGCGCTATTATGATAACGCTCTCAACAATGCCATTGATAAAACCTATGATGAACTTGAAGAAGCCAATATGACCAGTAAAGCAACGCGGCTCGAAAGCTATCGCCAGATCCGCGGTAACCTGATGGAACTGATGGCCGATGTCAGCAGTCTCACCAGCAATATCAACAATGCCCTGCAGGTAACAGAAGATATTTTCTATGCACGTATCTACACTCGATATCTGTCATTGCTGCGCGCTTCTGTCTGGAAAGACAATATTGAAAATAAAATCCACGTTATCCAGCGCAGTTATACACTGCTCAATGAAGAAGTATCAATGTACCGCTTCGAACTGCTGGGACTGTTTGCCATGGGCCTTTTAGGTTTGATTCTTTTAACTAATCTTTATATAGCTTTTAAGTAGGATAATTCGCAAGGAAGCTGGCATCGCCGGCTTCCTTAATTTTTATTATAAACGCCAAAAGTCAAAAAGTCAAATATTTTTATTATTATTTTAATTCATCAAAATCTTGACAAACATATATGCAAGAGTACAATAATAGTTATTCTATACAAATTGAGGGGAAAATTTATGACAGCTGGTTCTATTTTACGTGGTATCGCTATTCTGCTGGCTCTGCAATGGGTCAGTGTTTTGTTTTTGCAGGCCCTGCACATTGCTTTTCCACCGGCACTGCTTGGTATGATCCTGTTGGCTGTTTTGCTTTTGACAGGTGTCATCCGTGAGGAAAGCGTCGAAGACGCCTGTACTATCCTAATCGAAAAGATGGGCATGCTGTTTTTACCAGCCGGTATCAGTATGCTGCTTTATCTCGATATTATTAAAGCTGAAAGCATCGCAATTTTTATCACAATCATCGTCAGCAGTCTGATTATTCTTATTACTACTACAGCTTTTGTCGAGCTGGTTTCCAAACACAGCAAAGGAGGAAAACATTGATGTTCTTTCCCGAAGCCTTATTAAATTCACCCATGTTCGGCATTGGACTGACCATTATCGTTTACGTCTTCTGCGAACTGATCGTCAATCGTTTTGAGCTTAACATTATTCCACCTTTCGTACTGGCCTGCCCTATTATTATGGGCATCATTTATTTTCAGTCACCTCATATAACTTATGAACAATACGCTGCCGGAGCAAACTTCATAAACTTCCTTTTAGGACCGGCTACAGTAGCTTTGGCACTCCCTTTATACCGTAACCGTCAGACCCTTAAAAACAATCTTGCCGTCATCGTCAGCGGAGTTGTTGTCGCTACAGTCATCGGCATTGTTTCCATCTTCGTCTGCGGAAAGCTGTTTGGCGCCAGCGAACAGGTTCTGCTTTCTCTGATTCCCAAATCAGTAACAACGCCTATTGCCATGGATATTTCCAGTGTCATTGGCGGTATCCCCTCCTTAACCGCTGCCTGTGTTATTTTTACAGGTATGTTTGGTTCTACCTTCAATCATAAAATTTTATCCTGGCTGGGCTTTAAAAATGATATCGCTATCGGTCTGGCTATTGGTGCCTCAAGTCACGGTCTCGGAACCAGTGCCTGCGTCAATAAAAGCGCATTGCAACTCGCCATCGGCGGTGTAGCAATTGGTCTTACCGGTATTGCTACTTCTATTTTAGCGCCACTTCTACTGCCATTGCTGACTAATTTGTTTTGAATAAAGCTTTAAATATTTAAGAAATAAAAGAGCCTGTTCTAAAAAGAACAGGCTCTTTTATCATTTTCCTGAAAGACTCATTAATTGCCCACAAAAAAACGGAAGCACCGACATGTGCTTCCGTTCTAAAAAGGAGAGATTTATGTACTATTCTTCCGCAGCTGTCCCAATTAACCGGGGAAGAAAGGCCATACCATTGGGATAACTATAATGGAAACGATAAAACAGAGTACTACCAGAGGCACACCGACTTTTACATAGTCCATAAACTTATAACCGCCAGGTCCAAGTACTAAAGTACATGGCGGAGTTCCGACCGGAGTTGCGAATGCACAGGAAGCAGCTACGCCGATCGCCATCAGTACTGCTTTCGGAGAAGCACCCAGCTGCTGAGAAATCGCTACACCTACCGGAGCCAGCAAGGCGCAGGCTGCTGTATTGGACATAAACTGCGTCAAAGTGCAGGAGATAATAAATAGTACCGAGGTCATAATGATCGGGGTAGGAGATCCACCCATCAGGCTTACTGCCCATTCAGCGATCAATTTACCGGCACCTGTTTTATCCATAGCAGCCGAAACAGGCATCATACCTGCGAACAGGAAAATAGTTACCCAGTCAATAGCTGAATAAGCCTGCTTTTCAGTCAAACAGCCAGTTAATACACAAACCAGTGCACCAACAATAGCGGTCATTTCCA
>OOCV01001345.1_pt1 | contig 10538 bp, 5 predicted proteins | sample 1671061 | NCBI WGS metagenome assembly OOCV01 (sample SAMN06348118, study PRJEB24527) | human gut metagenome | biome: human gut; feature: ankylosing spondylitis patient; material: feces | host: Homo sapiens | place: China | collected 2015-10
AAACTTTGTCACGGTATTGGACAAAGTCTTCATCCTGATAAGGCAGAATATTCATAGCACAATAACTGATATGAAAAAGTTGTAAAGTGGTTTTAATGTAAAAAATATGAGAAATTCTTTCGCTATTATAACGATATAATACAATATAGTTTATAGCATAAAATTATACTGGAGAGAATAATGGAAATTGAACTGAGTTCAAAAAATAGTGCAATAATAAGTAGAAACCAATATAGTATTATAGTTAAAAATTAGGTGGATGGTGTAAGAGATATATTAAGTACATCACATAAATATAAGAATGTAGAAATAATAGCGTGAGCATTGTGCATAGATTATATACATTTAAATATTGTAATATTGCCAAAATTCAGTAAATTAAGATTTATGGTACAATTATTGGAAAATTCATTGATGATATATGATATACAACCAGAATTACAAAGGGGATAAATCATTCTGGGCAATAGTATATTATCATAAAAATATTGGTATTATTATAGATGAGGCAATAAAAAATATGTAAAAGAGCATATAGAAGAAACAAGAAAAGAAGAACGAAGAAGTACCACTTTATAGTAGATTAGCAAGAGTACTTACGATACCGTCCTCATTTTTTTAGTGAGTAGCAACATAGCCTTTATGAAAGCTGATATTAAACTACAACTTAAAATGGTAATTGATAACTTCCGGTGTATAGGAGAATGTTATATATAAAACCAGAGATAAAATTTAATTATTACTTTAGATAATGGTTGCTAATCTCAGATATTATAAATAACTACTTCAGAGCAGATATAAAATAGGATAGTACAAATAAAAAAGTGAACTCAGTTCATAAAAAGGTAAATAAAATATAATACTTTTATTGCACAGACTCATTTTTAAAATAATGATTTGTGACAAATTTATTATAAGAAAGTTGTGCAATATATTTTCTTATGCAAATATATAAAGGAATGTATTAGGTTATTATTTGATTTATAACCATCATGAATTCTATCCATTCCGCCGGGATACATTACAAAATAATTGTGAACTCAGTTCAGAATATAATTAAAAAAGTAAAATTATTTTGAATTATGTAGTCTATCATTGATGCCGTAGGTCCAGCTCATACTTTTTTTTGCCACATGCGATATCCAGGCGGAATTGATAGATAGGAAAATTTTCCATTATTAAACACAGGTACACAAAACATTATGCTTACAAAACAGTGTCCATTCAGGTAATTGGAACCATTATGTGCAGCATGGTCAAATAATTTTGAAACATTTTCAAATCTTGTGACAGATTTAGATACCACAGTATCATTGACACATAGAAATACAAGCTGTTTCTACAATAAATCTGCTATCAGCTTTAAAGCAATCCAGACAATTGTATTCATAAATATGTAATAATCAACATTCTCATAGGAACAAACATAATTAAATGCATTTAGTGTTTGCTTTGTTATTCCGGATAAGAAATGTTTATACAGAAAACATATTGAATGCGCTGATTCCAACGTAAGTATGGATAGTATAAGCATAAACAGGGTATCCGCTGTTGGGACAGGAAAAGTTTCAAAATAAATCAAAAAATAATTATAAAGCCTATCAATTTGTTATTTCGTTGTATAATAATTTTGTCGTACTGGGTCACTTTTCTTTGTGATGTTTTAGGCAAATTAATTGTACATTACAAAGTTCTGTACGGCATTTTTATGTAAAAAGTTGTAAAATGGTGTTAAGATATATAAAATTAAAAAATGAACTCAGTTCACTTTTAGACTTTTAATTAGAAAATGTATAATGGATTTAATCTAAAACAATGAAAAGGAAAGGGCTCATGCTTAGAAATAACTGTCATATTACTAATAGATAAATATAGCGATTTGTTTATAAGTAGATGTTGGGGTCAAAAGCCCACAACTATGATACCTACGGATTATTTCGCGCTACATACTCCCACGTCTACGCTCCGCTTCGGTCCGTGCTAAACATGTGCCACTGGCACATAGCACCCTACCCAATATTCGCATATCGTGGGATTATCATCCCACTTTTATGCTCATATCGGGGCGGGTCACAAGGTCATTCACCCACCTATGAGCAAACTCATGTGGGGTTAGACCTTTTGACTCTGGTATCATAAAATAAATTATTTTTATTTGTGGTTGAGCTGCATATCGCTATATTACCTCTCAAAAAAATATATTTTTATCACTATTCGCTATTACTAAATTAATATATTAACTATTAGGCGTTTGCGAAACGCCAAAAGCCACATAAATGCTGACTTTTTTGTAATTTTGTTTTTCCTCACAAAGTTTAAAATTTTTATGTCTATTTTGTATCAAAATTATTTTTAAAACATCGAACTTAAAATCTATTTTTGTAGAAAATACATATATTTTAGTTATTGAGTTTCGCAATTACCTATATTAACTATAAATGAGCAAATTTAAAATATTGCACAAATATGTCCACGTTAGAAAGACATATTTTCCATAATCTATTGAAATGTATATAAGACACAAACAAAAGTAAATTATCTTTGTGCATTTTTTGTATTTGCTCATTTATACACCAGTTTACAATTTTATAAATGATAGATTTGCTGCCAAATCAGCTGTTTTAAAACCTTTGTCATAGCATTTGATTTTATGTGCATTTCGATATTTTTCACGAAAGTGGCAAAAAATATCTGGCTGCTGATATCCTTACTTAGCTCAAGAAGAAAATACTGTACACTTTTGATACGGTATTGGACAAAGTATGCATCTTGATAAGACAGAATATTCATAGCACAATAATTGATATGAAAAAGCTGTAAAGAGGTGTCATTTATAGATATTAACTATAAATGAACGGAATAAAAAACATATGTTTAAGTTCCACGTGAAACATATGTCTGATCAGTAATCACAACTCTAAGTAGTTATTTACATGGATAAGTTATTTCCTACTACATAAAAAGCTTCCATCTCAAAAAATATTTCAAGAATTATTAGCTTTCTAATCTGAACTTAGAAGTTTATAATTCTAACACCACTTTATAAATGATAGACTTGATGCCAAATAAGCTGTCTTCAAATCAGCTGTTTTAAAGGCTTTGTCACAGCATTTGGTTTTATGTATGTTTTGATATTTTTCTTGAAAGTGGCAAAAAATTTGGCTGCTGATACCATTACTAATGTCAAGACAAAAATACTGTACACTTTTGGTACGGTATTGGACAAAGTATTCATCCTGATAAGGCAGTATATTCATAGCACAATAACTGATATGAAAAAGTTATAAAGTGGTGAATCTTAAAAAGTTCATACGAGAATTGAGCAGTTTTCTTAAATAATATTATAGGGCTTAATCAGAATAGTATGTTGATTTAAAGTTAAAAATAAAGTTATAAACATGTGAATTTTAAATATTTATAAATTATGCTTTTTTTTGTAGCAAATAAAAATATAAAATTATATAATCATTAAGCAAAAGCGAATTACGGAGTGTTTGATTATGATATATAGGGAAAAATATAAGGTTGAACTAGAAGATATAGGGATGCATAATAGAATATCCAACAAAAGGATAATAACAATAATGGAAGATGTTGCCGCAGCGCATTCTGATTCGGTTGGGTATGGTGTTAAAGAAGTTGGGCAGACTAATTGTGCATGGGTTTTATTGGATTGGAAGATAAAAGTGGTTAACAGACCTGAATATAATACACATATAGAAGCATTTACGTGGTCAAGAAAAAGTGATAAGTTGTGTGCTTATAGAGATTTTGAGCTTCGTGATAATAACGGAAATGTGTGTGCTTTAGGGACATCACGCTGGCTGTATATGAATCTTATCCGAAGACGGCCAGTAGTGCTTAATCAGCAGATGAATGAGATATATGATACAGAAGAAGGCAGGATGGTCTTTGATGAGGAAATATGTAGGATAGATACGGAAATAGATGCTGGTAGTAATGATAATATAAAGGAAATTATTGAAAAAACATATAAAGTGGAACGAAGAGATATGGATATTAATGGTCATATGCATAATGTGAGCTATATAGAAGCTGCATATGAGGTAATACCAGAGGATATCTATAAAAATCATGAGTATTCTGACATAAGAGTTGAATACAAGAAAGAAATTATGGAAAATCAGGAAATTAAAATTAGATGTATAGTGTTTAAAAATAATGGTTGCCTGATAACTATGGAATCGGAAAATAAACTTCATGCTGTTATAAAACTTTCATGAGCTTATATCTGATAGTGTAGATGTACATATAAATATTAAGAAAAACTAAGAAAATAAATGTATGAAAATGTCAAAATACATTTGACAAAAGAGAATTATTAATATATACTAAGCAAGATTTGATTGACAAACTAAGTTGGTTTGTTAATGTATTAGTAAGTTTAATAAATAAAAAATGCAATTAATGGTTGATATTATTAATAGTAACATATATAATAATATTAGTTTTAAGAATATCGTTAGTACATATAAAGGCTTGAGATAAAGAGATTTTTGAAGTCATATGTTTTGATGGTAAGTTTTGTATTTTTTATGTTTTTTGAATAATTCTATTGACATTTTGATAATATAATTGTATAAGATTATATGATAATCATACGACAAGATAGATATTATATTTTGATATTTGTTTTGTTTGATTATTTAGCTAATTAATCAATTTACTGATTTATCAAGTGATTGATTATTTGTTAGTTATTTGTTTTGGACAAAGGTATATTGGACAATCTCCAAAACCAATATACTTGACTATATTTCTATCCCCTCTACTCATCCCCGGTCACCCCAGACCGGGGAACTTTTTTGTTAATTCAGGTCATCTTTGGTTATATCTATAAATGAGCAGATACAGAAAATGTACAAAAATAATTAGCTTTTGTTTGTACCTCAGATACATTTGAATAGATTATGAAAAATCTATTTTTCTAACGTGGACACATTTGTGCAATATTTTAAATTTACTCATTTATAGATCATATCTTAAAGTGTGTTTGTTTTACATATCCACAGATGATACAATACATTTATGATTATGTTATTCATGGTCTGCCTGATTGTACAGTTATATTTATAACTATAAATGAATAATTTAAAATATTGTACGATTATGTCCGGGTTAGAAAGATGTACTTTGCTATTTGGATGAGATTATGCAGTATTTCTGATTTACTCATTTATGGTTTACAATAAGATAATGTTTTCTGTATGCTGTATTCGGATAAGAGAAATCTGTTGGACTTGTACAATGCGCTGAATAATTCGTCACATACGGATATTGATAATCTGACAGTAACTACGCTTAAGGGCGGAACATATATGAAGTATAAGAACGATGCTTCGTTTGTGTTCAGCTATGAATTGTATATGTTTGAACAGCAGTCATCGATTAATTTTAATATGCCGCTTAGATTTTTTCATTATGGTTCAGAGGTATACAGGGATATGTTTCCGAATAATGTCCTGCACAGAAAGAGTATGCTTAAGATACCGACACCGCATTTTATCACATTTTATAATGGAAAAGAGAAGATGAAGGAGCGTGTTAAGATATTGAGGCTGTCAGATATGTTTGAGCAGAAGACGGATAATCCGGAGCTTGAGCTGATAGTTACTGTCATTAATATTAATCCGGAGGATGAGAGTGATAATGATGGCGGAACTTCTGAGAAAGTGCCTATTATCGGTGATGAAAGTAAGGATGTTTTTGTTAAAAATGCACTTGCAAATGCAGACATACTTAACCGATGTAAGTCTTTAAGGGATTATATGACATTTGTTAATAAGGTTCGTAATAAGACGGATGTTTATGAAATGGACGTAAAGGAAGTGGTAACGGAGGCGGTGGATGAATGTATTAATGCATATTTTGATACTTACATTATTCATAGAAGAAAGAGCTTACTATCATACAGCTTGTATGGAGTATAGCTCTTTTTTATGGGATATACAATTCTCCAATCTTAAATAAAAATTCTAAGTAATAAAAAATAAGCAATACAAGAAAATTACTCAAAAATATATAAAATAACTCAAACTTCGCACATTAAAATGTGCCCATGCACCTTGAAAATTCAATAATAACTGGCATAAAAATAGCGTGAAACCAAAGGTTTTGCTATAATTGAGTTGTCTAAAAACAATTATAAACCGGAGGCTCATGCTATGAATAAAAGTATAACACAAGCGACTCAAAATAATAAGCAGATTTCTGAATCAAAAGTTTTTTCACAAGGGTTCATATTTCCTCAGCCTTGAAAGCAATCAATGCCTACAAAAGGAAAGGCACTCCTGTAACGGAGATTATTCAATACATGTTTCTGCTGATTTTCTCCAACAGAAGTATGTATATGAGTCTGCTCACAGGAAAAAATACCCCTAATTTTGCAAAAGATACCGTGTATCGTTTTATGAAAATGGTTCAAATTAACTGGATGCATTTATGAATGCACTTCCTGAATTGTTAAAAACGAAACTGCAAGTTGCTTAAGGTCTGAACATTGACAACTTAATAACTGCCAGGTATTGAATTTTCAAGGTGCATAGTTAAAATTCATGTGCGAAGTTTGAGTAGTATTATATAAATATGTCTTAATAATGTTGACAAAATCTGTAAAAATTAGTAAAAAACAGGTAAAAATTGAGTTACAAAAATTAAGTAATGTGATATAATTAACAAATAAATGTAAGTAGATAATATATGTTTACATATTACTGATAATATACAGGGAGGATTTATTATGGAGCAGGATAATAACATAATTACAGCATCCATAGAAGCTGAAAGCGTATCAGCACATACAAAAGAAAAGAAAGTATCAGGGATTAAGAAAAGATTTGGGAAGAAAAACAGAAAATCTGCCACTCAGATAAATGAAAGTAATAATGGCGTTAATCAGATAGATGGTACATATGAAGCAGCAGGAGAAGGAGATGTAACTACGGATGCATCTGCTTCTGTGGATACAAAGAAGTCTTTCAGAAAGAAGTCTTTCAGAAAGAAGTCTTCAAAGGCAAAGAAAGCATTTAATATTTATAGGGATAATACAGGCGATGGAAGTAATAACACTGCAAAGCAGGGAGAAAGCTTTATGAGAGGCATTAAAACCAAGCTTATAATTACTTCACTGCTTCCTACGGTTGTAGGTGTAATAATTGTACTTATAGTTGCTGTTATTAATATCACACAGGGTATGAATGAACAGGCTGTCAATGGTCTGACACTTCTGGGTGAGTCTACAAAGGCAAGTTATGAGAATACTTATATGGGTGACTGGCGTGTAGATAATAATGGTAATCTGTTTAAGGGAGATACGAATCTTTCACAGAAGCAGGATGGAATAGATAAGTATATAACTGATAATGATGCGGATCTTGCAGTATTTATTGGAGTAGATTGTAAGCTGACATCTTTAAAAGATTCTAATAACAAGAGAATGTTAAGTCTTAAGGCAGATGAGAAGATATGGGAAAATGTTAAGTCAGGTACTATATATACAACTTCACATGTTGATATTGATGGAACTGAATATACAGGTGTGTATATTCCGCTTAAGAACTTTAGTGGAAGTGTTGTCGGTATGATGTTTTCTGGACAGCCAAGAACTGATATAACTTCATTTATTATGAACAAGATTATAGCACTTATAGTTATATCACTGGTAGTATTTATAGTTGTTATTGTAGGAGCATTTTCAGTATCAAGCAGAATTGCAAATGCACTTATTTCAGTTAACAAAGTATTTATTTCCCTTGCAGACGGTGACCTTACAGGAGAAGTTAATCCTGCACTTCTTGCAAGAAAGGATGAGATAGGACAGATGGCTAAGTCTGTTCAGGTACTTATTGACAAGTTACATACTATTGTCACAGACTTACAGAGTACAGCTGCCGCACTTCACAGTGCAGGTGACAGCATGACTAACACTGCAGGACAGTCAAGCAAGGCTACAGAAGAAATATCAAGTGCAGTTGAGGACATATCAAAGGGTGCAATCGCACAGGCGGAGGATATACAGAATGCATCAGCCCAGATTGCCAATATGGGTGAACTTATAAGTGGAATTGTAGAAAAGGTTGCTAATCTTACACAGGCGGCAGACACTATGAGTAAGGCAGGCGATACATCTATGAATACTATGGTTCTGCTTTCTGAGTCTAATGATAAGACTAATGAATCTATTGATAAGATTGCAAACCAGATTAATTTAACTAATGAGTCAGTTGGTAAAATCGGTCAGGCTGCATCGCTTATTACTAATATAGCAGACCAGACAAGTCTTCTTGCGCTTAATGCTTCGATTGAATCAGCAAGAGCAGGTGAGGCAGGCAGAGGCTTTGCAGTTGTAGCTTCTGAGATACAGAAGCTGGCATCACAGTCAGATGAAGCCGCAGGAGAGATTAAGGATATTATTGAAAGACTTCAGCAAGAGTCACAAAAGACTGTTTCTGATATGAATGATACTAAGGTTCTTATTAATGAGCAGATGGATAATCTGAATGCAACTAAGGACAGTTTTGTAGATGTGAGCGATGGTATTGCAGTATCAAGACAGGAGACTTCTGTTATCGAAAGTAACGCGGATTCTTGTAATGAGGCAAGAAAGCAGATTGATGATGTCGTAACTAATCTGTCAGCAATATCACAGCAAAATGCAGCTTCTGCACAGCAGACAACAGCATCTATGGAAGAACTTTCAGCAACTATCGGTACGCTTGCAGATACAGCTAATGACCTTATGAAGATATCAGAGCAGCTTAATATGGAAGTAAGCTTCTTTAAAGTAAGGTAAGAAATGCTTAACAGCGCGAACTTACGAGTATAAAGATGAAAAATAAATAGTGAATATTAAGAGGAAGGCAATAGTGAATATGTCATTATTGCCTTCCTCTTATATCATAATTCGCAATTTATTGCTGTTACACCCTATAATCCGCACTATCGCGCTCTTTTTCCTGCTTAGCAGATTGCTTGGATTGTTCGTTTGTTAATTCGTTTGAAAAGTAAATGCCTGATTTACTCCTCAGTTCTATCAATAACTTCACCAGTGTCAGGGTTTACAGATATTCCGTTGACCTCAAGCCGTTCATCAATCTGGATGACAAGGCACTGTTTTCCATCTATAAGACGGGTTTCTACAAGGTCTGTTTTATCAGGATTAATCTTTATAACAACGTCAGGTGTCTTTACCTCAAACTTTCTTGAAGGAGTTATGTTAGCAGCGGCAAGTCGTCCATTTTCACCTGCAGCCATTTCAAAATGTTCTTCAAAGTCTGTAAGGCGTTCATCAGAAACACCACTACGCTCTAATATTTCTTTAACCTCTGTCTTATCAAGCATTACAGGGGCACTTGATACAGCCTTATGTTCTTCGATAACTTCATTCAGGTTATCGTGGATATTCTTTACCGTTTCATAGTTACAATCTTCACCGAGTGTTTCAGTTACAAGATTATTAAAGGTTTCTTTCTGGACATCGGCAGGAAGAGGAACTTCACAACTAAGAACTGAGTTCAGAAATTCCTGCTGGAAGTCATCTGTATCTTTACAGTGGAATAGTATACTTTCATCATCAGTACTTCTGTTATTGAAAGCAGGAAATAAAAATGCGATATCAGGGTTATCCACCATATGGCTCTGTGTCTGGTTATGAAATGCCTTATCATTCTCAAAGTACCCAAGACCAGCCTTAGAAAGTGTAACCGGGCATATACAGCATAATATGTAGTTATATACCTCATCAGAGGCATCATCCATAGCAATGTTGTCAGCAGTAACACCGGGAACATCATATGTCTGGTTTACGATAAGAATAAGATAGTTGCCAGGATAATAGTAGCTGGTAATTATCTTGTCGTATAACTGGTTAATAAGGTTATCATCATTCAGCTCACATTTTCTGAGTTCAAGAAGAAAATCTCTCTGCTGGTCTTTTCCGTAAGCATCAAGTGTAAACTTCATATCAATCAGGTTTCTGCCCGGCGTTCCGGAAAGACATTTTTTAAGAATGTCAAGATACTTGTGGCGTTCTTCCTCAGGAAGATTAAGAAATGTTTCATTAAATGTTGTTACCTTATTTTTCTCTCCATCTACATAGCAGCCACATAATCTTAAGATACCGCAGTCTTCAATGTTAAACTGGGATTTTATTTCATTTATTTCTTTACGTGTCATAGATATAACTCTCCTTTTATTGTCAGATTTTGAATAGCTCTGAAAAGCAGCATTAATATTCCTGTTTTTGTACTTTAACAGGATAGTATTATTATTTTACCACAGAAATGTGTCTGAAACATCAGGCATATTAATTATATTTGTCAATTTTATATGGCGGATAAATCTCATTAAGAAAATGTGTAATATTTTTTAATTGATTTTAAATAGTAATCTATAAATGAGCAAATTTAAAATATTGCACAAGTATGTTGGCGTTAAAAAACAGATTTTTCATAATCTATTGAAATGTATTTGAGGTACAAACAAAAACAAATTATTTTTTTGTATATGCTCATTTATAG
>OOCV01001349.1_pt1 | contig 10518 bp, 8 predicted proteins | sample 1671061 | NCBI WGS metagenome assembly OOCV01 (sample SAMN06348118, study PRJEB24527) | human gut metagenome | biome: human gut; feature: ankylosing spondylitis patient; material: feces | host: Homo sapiens | place: China | collected 2015-10
TCTTCATTCGTCACGTTGGCTAAGGCTCCGGTATCACGTCCTCCGTTCTTTACATTCCTTCATCTCCCTCGCCGCTTGCCGTTGGCTTCCCGCCGCCGTCGCGGTCGTCTTCCTTGGTGCCTTGCTGGTGTTACCTGCCCTCTACATTGCGCAAGGGGGTATTCACTAATGACCGCCACCACCACACAGTACGCCAGCCCCGCCGCCCCCGCATCATCCAGCGGAGGGTCTACGGCAACCTTCCGCACCATACGCCGGACGTTCTGGACAGATCCCTACATCGAATCCATGCCGCCCGCCCGGAAGCTCCTGTACATCTACCTGTTCACGTCTCCGCACACGAACAACCTTGGAGTCCTGAACACGACCACCCGCCGCATCGCCTTTGAAACGGGCATGACTGAGGATGAGGTCAAGGAACACCTAAACGTCCTTGAACAGCAAGACGCCAAGATCACCATTGATGATCTTGGCGGCGGCTGTAGCTGTGGCGGCGGCCTCTCCATCCTCGTGGTCAACTTCATCAAGCACCAGTGCACGACCTCCCCCAAGCTGGTCATGTCCCTACGCGCCTTGTTCAGGGGCGTTGAATCCGAGAAAATCAAGGCTGTCTTGATAGCCAAGAATCCCCACCTGTTAGACGGTATGGATACGGTATCCGGTACCCTATCCATACGTTCCGGGGAAATAGATCAAGATCAAATACAAGAGAATAAGAAAAGAGAAGAGATCAGATCTTTTCCTTGCAGTGGTGGTGATGAAGAGAGGGGGAAGAGGGGAAGACAGGGAAAGGGGGACGATATTGCCGCCCCCCTTCTTCCTCCCCCGCCGCCACGGCTCCAGGTCAACACGGACACCCCGAAGCAGGACAGGAAAGGGTACGTACAGTATACGCCCCCTTCCGCCTCCCCCTTCCCCCTTGCCGTTGCGGTGGAGGTCGTTGACGACCGCCTCCAAGACATCCCTCTCGACCTCTTGGAAGCCTTGCAACGGGACTATCCAACCATCGACGTTTCAAAGGAGATTGATAGGGCTAGGGAATGGGCTAGGAACCATACGTCACCCGAGAAGCCTTTACGCAACGCATGGCGTTTCATCACGGCATGGCTGAGGAATGCCGTTGCAGCGGCGGCGGTGGTGACGAAAGGAGCGGCGACAGCGACGACAGCCCCCGCGAACACCTGCCCTGTCCCTACCACCAGCGGAAAAGAAAGGGGGCGGCGGCCTCTACTTCAAACATGCTCCAAAACTGCCCACAGGCTGGACGACTGGACGTCTGAAAAGAAAAACATGACCCACGGTAAGGGGCAGGTCACAGACACCCCTGAAAGGGCATGTTCATGGGCACAGCCACAGAAGGAGACGGTCGTGGTGGCGGGGTCGCTATTCCCTACCCCTAAACAGCTTGAAGAAAACGCACAACGCGGGCTTGCTTTCCTTGCGCGCTGGAAGAAGGAGCACGGCTATGCATTCGCGTAACGATGCCCCCCATCACCACAACAGCGGCGACGGCTGCGGTGTGGAAGGACGCTATGTTCCTTTTTCCTCCTCTGGTGGAGCAAGACCCCTGCCTTATCCTTTCGGGCTATGTGGAAAGGTACGCCTCCATCATGAAAAAAAAGAAAAAGTAGGAGTAGCAGAAGAGGCTACCCCTCCTCCTGTTATCGCCGTTGCTCCTGATGCATCCCATCCTTTCCCGACAGAACGACAGCTTACACAACGTAAACGTGGGGAACGGCGGCGACGGCGCACAGGAGGATGCAACGGGCGTAAATCTCTTGACATCCTTATGGAAGTTCTTGGGGATACAAAGGCCGTCTTGTCACTGATTCAAATGAAAGGAGGAACTGGTTTCGACGTCCCCCTTGGGGTAACGCCACAGGGCCGCCGGAACATACGCCAGCTTGAGGAAACGCTAGAGAAGGAACCTACGCGAAAACTCATTGCTTTTGCAGGAGGGGCACGCCTTTACATCCCTAAAGTGACCTACCTTGGAACGGACACGCGAAGCCGGGAGATATGCCTTGAACGGGACAGAATGGCAAAAGAACACCCTGACATGTCCGAACGGAAACTTACCGATATGTTAGCCTTGAAGTACCGCGTAACGAGCAGACACATCTGGAGGGTACTAAAGCAGTATTATGAATTTGTTGAGCCGGACAATACCGACAACGGCGGTAGTGAATAGTGCGTAGGGAGAATCAGGAGGCACCCCAAGCCGCTCAAAAGTGGTGGCGTCCTACCATCTTTTAATGCTTCCGTGCGGTTAGTGTGGGTTCGGTTCCCTTTTTGCAAAGGAGGGGGGGCGTCGGGGATGGTATCCACACTCTGAATCAATCAGCTTGGTTACTGGAGGGATGTGGGGAGGAGGGGGTCTACAATGTGGACGCCCTTTCCTCTGACTACCCAATTGGTAGGGCTGAATTTGTTGAAAAAATGTGAAGGGGCTTACGTTATCATGACGATCCGCATTTCCCCCATGCCGGGGCTGGCCTCACTGGTGGCAGAAGCAAAGAAAAGGAGGAGAGGAGACGTTGACCGCTTCTTCCTCCTCCTGTACACCAAATCCGTCCTTGCCCCTTTTCGTGCCGCTCTCTGACGAGGCATGGTGCGAAGGGGGTGCACATGACGAAACAGCTCCTCGCTGTCATTCTGATTGGCTTGTGTTTCTTGCTCATCGGCTAACGACACCGTAGCCCCCTGCAAAAACAAAAGTGCCGTCAGACAGTCGGAAGCTGTGACGGCACATTTGCAGGTTGTCTGCTTAGATGCATAAACCGAGCGGTCAGGGACAAGGCACAACAAGCACCATGCCCAAGCCGGGGGAGTGTTCGCGCACTTCCTCGGCTCCTTTTCTGTATGACATATCACACAGAAAGACAAGAGGGTGTTGAGCGTTATACCGCTATGGTCTTGATCTTCAAATGCTCATAGACCGTCTGCCTTGATACCCCATACTCACGCGCCAGCCTAGCCACCTTTTCGCCGTTCTCTTCAACACGCTTGCGTAGTTCCGCCGCTTGTTCAGGGGTGAGGCTAGGCTTGCGGCCTTTATATTTCCCTGCGGCCTTGGCAATAGCGATTCCTTCCCTCTGCCTCTCTCGAATCATGGCGCGTTCAAACTCCGCTACTGAGCCGATAAGTTGAAGCTGTAGGCGTTGGAAAGGGTTTTCCTTGTCGGGGGTGAAGGTCAAATTTTCCTTGTGGAACTTCACAGACACGCCCCGCCCCGTGAGGTCTGAAAGAAGAGAAAGCAAGTCCTGCATGTTCCGCGCAAGGCGGTCTATGCTGTGGACATGAAGGGTATCGCCGTCCCTCAGCACTTCAAGGCAACGCTCCAAGGCGGGGCGGTGTACGTCCTTCCCACTGGCCTTGTCCTCAAACACCTTGTTGAGGTTCAAACCGTCAAAGGCTGATTCCTGCCGTACCGTGTTCTGGTCAACCCCGCTGACTCGGATATAGCCTATGTCCATTCCCTTGCCTCCTTTCCGTCAAACTTTCAAAGTGTCAGGATAGAGTCTATAACCTCTAGAAAGAAGTGTCAAGAAATACTAAAAAGTATCCTATTCTGACATAAAAAGTGTCAACCCATTTTGTCAGATTGGTGTATACTCTATATTGACATTTCAAATAACGCTTGACGAAAAGAGAAAGACCGGAAAGAGTCTTTCAACAAACTGTTACACAGCTAACACCTTATTGATAAGAACGCTTGTATTTTCAGTGAATTGTGGAGAATCATTTTTTCTCCCGCCCTCGGCACCATATCGAAGTTCGGTAAAACCCGTTAAGGTTCACAACGCCTTGGCGGGCTTTACTTTTATGCTGTTTGCATGTTCGCCAACGTTCATTGGTGTCCGTGTACATCCACGCTTTTTGTCGGTATTATTGACGGTACTAGGTGGCGGCGCAATACCGTCACCGGAAAAATACCGTCAGAGGGAATACCGTCATGCCGCTATCAGACGTATATCTGCGAAAACTCAAGGCCGGAGACAAGCCGAAACACGCCGACGGTGGCGGGCTATACCTGTTTCTTTCGCCTGCCGGGGGGATGCTCTGGCGCATGGACTACCGTTTTGAAGGCAAGCGCAAGACTCTAAGTTTTGGTTCCTACCCCGCTGTGGGGCTGAAGGATGCCCGCGCACGCCACGAGGAAGCCAAAAAGCAGCTTGCCGCTGGCATAGGCCCCGCTGCGGAAAAAAAGCGGGGGAAGGTTCAGGCCGCCATTGAAGAGAAGGCAGCGGCCTTGACCTTTGAGGCCGTGGCCCGTGACTGGTTCAGCAAGAAGCGCACGGCATGGACGGAAAGCCACCAGAAGAAAATCCTTTCCCGGCTGGAGAACCAGCTTTTCCCCCATATCGGGAACAAATAGATTTCCGCCTTGGAAGCTAGGGGCAGGACCCGTTATTTTCAAGGGAAGGAAAACAGGGGATGCAGGAGGCACGGAGGTGTCCCATGCATACCCTGTTTTATCTTTCCGAAAGCCTAGTTAGAGCGTATCAAACCGCTCTTTCCCCGTTCTCACGGTGCTCCCGTGTGGATGACAGGCGTGTCGTCAGCGGCATTATCTACGCCATCAAGCACGGACTTCAGTGGCAGGATGCACCTGATGAATACGGCCCCCACAAAACGCGTACAATCGCTTTGTCAGGTGGAGCAGGATCGGTGTTTTCAATAAAATTTTCATTGAGTTGACAAATAAAACACCTTTTGATGGCTCCCTGATGATCGCTCCATCCATCTCAAGGCTCACCGCACGGCGGCAAGCCTGCTCAAAAAGGGGATTCTCCACGTCTTATAGAACGAACAAAAGTTGGCCTGAATTCCAAATTCCATATTGTTTGTGACGGGCATGGGCGTCCTGTCCTGCTTTTGCTGACTGAAGGACAGGTCAGCGACGACAAGGGTGCAGCCATCCTCCAGCATTTCCTCCCCGATAACAGTACGTTTTTGGCAGACGGAGGCTACGACGCAACGTGGTTGCTTGAATCTCTGAAAGCCAGAGGGATGACGGTCTGCATGCCACCCCGAAAAACTGGAAATGAAGCATTTCCCTTTGACAACACGCTGTATAAGCAACGGTATCTTATTGAAAATACATTCAGCAGGCTGAAGGACTGGCGACGTATCGCGACCAGGTATGACCGCTGTGCCCATACCTTTTTCTCAGCTATCTGCCTTGCTGTTACCGTTATCTTTTATCTTAATTAAGGAGTCCTGCCCCTAGCTCCTCCTCTTCCGCTGTTCTCTATCTCCACAAATAAAAAAGAGTTGCGGCCTCATTCCACAACTCTTTTTTCAATCCCATTCCGGATGCCGCAGGCATTGACGGAGCAATACCGCCACATCACGGCCGGTTTCCTTTATCATGTTCCAGCCAGTAGTGCAGTGCCGCGCAAATGGAATCCATATCCACAGGCTTGTTAAAATGCGTGTTCATGCCGCACTGCAGGGATCGCTGGATGTCGTCCGCAAAGGCGTTCGCGGACAGGGCGAAAATCGGAATACGCCGCGCGTCTTCCCTTGTCATGCCGCGTATGTGCCGTGTGGCTTCAAGGCCGTCCATAACCGGCATACGGACATCCATCAGGATAGCGGCGTATTCCCCCGGTTCGGATTCCGCAAAGCGCTCCACCGCAACCTTGCCGTTCTCGGCCCAGACGACGGAGAGATTCCTTGACTCCAGAAGCGTTTTGAGGATCTCGGCATTCAGATCGTTATCTTCGGCAATCAGGATCTTTTCACGGTTAAAACGGACTTCCTCCGGCATGGCCGGAACATCAAAGGCGTGCCTGTGATGGGTCACCACCAAAAGCATATCACGCAGATGCTCCCGCAATACGGGCTTGTTGATAAAATAATCCACGCCAGCGGTACGGGCAGGGGCTTCCATCTCCCTCCAATCACAGGCCGACATGGCGATGGGGGTCGTGGCCTTTCCAACGATTTCCCTGATATGCCGGACCGTTTCCATATCGTCCATGCCCGGCGTTTCCCAATCGATCAGGATCATGCCGTAATCCCGCTGCCTCTCCCTGGCTTGCCGCACACAGACGACGCCCTCTTCGCCGGAAAGCACGAAGGCCGCTTCAACCGCCATACGGCGCAGCAGTACCGCCGTATGCTCACAGGCAGCCCTGTCATCGCCTATGACCAGCACGCGCACGCTCTCGGATTGTTCCAAGGCGTCCTTATCCCATCCGTACAGCGCCCCCTCGAACAGCCCGAGCGGTATGTCCACGAAAAAAGACGACCCCTTTCCTTGCTCGCTCTCCACGCGAATGGTCCCGTCCATCAGCTGGACGAAGCTCCTGACAATGGCCAGGCCAAGCCCTGATCCCGAAAGGCCCCGCTGATCCGTCATCTCCTGCTCGAACGGCTGGAACATCCTTTCCTGAAAGCTCTTGCTCATGCCGATCCCATTATCGGAAATGACGAACCGTATGAGTTCCCGATGCCCGACTTTTTGGACTGGCGTGATGTTGAATTCGATCCTGCCCTTTTCGGGCGCAAACTTCAGGGCGTTGGACAGCAAGTTCATCAAGACTTGCTTGATGCGCAGGGGATCGCCGACATAGATCTTCTCAAGGAGCGGAGAGGCAAACAGGTTGAATATTATGCCCTTCGCCACCGCGCTGCCGTATGTGAACGAGCTGACGGAGCTGACGAGTTCATCAAAATCAAACGGTTCGGAAGCCAGGCTCATCTTGCCGCTTTCGATCTTGGCGACGTCCAAGACGTCATTGATGAGCGACAGCAGGAAACGGGACGACAAGGCGATATTGTTCAGGCACTCGCTGAGCCGTTCGGGGTTGCCCACGTTCATGCCCGCAATGACCGCCATGCCGATGATCGCGTTCATCGGCGTTCTGATGTCGTGCGACATCCGGGAAAGGAACTCGCTTTTGGCATGGTTGGCCTGTTCGGCGGCAACGAGCGCCATACGCAACGTAGCCTTCTGGCGCTCCTCTTCCTCAACGTCTTTGGCGCAAAAGAGGAGCATCCGCCTTACGGGGTCAAAAAGATACGCCCGTAAGCAATGCCACCGGGCTTGCCCGTTGCCCATGAGCACACGATACTTGAGCTCATGGGACAGCCCCGGCGTGCCGTTTTCCCAGGCAAGGCGTTCCGGTTTAAAAAAGGCCCGGTAAGCCTCCACATCATCAGGATGGACGACCGTTTCGCTCCGGAGCCGCACCAGCTCGCTGAAAACGCCCTGCATCCCGCTTCCGATCATGCTGTTCCGACCCGAAAAAAAGTACTCGTACCTGTCCGCCGGGATGTCGACCAACAAGATCCATTCGTAGTCGTGGTTGACCGTGAACCTGCAAACATCCTGGACGGTTTTGGTCTTTTCCTCCATGTTTTTCAGGTCGGTGCAGTCCGAGACGTAGCCGTACACGATGGTCCCGTCCACCGTTTTGACAAACGAACACTGCGTGAGGAGCCAGCGGACCTTGCCGTCCCGCCTGATGACTTTCATCTCGAAGCCGACGGAGGACTTTCCGTCTTCATAGGCCGTCCTGATCAAGTCGTTAAAGCGTTGGAGGTGGTCGGGGTGAATAAGCTCGCTCCCCCTGATATCCGGAGCCGTTTTCATCTGGTCCTGCGGATACCCGTGCATCGCGCAAAACCCTTCCGAAACGTAAAAAAACGAGAAGTGCTCGTCCATGACGAACTGGAAAATACCTATGGGCGCGTTGCTTTTCAGGAATTCGAGCATTTCCTTGTCCCGGTACGTGGACGTCACGTCATGAATCCGGGACAACTCGAGCATACCCGATTTGGTATGAAACCGGCTGATACCATCGACTTCATAAAAACGCCCTTCCCGCGTGAACAGCACAGGGGCCTTGCCGCTCCTGTTGAACCGTGGGCGCCGGGAAACGGATAGGAGGGACGCGAGTGGTTTACCTATGCAGGCATCTTCGGCTTTCCCTACAATATCCAGCGTGTGCCCGTTCGCAAACACGAAACGCCCGTCCTCGTCCGTGATCACCATCGGGACATCGGCCATATCCACAACGAACTTGAGAGCATCCAGCGAGGAATCATGCGGCGAAAGCTTCATTTGCCCACCCACTCCGACAGGAGGATCCGCTCCCCTCATAGGGACAGCGCTGCATCAATATAAAAGGGACAGCCAGCCTTTTGTCCCTTCTCAGTTCCCTTCCCCACACCTCATTTTTCCTTGCGGAAGGAAACCCCATCACCCTTCGCACAAGAAGGCATTCAACCCGCCGGGCCGTCATCCCCTTTTCTTATGGCAGGACGCCGCGATCATGGCGTACAGCTTGTCCGGGTCGAACGGCTTCGAAATATGCCCGTTCATTCCCGATGCCTCGGCCTTGATGACGTCGTCCGAGAACACGTTGGCGGTCATCGCCAGAATGATGGCAGTCTTCGCATCATCCCTGCGCAAGGAACGGAGCGCGGCAGTCGCCGTGTATCCGTCCATGACGGGCATCTGGATATCCATCAGGACAAGCTGATAATACCCTTCCTCCGACCGGGCAAAGATGTTGAGCGCTTGTTCCCCGTTGTCGGCGACGTCAACGGACGCCCCTTCCATCAGGAGGAGTTCTTTAGCTATTTCTTGATTGATTTCATTGTCTTCCACGAGCAAGACATGCAATCCGTCCAAGCGTTGACCTTCGGGCCTGGGCACAGCCGAGGCGTGTCCACATCCCCGATCCTCCGCAAAATTTCGCAACAGGTGCACCATGTTGGATTTGAAAAGCGGCTTCATGATGAAGACGTCCACGCCCGCGGCGAGGAAATCCGCCCCCACATCCGAACAGTCATAGCCCGACAGCATGATGATGGGGAGATCCGGCCCGACCCTGCGGCGGATTTCCCGGGCCGTATCGAGCCCGTCCATATCCGGCATTTTCCAGTCCAGGATGACCGCGAAGTAGTCGTCCCTTTCCTCATGGGCGCGCACAATCTCGGCGACGGCTTCTTGCCCGCTCAAGACCCAAAAAGCCCGCATCCCCACTTCCTTGAGCAACAGGCTCGCGTATTCGCAGACATCCCGTTCGTCATCCACCACAAGCACGGGAAGATCGGTCAAAACAGGGGGTTCCCCGTCTTCGGCATCCCGGAATTTCAGCGCAACGCTCACCGTAAACCGGCTCCCTTTTCCCAGCGTGCTGTCCACGGTGATCTCGCCGTTCATCATATGGATGATGTTCTGGCTGATCGCCATACCAAGGCCCGTTCCCTGGATTTTGCTGATCCGGGAATCCTCGGCCCGGGAAAACGGTTCGAAGATGCGCCCGACGAACTCCTCGGACATGCCGATCCCGTCGTCTTCAAACGTAAAGTAGAAGACACTGGCCCCTTCGGCATGGGTTGGCTTTTCCTCAATGCTGAAATGCAGACGCCCGCCCGCCGGGGTATACTTCACGGCGTTCGACAAGATGTTCACCAAAACCTGCTGGAGGCGGCTCTCATCCCCATACAGGCCCTCGTGCCTCACCTTGCTGATGTTCATGGTCAGGTGATGCCCCTTTTCAATGATCATCGGCCTGCACACGTCGAACACGTTCTGCACCAGATTGGAAAGGCTGAAATCGTTCGCCCGCACATCCAAGCGTCCGCTCTCGATTTTGGACATATCCAAAACTTCGTTGATCAGATTGAGCAGATGTTTGCTGGACGTATTGATCTTCTTGAGGCAGTCCCTCACTTTCTGGGTATCCTCAATATGGGCGCCCGCAATCGCCGTCATCCCCACAATGGCGTTCATGGGGGTCCGGATGTCATGGGACATCCGGGAAAGAAATTCCGTCTTTCCCTGGTTGGCGTGCTTCGCCACCCGACAGGCGTCTTCCAGCGCCTGTTGCTGGAGCCGCTGCCGCTCGACCGTTTCCGTCACGTCAATGCCCAGGCTGTAGTAGGACGGTATCCCATCCTCGCTGTCCTTCCCGTCCATATAGCTGAACGTAATGGTCAAGTGACGGATTTTTCCAGACCGGGTCACGATCCGGCCCTGCATGATGCTGCTCCGCCCCGTTTCCTTCGCCTCGTGCATCGCCGCCTCGGCCTGCTCCATATCCTCCGGATGAACATACAGGCACTGGCTCTGTAGCTCTTCTTTAAACTGCTCTTCCGTGTAGCCGATGATCGACAGGAATTCCGAACCATACCAGAGGATTGTGCGTTCATCGCGCGCGTCGAGCCGGGCGATGCCTCCCGGAAGGCTCCGCAGCATCGCCGCCTGCTGTTTTCCCTGCTTGTCCAGTTTGTTCTTGTACTTGGAGACATCAAAAACGAACTCGATTCTGGATTCCCGCCCGTCCCACAGTACCTTCCGATCTTTCAGGAGATACGTTTTCCCCAGCTGCTCGTTATAATGCTCCCACTCATAAAATCCTGAATCTTTCAGGTAGTTGTTGGTACAAAAAGGACAAGGCGTATTTCTTCCGTGGAATATCTTATAGCAAAGGTACTTTTTTCCAGAAAAGAGTTCTTCCCGAGAAAGATGGAACATATCAAGACCTGCTCGGT
>OOCV01001377.1_pt1 | contig 10290 bp, 10 predicted proteins | sample 1671061 | NCBI WGS metagenome assembly OOCV01 (sample SAMN06348118, study PRJEB24527) | human gut metagenome | biome: human gut; feature: ankylosing spondylitis patient; material: feces | host: Homo sapiens | place: China | collected 2015-10
GAGGCGTTTTCGGCCTGAAAATTGGACGGAACGGCACTAATTAGACCAGATAAAATCTTTGGCATTGTGGTCAAAATTGTGGTCAAAACCAAATGAGGCCAGCCTATAAACAAAAAAATCCAACGATTTCTAACGTGAAATCGTTGGATTTATGGTCCGAGTGGCGAGAATCGAACTCACGGCCTCTTGAACCCCATTCAAGCGCGCTACCAAAACTGCGCTACACCCGGTCATCACCCGCTGCCTCCCTACCGAAGCACCGGCGACATGAGATATTATACTCGGATAAGGCAGTCTTGTCAACAGATTTTTGCAATTTTTTTGGACTTTTTTGAAGAAAGTATGATTTTGACGGTGATGCGCTGCTTTGCATCGTACTAATTCCTCCCGCCGTCGCATAAATTTCTTCCAAATGGCTTTCAAATGGGAAGAGAGGGGAGAGCATTTTGGCAAAGCAGGAACGAATCGAGCAGGCGGCAGTCTGCCGCGAGATAGGAGCCCGCACCGGCGGTGACATCCTCATTGGCGTGGTGGGGCCGGTGCGCACGGGCAAGAGCACCCTCATCAAGCAGTTTATGGAAAAGCTGGTGCTGCCCGCCATCGGCCCGGAGGACGCGAAGCTCCGCGCCCGCGATGAGCTGCCCCAGTCGGCGGCGGGGCGCACCATCATGACCACCGAGCCCAAGTTCATCCCGGAGGCGGCGGTGCCGCTGGCGCTGGAGGGCGGGGGAGAGTGCAGCATCCGGCTCATCGACTGCGTGGGCTACATGGTGGAGGGGGCCATGGGCCACGAGGAGAATGACAAGCCCCGGATGGTCAAAAGCCCCTGGTTCGACGAGGAGATCCCCTTCGACCTTGCTGCCGAGACCGGCACCCGCAAGGTCATCCGGGACCACTCCACCATCGGCATCGTCGTCACCACCGACGGAACCATCAGCGAGATACCCCGCGAAAACTACATCCCGGCAGAAAAGCGGGTCATCGACGAGCTGGAAGCGCTGGGCAAGCCCTTCGTCATCCTGCTCAACAGCACCCACCCCGACGCCCCCGAGACAAGAGCGATGGCGGCGGAAATGGAAGAGAGCTATGGCCGGACCGTTCTGCCTGTGAACTGCCTCGACCTCGACGAGGCGCAGCTGGGCGAGATTTTGCAAAAAGTGCTCTACGAGTTTCCGGTGCGGGAGCTGGATTTCGCCCTGCCCCGCTGGGTGACGATGCTGGACAAAGGCCACTGGCTCCAGACCGAGGTATACACAGCGGCCATGCAGCTCTCCGAGAAAATTTCCCGGATGAAGGACGTCTCCGACTCCGGCCGGGCGGCGCTGGACTGCGAGGCAGTGGAAAACGCCGCCCTCAGTGGGATGAACCTTGCCGACGGCGTGGTCCGCATCACGGTGCTGCTCAAGCCCGAGGTGTTTTATAAGGTGCTCAGCGAGCAGACGGGCCTCGAAATCGGCGACGAAGCCGGGTTGATGCCCTGCATCATCGAGCTGGCCAAAGCCAAGCGTGCCTACGAGAAGATACGCAGTGCGATGGAGCAGGTGGAGGCCACCGGCTACGGCATCGTGATGCCGTCCATCGACGAGCTTTCGCTGGAACAGCCCGAGATCGTCCGGCAGGGCGGGCGGTACGGCGTCCGTCTCGAGGCCAGCGCGCCGTCCATCCACATGATGAAGGCGGTCATCCACACCGAGCTGAGTCCCATCGTGGGGACGGAGAAGCAGAGCGAAGACCTCGTGCAGAGCCTTTTGAAAGATTTCGAGGACGACCCCGTCCGCCTGTGGGAGTCGAACATCTTCGGCAAGAGCCTCCACGAGCTGGTCAACGACGGCCTGCAGAACAAGCTGCTCCATATGCCGCAGGAGGCCCGGGGCCGTTTGCTGGAGACGCTGGAACGAGTCATCAACGAGGGCTGTACCGGACTCATCTGTATCTTGATCTAACAAAAAGTCCGCTGCACGAAACCAACGTGCAGCGGACTTTTATGCTATTTCTCTTCTTCGGTCAATTTGGTGATGAGCATCTGGTAAATTTCATTGCCCTTCAAAATGAACTGCTTTTTTACCATCTCAGCGCTCAGCCGGTCGGGTGTGCCGATGTCCAGACAGAACAGCTCGCTGTCCAGAGCCTTCACCTGACAGCGCACGGAGCAATGGCCGTCGGCCTTTTCGCTGATGCGGGCGCTGTACTCGGCTTCCTTGCGCGCCCAGGTCTGGCTGCGCAGCACGGCGGCGACCGCCTTTTCCCGCACACTGCGGGGCAGGTCGTAGGCCAGCTCCTGCGCCACTTTCCGGCCCTTGTCGGTGATGGTGTACCGGTCGCCCTCCGCCGTCACGAGCTGCTGCCGGGCGATGTCGTCCAGGCAGGAGCCGATCTCAAAATAATTTACCAGTGCCTCTTCCATCAGGGCGTTTTCGATCTCCGTCCGTGTGATAGGCCCGGCGTTCTTGACAAGATAACACAGCAGCAATCGTATCTCGGTGCTGTTGGTCAGCCCACCGGGACGCACACCGGCGGTAAAAGCATCGTTGGCGGCCATTGTTACTCCCATCTCCCGTGTTCTATAGTATTAACTATAGTATAAAGGGTTTCACGCCGGATTGCAAGCCATGACCGAAAAATCCGTCTCGATGCGCTTGTGGCTCTCGGGGGTGGAGTAGAGCCAGTGGTCGAGGTGGCCCTCGGTGATGAAGTACCGCAGCTCGAAGCGGTGGCTCTGGCTGAGGGCGTGGTTGACGATGACGAGCTTTATCTTCATCTTTTCGGGCAGGATGTTCTTGATGTAGACGCTCACGGCCTGCCCGGGCCGCAGGTCGGGGCAGCTCTCGGCGAGGCCCGCGAGGTTGGGCGCGATCTCGATGAAGGTGCCGTACTCCTCCACGCTCCGCACGATGCCCACCACCGTTTCGCCCACCGTAAAGGCGGCAGCGTTCTCGGCCCAGGTGCCCAGCAGCTCCCGGATGGTCAGCACGAACCGCCCCTGTGCGTCCCGGCTCTTGATGGCGCAGAGGATCTGCTGCCCCACGCTGACCCGGTCGGCAGGGGAGGAGATACGGCTCACCGACATGCAGTCGATGGGCAGCAGGGCGCTGATGCCGCAGCCTACGTCACAGAACGCGCCGAAGGGCTCGATGTGGGTCACGATGCAGGGCAGGATGTCGCCGGGCTGGAGCTGGTCGAGGTATTCGGCCTTGCACATCCGCTGGGCTTCAGCGCGGGAGAGGCGGTAGACAGTCTGTCCGTTTTCGTCGGTGTCGATGCCCTCGATGACAAAGCAGGTGGGCCGGCCTACCCGCGTCAGTACGGCGATGTCCCGTACGCTGCCGGTGTCGGCCCCGTCGGCGCACTGCCCGAAGGGCATTACAGCCCGGCAGCCGCCCAGCTCGAACCGGAGCTGACGCTGGGTGTCGAAGGCCAGCGCCGTGCTCTGCAGGATCTCGCGGCTGGCCATCGCGGCCCGCAGTTCGGCGGCGCTCAGGCGGGAAGCATTGCGGTAGTTGTTTTCGGTACGAAACGCTTGCATCATCTTTCATTCCTCTTTCTCTGTTTTTTGGGTAGCATTGCAGCTATAAAAGAAGCTGCTTTCGTAAGCAGGGTGCGCCGAATGGCGAGAATTTTTGTCAGCAAACAAGGCGATTTTCCGCAGCAATCCTGACGGATTGCAAGGGAAAGCAACGCAGTGTGCTGGCAAAAAGACCGCTCAAGCGGTGTGCAATGCTTATGAAAGTGGCTTCTAAACCATATGCAGCTGCATTTGCATTTTATACGAGTTTGGATTATACTATAGATGTGTGTCTCTCTTTTGGACACACGGCCTGTACTATAGATGTGCAGACAGGAGGGATTCAATATGGATATTGCAGTCGGCGATACCATCCTTACCCGCAAACAGCACCCCTGCGGAGCAGCAAGCTTCGAGGTGCTGCGGGTGGGCATGGATTTCAAGATCCGCTGCACGGGCTGTGGCCGCGAGGTCATGCTGCCCCGGGCGAAGATCGAGAAGAACATCAAAAAGGTCATCAAACCGGGCCAGGAATAGCCCGGCGGCACAGCACATTCAGAAACTGTTTTGTAAGGAGAACTGCCTGATATGCCGAATCTGACTTCCCAAATGGAGGCCGTCTGCCGCCGGTTCGAAGAACTTTCTATCCGTCTCAATCAGCCCGAAACTGCCGCCGACCCGGCGCAGTTCCGCCGCCTGATGCAGGAGTACCATGAAGCACAGCCGGTGGTGGACGCTTACCACGCCCTCACCACTGCGCAGGACCACCTGGCACAGGCGAAAGCCCTGCTGGAAGGGGACGAGCCCCTCGACGCGGACTTTAAGGCTATGGTACAGCAGGAACTGAGCGAAAAAAGTCAGGATGTGGCAGAGCTGGAAAATAATCTCAAAATTTTGCTGCTGCCGAAGGACGCAAACGACGAGAAAAGCGTCATCATGGAGATACGCGCCGGTGCCGGCGGCGAGGAAGCTGCGCTGTTCGCCCACAGCCTCGTGCGGATGTACACCATGTACGTCCAGAGCCGGGGCTGGGAGATGGAGCTGCTGAACCTCAACGAGACGGAGCTCGGCGGAACCAAGGAAGCTGTCTTTGCGGTCAATGGCCGGGGCGCCTACAACCGCCTCAAGTACGAGAGCGGCGTCCACCGGGTGCAGCGTGTGCCCGAGACGGAGACGCAGGGCCGCATCCATACTTCGACGGCCACCGTGGCCGTGATGCCGCAGGCCGAAGAGGTGGACTTTGCGCTGGACATGAAAGACCTGCGCATCGACACCTTCCGCTCTTCGGGTGCGGGCGGCCAGCACATCAACAAGACGTCCAGCGCCATCCGCGTCACCCACATCCCCACCGGAACAGTAGTCGAGTGCCAGAACGAGCGCAGCCAGTTCCAGAACAAGGACAAGGCTCTGGAGATCCTGCGCAGCCGCCTGCTGGCCCAGAAGCAGAAGGAGCAGCAGGACGCCATCAACGCCGACCGCGCCGGTCAGGTGGGAACAGGGGACCGCAGCGAGAAGATACGCACCTATAACTTCCCGCAGGACCGCTGCACCGACCACCGGATCGGCCTGACGGTACACAACCTCGACAAGATCATGGACGGAAATCTGGACGACATCATCGACGCCCTCGCCACCCGTGAGCAGGCCGAGAAACTGCAAAAGCTAAACGCATAAACTTGCGCAGAATGCGCACGAAAAGCTGTAAAGGATAATTGCCTTACAGAAGAAAAGAGCGATGATTCGTATGAGTATCAATACTGAAGTCCGCCCGGCTGACGCAGAGGGCATTGCCCGCGCAGCCGAGCTTCTGCGGCAGGGCGAGCTGGTAGCCCTGCCCACCGAGACGGTCTACGGCATCGCGGCCGACGCCCGCAACGGCGAGGCCGTGAGCAAGATCTTTGTGGCGAAGGGACGCCCGCAGGACAATCCCCTCATCGTCCACGTCACCGGCCCTGAGATGCTGCACGGCCTCGTCAGCGAGGTGCCGGAACGCGCCCAGCTGCTGATGGCGGCGTTCTGTCCCGGCCCGCTGACCATCATCATGCCCCGCGGCCCCGAGGTGGCAGCGGAGTGCTGTGCCGGTCTGGACACCGTAGGCATCCGGATGCCCAGCCACCCGGTGGCACGGGCCGTCATTGAAGCCAGCGGCTGTGCCTTTGCGGCCCCGTCGGCCAACCTCTCCGGCAAGCCCAGCCCCACCAACGCACAGGATGTCTTTACCGATATGGATGGCCGCCTGCCCCTCATTCTGGACGGCGGCGAGTGCGACTGGGGCGTGGAGTCCACCGTCGTGTCGGTGGTGGGCGAGAAACCCACTCTGTTCCGTCCCGGCCACATCACGCTGGAAGACCTCGAGCGTGCGCTGGGCGAGGAAGTGGAAGTTTCCAAGGCCATCCTTGAGAAGCTGCCGGAGGGCGCGGTCGTCCGCAGCCCCGGCATGAAGTATAAGCACTACGCCCCCAAGGCGGATGTGACCCTTCTGGACGGCACCTTCGAGCAGTTCAAAGCCTATGTGGATGCCCACGCCGCCGAGAACCCCAGCTGCCTCTGCTTTACCGGCGAGGCCGAAAAGCTGGGCGTACCCTGTGTGGAGTATGGCCGGGAGGGCGACGGAGCCGACCAGGCAAAGCATATCTTCCGCTCCCTGCGTGCGCTGGATGAGCAGGGCGATGCGGTGGTCTACGCCCGCTGCCCCCAGAAAGACGGCCTGTCCATGGCCGTCTATAACCGCCTCATCCGTGCGGCCGCGTTCCGGGTGATAAAGCTATGATGACGCTGGGCATCACCGGCCGCAGCGGCTGCGGCAAATCGACGGTCACGGCGGTGTTCGCGGCCCGGGGCATCCCGCTGGCAGACGCCGACCAGCTCTCCCGCGAGATCCTGCTTCCGGGTTCGCCGCTGCTGCCCCAGCTGGCTGAGCGCTTCGGGGCAGATATTATAAAGGAAGACGGCACCCTCGACCGCCGCCTGCTGGCTGACCGCGCCTTTGCAACGCCCGAGGGGAAAGCTGCGCTCGACGCGCTGACCCACCCGGAGATCGTCCGCCGCATCCGCGCCGCCAAACAGGCCGCGCAGCAGGCGGGGGCGAAGCTCTTTGTGCTGGATGGTGCGGTCATCATCGGCACGGCGGCAGAGGCCGAGTGCGACAAGCTCTGCGTGGTCACAGCACCGTTTGAAGTCAGCGTGGAGCGCATCGCGGCCCGGGACGGCATCTCGCCCGAGATGGCCGCACGCCGCCTCAACGCCCAGACGCCGGAGGCTGTGCTGACCGCCAGGGCAGACTACATCCTGCCCAACACCTCCACCCGTGAGGTGCTGGCGAAGGCAGCAAACGAGCTCTGTGACGCTCTCATCGGGGAGGGATGCTGCGCTTGAAAACGCTGTTCCGACTGCTGCGCAGACTGGTGGTGCTGGTCTGCATCGCGGCAGTGCTCCTGATGGCTCTGCCGCCCCTCGCCCGGGAGGCCGATCGGCTGCTCTACCCCCGCAAATACAGCCGGCAGGTGGAGCAGTGGGCCGCAGAATACGAGCTCGACCCGCTGCTGGTCTATGCGTTCATCCGCACGGAGAGCGGCTTCGACCCCGCCGCCACTTCCAGCGTGGAGGCCCGGGGGCTGATGCAGATGACCGAGGAGACCTTTATCTGGCTGCGCAGCAAGATTGCGCCGGATGAGGACCTGACCTTCGATGAGCTCTACGACCCTGACGTCAGCATCCGCTTCGGCTGCTACTACATCCATCTCTGCATGGAGCGGTACGGCGGCGATGTGGCTACCGCTGCCGCCGCCTACCACAGCGGATGGGGGACGGTAGATAATCTGCTGCGGATGGAAGAGCATTCCTCCGACGGGCAGACCCTGAAAGGCTTCCCTTATAACCAGATGCACCATTACGTCGAAAAGATAACCGCCAGCTACGCCGTCTATACCCGTCTCTACGGCGGCTGAATCTCAACCAATGAAGAAGAACCGACAGGCCAAAAACCTGCGGGTCTTTGATAGATGAAGCTGTTTTCATGGCCAGAGTGTGCCGGATGAAGGAGGATTTTTGCTTGCAGGCAAGGCGATTTTTCGCAGCGATCCTGACGGATCGCAAGAGAAAGCAACGCAGTCTGCGGGCAAAAAGGCCGTTCAGACGGTGTGCAATGGCCGTGAAAACAGCTTCCAACAAGTGTAAGAAAACAGAAAGGCAGGAGAGATCCTATGGCAGAAAAAACTCCGAACCAGCAGCTGGCTGAAAAGCTGCTGTTTAAGCCCGCTTACGTCGGCGACAAGTCCGCCGCCGTCAAGCAGGAGGCCCACGCATTCGCTGAGGGCTACAAGAAATTCCTCGACGCAGGCAAGACCGAGCGCGAGGTGGCCGCTGAGAGCGAGCAGATGCTCAAGGACGCAGGCTACCAGCAGTTCGACCCGAAGAAGACCTACGCCCCCGGCGACAAGGTCTACTTCAGCCAGCTGGGCAAGGCCATCGTGGCTTCCACCATCGGCACCCGCAGCTTCGAGGACGGCTTCCATCTGGTCATCGCTCATACCGACAGCCCCCGTCTGGACCTGCGCCCGACCCCGCTGTACGAGTCCGACCACTTCAGCTACTTCAAGACCCACTACTACGGCGGCATCCGCAAGTACCAGTGGGGTACCATGCCGCTGGCGATCCACGGCGTGTTCTCCCGTGCTGACGGCACCACCGTCTCTGTGAACGTGGGCGAGGATGAGAACGACCCCGTCTTCTGCATCACCGACCTGCTGCCCCATCTGGGCGCTGAGCAGGGCGAGCGCAAGCTGAGCGACGGCATCCGCGCCGAGGAGCTGAACATCCTCATCGGCTCCGACGCTGTGGACGACGAGGAAGTGAAGGAAGCTGTCAAGCTGAACACCATGATCCTCCTCAACGAGAAGTACGGCATCACCGAGAAGGATTTTGCCCGCGCTGAAATCGAGATCGTCCCCGCTTATAAGTCCCGCGACGTTGGCTTCGACCGCTCCATGATCGGCGCCTACGGCCACGATGACCGCGTCGATGCATATCCCGCTCTGATGGCCGAGATCGCCACCAAGAATCCCGCCTTCACCACCGTCTGCGTCCTGACCGATAAGGAAGAGATCGGCTCTGACGGCGTCACCGGTATGCAGAGCATGTACGTCTTCCACTTCATGCAGGAGCTCTGCCGCACCGCTGGTCAGGACGACATCATTGCATTCCGCAACAGTGTCTGTCTGTCCGCCGACGTCACCGCTGCTTATGACCCGAGCTGGGCCAGCGCTTTCGAGCCGATGAACGGCACCTACGCAGGCCGCGGCATCGCGCTGTTCAAGTACACCGGCAGCCGCGGCAAGAGCGCTGCAAACGACGCTTCTGCCGAGCTGGTGGGCTATGTCACCCGCATGATGGACGCCGACGACGTTGCATGGCAGATCGGTGAGCTGGGCCGCCTCGACCTGGGCGGCGGCGGCACCATCGCAAAGTATGTTGCCAACCGCGGCATCCCCGTCATCGACATCGGTGTGCCTGTGCTGTCCATGCACTCTCCCTTCGAGGTCATCCACAAGACCGACCTGTACATGGCTTATCGTGCCTTCGTCCTGTTCAATCAGGCCGCTGAGTAAGCTGCTCCTACGCACCAAAGCCCCGGAAAGTCTGCCGTCTGGCAGGCCCTCCGGGGCTTTTTGCTATGTCGTGGGCAGGGGGACGGCCTGCTCTACCGTGAGGAAGGCGAAGCCGTTGTCCTTGTACCACTGGATGATGTCGGGCAGGGCTTCGGCAGTGGTGCGGGTGGTGGCCGAGTCGTGCATCAGCACGATGCACTGGGTCTGCTCGCCGGTCTCCCGCACGATGTTGCGGAAGATGGTGCCTGCACTGGGCTTGCCGCCCACAGCGTCCTCGGCGCAGACGTTCCAGTCTACATAGGCGTAGCCTTTTGCAGTGACTTCTTCTTTGAGCTGCTGCATCAGCCCGCGCCCGCCGTAGCGGCGGCTCACGGTGTTGGTACTGCCGCCCGGGAAGCGCAGATACCGCAGGCCGTCGGCCCGGACGTAAGGGGAGAGACGCTCCTTTAACAGGTCGATGTCCTTCCAGTAAGCGTCCACACTCTGGTAGATGTCGCTGTACTCGTGGGAGGCGGAGTGGAGCGCGATCTGATGCCCGGCGGCAGCAGCCTCAGAGATGAGGGGAAGATATTTGTCGTTGTTGCCGGTGGCGACTACAAAGAAGGTCGCCTTTACCCCGGCACGGTTCAGCGCGGACAGAACGTCCGGCGTCGTCTTGCTGGGGCCATCGTCGAAGGTCAGACAGACCCACTTCTCGGGCATCGGCTCCGGCTCCGGGGACGTTTCTACGGAGGACGCCGAGGCAGGGGAGACGAAGCTTTCGTCCGGCACCGGGGTCAGGTCGCTCTCCCGGCAGCCTACGGGCGGCTCTGCACCGCAGAATATCCCCAGTCCGAACCCCGCCGCCGCCCCGACAGAAAGCAGCAAAAGGCTCCACAACAATCTTTGATGTTTGCTGGATCTGAAAAAAGTCATTTTCAAAAACCTCCTTCTTAAGTCATTTCTGCACGGAAACTCCATTTACAAGATATGAATGGCAAAAAAATCTATGAAAACGCTTGACATCGCCGGGGGAGTATGGTATTATACTTGAGCAGTCAGCGATACGGCTTAGACCTCAAGGCCGAGAGAAATCAAGATTGCATCAAAACTTCATATGCGAGGGTGGCGGAACTGGCAGACGCGCACGTTTGAGGTGCGTGTGGTTTATCCTTGGGGGTTCGAGTCCCCTCCCTCGCACCA
>OOCV01001381.1_pt1 | contig 10260 bp, 10 predicted proteins | sample 1671061 | NCBI WGS metagenome assembly OOCV01 (sample SAMN06348118, study PRJEB24527) | human gut metagenome | biome: human gut; feature: ankylosing spondylitis patient; material: feces | host: Homo sapiens | place: China | collected 2015-10
GTGCCAGCGGCGGACGGCCACGGCGGGCGGGAGCCTTGGTGGATTTGCGGGTCTTGCCCTCGGCAGCCGGAGCTTCGGCTGCAGGAGCAGAAACTTTCTTTTCAGGCATAATACATAACCTTCCTTCTGTATTTGATCTGATGCAGCGGGGCTGCACCGGCGGGCTCCAATGATCTATCGCAAGGCAGAAGCGGCGCGGAAAGCGCAGACCTCGCTGCCCCATACGAATCGGAACGAAAATGTTTGCGTAAAGAAGTTGAACTTATAATCATATAATAAGTTTTTAAAATTCATTTGTAAAGACTTTTTTATAAAAAACATTGTAAAAACGGGAGGAAACAGTAGAATAAATGCCCGGAGCGGTGTTTCGATGCTTTTTTCTCGGGTATAGTACGACCTTTCGGCAAAACAGGCAGCCATTCCCGGGAAAGCCGGGCAGCACTGCGGCCACAAATACGGCGGGCAAAAACGGCCTTTTGCGGGGGCAGAATAAGGCGGAACGGAACTGTCGGCGCACGCAGGGGCGCAGCAGAGAAAAAGCAGAAGCTGCCGCACAAAAAGCAGTGCGGCAGCTTTCTTTTGCTACGGCAGGTCGTCGCTCGTGTTGTGGAACGCCATCTGCGTAAAATTAACAGGATTTCGAAAATATTTTTGCAAAACTTGCGGTTGGCAATTAAAACTGCTTGAAAAAATATAACAGATACAGCGAAAAGAAACCGTACAAAAATGCGATGACGCTGAAAAGCGGGAGTAATGATATCAGGCCGCGCTCAACACAGAAACAGTGCCAGAACCTGAAATACGGCAAACAACACGACGAACAGTATCGCAAGGAAGCCTGCCCAGTGCACCAGCGCCAGCAGCACCAGCGCTCGCCGCCCGTCTGCACCCCGGTGCAGCAGCTGCCGCCAGCGGACAGGCTGTGCAAAGGTGATCTTTGCCAAAGCGGCAATACTTTCCACCCCGAGCCGTGCCGACAGTGCCGCTTCGCCGTCATGCTGCGCAAGCGGAAGCAGTTGTTCCGTGATGGAGAAAATGTGGCATACGCTCGTTGCAACGAAAACAGGGCGGTTCCATACTGTGCACAAAAGCAGCAGTACGCCCGCATAAAGGCTCTCTGCGCGTACTCCCGCCAACGCCTGCTGCACCCCTGAGCGGTCGTTACGATGCTTGTCCATGCTTACATAGGCACTGGTCACCCGCCAGCCGCAGACGTAGATCCCAACTTCGTCCACGGCACACCCATCGGCTATGGCTGCAACCATGTGGCCGATCTCATGCAAAGCGATCCCAGGCAGCGCCAGTGCCAGCGCCACCAGCAGTTCTGTCATACAGAGCTCTAAGAGCAGCTGCCGCAGCGACAGCCTTGCCAGCGCCATGGCGGTGCAGCCTGCCAGCAGCGAGAGCGGACCGCACCACGGCAGCAGCCCACTGACCAGCCTTGCCAGTGGCCGCAGCCTGCGTATCCGCCGCTGGTCAAAACGGATGAGTGTTACGCGCTTTTCCTTTTTGCTCATTTTCCTCCTCCTTGACTGGATGTGCAGCTTTCGGCTTTATGATACCATATTTGTGCTGTCAACACTCAAAAACGCCGCATAAAGCGCGAAGGGACTGTTGCGGCGTTTTTGCGCAACAGTCCCTTACAAGTTCTCTTTTAAAATGAGAATATACGCGGGATCTGGCTTGACGGCAGCAGAGCATACCACTGCTCTTGCCAAATAGCAGCATCGGGAGGTGCGATATGCAGCCGCGAAGGTGGTGTAAGGATGTCATGCCGCAGGTCGGCGGTAACGTCAATATACAGTGTTCTCCAACCTTCGTCCGGCAGCCAGACCTGATTAAACGCATGGTTCAGCCGTCCTGCATTGCGGCAGTCAGCCAGCACCACCCGGTTGGGTATACCTAATCGAGTAGCCAGCGCGGAGAACCACAGGGCGATGCCCTCACATACGCTGGTACCGCCGGCAGCGCCGCGGATATCGTGGGAGGGGCTGGCGCTGCTGGAGCCATAAGTGGTCTCAGCGGCGATCACATCGTGCAGCCAGCAGACCCGTTCACGGTCCGTCGTGCCGGCAGCCTGCTTGCTTCGGGTCAGAATGCTTTCCATACGGTTCAATGTTGTCTTTTTGCAGCGCTCAAGCGTTGCTCCGCTGTAAAACGCTTCAAACCGCAGTGCGGTGGATCCAACATGGGTGTGGCGGAAGTCCACCCAGAAAAGCTCTGGCTTGTCATATTTGAGGGCGTTGATGATGCGCGTGATCTCCTCGGAAGAAAGTTTGCAGGGCAGAACCACGTCGAATTCATCTTCGATCAACTTCCCGTAGATCAACGAATAGCATTCCTGTTCGTGGGAAGAGGAGAGGTACGCGTAGTAATAACCGCCCTTCGACCAGGGCAAAGCAGGACCTGACATTTCCTATCTCCTTTTACAGTTGCTGCAAGGCGGCGCGCAGGGCTGCCAGCTGCTTTTGGGGGTTCCTTGGCAGCCCCAGCAGGGCTGCACGCGCTGGCGCGTAGCCTGCCCGCGCAGCGCGTTCGAGAAGGCTCTGCGCCTGCTCGGGAATAACTCCAGCTAGGTAGAACCAACAGGCGGGGTGATCGCTTCCTGCGAGAAGCTGCCGCGCGGTTTTGGCGTCCTTGTGCTGCAGGGCTGCTGCTGCTGCCAGCAAGGTGGCTGCTGCGCCGCGCGGCAGACTGTTGACCAGTTCGTTTGCATTGGCACAACGCCCGCGGAGAGCATACAGTGCGGTTTTAAGCGCTGCGGCATATCGTTCCTTGTCATGTACCAACAGCGCTCTGTGCAGCGCCGTGGAAGCCTTTTGGGGAGAGAGCCGTTCCTGCGGGTCGTTCTTTGTCAAAGCAAGGATGACCTCCAGAATGTCGTCCGGTACGTCCTTGTACTGATCGACCTGATGAGCAAAGATAAGCGGGTCGAATTGCAGCCGCTTCTTGCCTTTATGCACCAGCAGCTTGTACAAGCTGACCCCAAGGCTGTATATGTCGCTTTTGTTGCCAACAATTTCGCGGCCTTCCAGCAGCTCAGGGGCGCGGTAGCAGCCGGTCCCGCTGATGGAAAAATTATCCATTTTGCTTTCCAGATAATTCGGCCGGGCCAGCCCGAAATCTGTCAGAAAAAACTCCGGCGATGCACCGCAGTTTTTTACAAGAATGTTTTCCGGCTTGATATCCCGGTGCAGCGTCTTTTCTTTTTCCATTTTCTGGATGGCTTTTGCGACGGACTCCAGTGCGGCAAGCACGGTCGCAGTGCGTTCAGCCTCCTGAAGTTGTTCGAGGTATTTCGGCAACGACTGAAGGTATTCCATTCGGATGAGGAACAGCCTGCGATTGTTATCCGAATCCGAAAGAGCAAATTCTGCCGTGTCATAAACCTTCACGCCGCAGCCCGCTTCAGACATGCGGCGGGCGTATTCCAGCTCATTGGCGCCTCGCCAGCAAAGGTCTTCTTCGTACAGTTCCGGCGTGTCCGCACGGGCGGCGCTATTAGTGACCTTGAGCGCTTCGACCCTGCCGCCGGCTGCCAGCTTGTATACATCGGACATGCCGCCGTGTCCGATCTGCTCTCCAAGCCTGAAGTTGAGCTCCGGCCAACAAGCTCGAACGGCTCGTTCTGCCACATCGGGGGCGGTATAGTATTTTCTCTCAGCCATAGAAAAACTCCTTTTTATACGAAGCTGATGACCACTGCAGTGGCATTGTCGCTGGCATTGCTGATGGCGCACAGCTGGTCAGCGCTGCCCTTTAGCTTTAACAAAAAGCGGCTGAGCGGATTCAGATCCACGCCATCTGTGCAAAGTACGAGAGTGTCTCCGTGTTGGAGGCGGAAGTGTCCTGCGTGAAGCTCTGTGTCAGTCGCCCCCATATAATTCAACAGAATGTTTTTCTCTCTTGGATCCGCGGGTAGTCCAAGCGCTTTATGGAAATAATAGCGGTTATCCAACGGATGATTGATGAGAGTAAATTTGCCTCTGTGTGCCAACCAGATGCCACTATCGCCAGCCGAAACCCATTCCACCTCTCCGTTTGCGCACACCGAGACTGCACACAGCGTACACCCCCCGTCAACATAGCGGTAGGTTTCTGCCAGCGCATCCCGCGCCTCCATGGCTGCCGCCATCAGCCGGGACGGCGCAGGCTCTGCTTCTTCTTCATACTCAAGCAGTGAAGCTGCGCGCAGCGGCATCAGCTGGCTCACCGGCCGCAGCACTGGCAGCGGGGACTCGCCCGTTGTACAGGTATGCAGCGGTTCACAGAGAGCCGTCTGTTCCTCTGCTTCGGTTTCAGTGGCGGTATTATAAAAGCTGTAAAAGCTCTCTCTCAGCACTTCCAGACAGCGGGCTGCGGCATATTTTCCGTTGGTGCACCCCCCAAGGCCGTCTGCTGCGGCAAAAAGCACCTCATTATCCTCACGGATATCCATCAGGACCTGCCCGCTGATGTGGCGCTCCTCGATGCCCTCCGGAAAGGCTGCCTGTTCACCGATGGAGAGATTATCCTGATTCTCTTTGCGCCGGTTTCTGCTGGAAGCCCAGCTGACCTTCAGTTTCATTCAATCACCTCCAAGGTGTGTTTCAAAAGTTCCCGTGCTGGCTCCTTCAAAATGGCCGATGTTTTGCTGGTACCGCTCCGGGTGATAATGGCTACATAGGCTTCCTTACGCTGTGTGATGAAGGAAAACGCAAGCAGTGTCGTGTTTTTTCCGTCGGGCTGGGTCGCCGTGCCGGTTTTTCCATAAATTGCCTTTAATTTGTCGCTTTTCAGCTTATAAGCTTCGGCCGCGCCTGCAAAAGCCGCGCGCAGGGTCTCTTGAGTTTTGCCGTATCCGGCAAACATGGCAGGCAGGGCAGGTCTTGTCTCAATATATTTCGCATCCTCCACAGTATTGGGATCTTCGATGTAATCGACAATATGCGGAGCGCCAACAGCTTCATCATTATTCAGAGCCAGTGCACCGTACCAAAGCAAGACCTGTATGGGCGTCACAAGGGCGCTGCCCTGGCCGAAGCCGATCTGGCGGAGGTTTGCTTCGCTGCTATCTGCTTGGAGACCGAGAGAGGACTTCAGAGCCGTCCCTTCGTAAGAAGGGATCACCGTGGGAGCAGGAACCGCGTCCGCGAAGCCCCACTGTCCGGCTTCTTTCAAAAAGTTTGATGCACCGACCATTTCTGCGCCGTGCGCGAAGTATGTGTTGGACGAATGAACTACCGCGCGGTTTAAATCAAGTTTTCCATAGCTTTTCTTATTGAAATTGCGGATTCCATGGTAAGGCCCATCATCGTAATACGTCATATCTACGCCGTTTTTCAACATGGCAGACGCCGTGATCAATTTCATCACACTGCCCGGAGCCATGGGGGTAACAAGAGGGTCTGCAAAAAAGTTTGGCTCACGCTTATAAACGTCATACAACTCTGCGTAATGGTTTACGTCAAACTCAAGCGTACCACGACTTGTGGCACAGGCCAGCATAGAGCCTGTACGCGCGTTCATCACCGCGCAGGTACCGCGAGTGCCAGCAATCAGGCTGTAAGCGACCTTCTGCAATTCGCTGTCAATGGTCAAATGCAGTGTGCGTCCTGCACCTTTTCCGGGAAGGGTACTGTAAAGCAACTCCTCCTGATAGGTCTTCCGCAAGCCTGTCAGATCGCCGCCTGCGGTGCGCAGGCCGATGAGCGACCCGTAGCTGATATCCAGTACCTTGGCCGGGGTGCCGGGGTCGCCGGGCTCGGTCAGGGGCTCACCGTTCCGGTCTACGATGGCGCCCTCGATGGTCTGGCTGCGCTGCGCTTCCTTGGTAAATTTAGTCCGCCAGTTTTCGATGTTTTCTTTTTCAGCAGAGGGGACAGCTCCCGCCTGCTGGAAAAACTTGCCGGTCGTTGCGGCCAGACCTACTGCAGCTGCAGCACCGAGGAACGCGCGTCGAGAAAAATATTTCCGGGGCAGGTTCAGCATCTTCAATTCTCCTCTCTTTCTTTTATGGTCGAAAGCACGATTACTCCCGTCATCATCGAATTCACGATAATATTCATCGTTCCTTCGCTCAGAAGCGGGAAGGATACGCCGACTGCCGGGAAGATGTTCGTCGCGCCCAAAAGGTTCAACGCTCCGCCTGCTGCGAGTGCGCTTGCGCAGGCAACGCCCATCACACTCACCATTCCATGGCTTCTGCTGCTGAAAATCAAGCCATAAATGAAAATAATGTACACGAGCACGACCACGGCCAAAACAGCCGCCAGCCCTAATCTGTTCGCGATCCAACATGTAACGTAGTCCGAGCTTTTCGCTGGGATACTGATGTCATACGGACTGTGTCCCAGCCACTTCGAGGTCAAGATCGCCTTTTGCCCCTGAATTGGCTGATACGCTGCCCCTAACGTTTCTTCTTGCGAAAGGCTGTCCATTTTCGAGAGTACGTTAACATAGGCAAACCGCGCGTTGATTTTATTCCAGATTTTCCCAAAGAGCGAATGAGGGAGCTTCGTTCCCAGAATGCTTAGGGCTTTCCAGCCCAAAAAGCTGAGGCTGGCGAAGAGGCACCCCACCGGGATCAAATCGATCGGCTTTACTCCATCGCTTGCGATGAGCACAAGAGAGACGGTAATGAGAAGGATCAGCAAGGAGCCCAGCTCGTTCATTAACACAAAGAAGAACCCATTGGTCAACAAAAGAACACCTGCATGGAGCACTCGCTGAGGGGAGCCGCTTTCCATGTCTGTGACGGCCGCTGCAATACCCACGAGAGCAATCATCAGCATCGGTTGACCGACCAGAGCCGAGCGCCCCATAAACTTTACTGCGATATGAGAGCCATTGACAGCGGGACTGAACATTGCCCCCATAAACAAGACCAGCGACCCCACAATGGAAATTGCTTCAACGGTGGGCGCTTTGCAGCGTGAAATGAACCTCACCGCACATGCACCAATAACAGCGAGTACAAAGCCCGTAAGGTACGCCGCCTCCAAGCTCTGGGCTGCACTTGCATCCAAAAGCAGCTGGACGCTGATGCCTACATTCGCAACAAATGTTACGAAGAGGATGATCATTGCTTCTCCCCCGACGGAGACGGAGATCACCATGGCCGCGATGCTGAGGCAGGGCAGCACCCAGAGCTGCGTTGCAGCCTGTGCGGCAGCAGCATCCTGTGCCCTGAGCGTCAAAAGCACACTGATGACCCACGCAATGACCACGGCAGTGATACATGGCACCAGCTTTTTTGCCCCTTCCCTACTGAAAATACGGCGCTGTCCAAGGGCGACCTTGTAGGAAATATTTTCCACCTTTTATCCCTCCTCTTTAATTCTTGAAATTGTGTTTTTTCGCGGGACGCTCAAAGGCAGCCTGCTTTTTGTTATTAGATGTATCGTCGTCGAGAATCACAGTCCCGGTAGTTTCCTCCGGCTTCTTCTCGCGGCGTTGGAAAAGAAGGGCTTCTTTTCCAAGGAAGAAGGGCTGATAGCTGCCCTTAGCGGAAAGGACATCAGCCAGGGGCAATTCATCGACGATCTCTCCGCGAAAACGGCTTTTGTTCAGGTTCTCGGGGTTAACTTTGATGTAGTAGGTTTGATTACGCCCCTTGTAGATCATAAGCGGCTCGTCATGGCTGACCGTTGCGATGGTGGGCGTTTTGCTCAGGGTGACCACTGCGGTTGCCTCAGGGTCAGCCTTCCCCCGGGGCGGGATGATGGCGGTGTAGGAACCCTCCTTCACAGGGAGAGGGACGAGATGCGTTGCGACGGTGGTTGCGTGCTGACTGGCGATAGATATCTGACGGAGAACGATACTTTCCGCCCCAACGGTGGCCGCCTCATCCTCCCAGTCTTCCCGGTCATGATGGGAAGAGGGCAGCTTGATACGAATGCGCCCAGAGCGAGCGAGCAGAAAAAGCATCGCCGCAAGACTTACCAAAAAGGCGGCCAACACCGAAAACAGTTCCATAGGGTTTGCTCCTTTCACTTTTTACTACGATAATTACGCGTGGCGGGACGAGTGAGGCGGTCGATCATCGCATCATTGATTGAAGCCTTATCAAGAATGAGCATCAACGCCGCCAAAGCTGCTGCTAGGACCACCAAAAAAATTACGATCGTAAACATGCTTTTCTCTCCTATATGATGAATTTAGAGGATCTCCGATGATCCTATGATCCTAGTATAGCGTTTTTGGTTGTGTGCCTTCAAAAAATCTCTCCTTGGCACGCTGCCGGCGCAGCTCTTTTGCACTTTCAAAAGCTGCACTGGCAGAGAGGTCGAGGAGGGCAGCAAGTAAGATGGAACCGATGGCAGGCAGAGCGTTCCTGATACCGACCTGCCTGATGTGCAGTACAGCCCACGTTATTTGGATGGAATTGCACGCTGTTTGGAGATAGGTCCCGGTCAGCTTGTCAAGTGTTGTCAAATGCTTGTCACGGTTCGCAAGCGGACAGGCAGCGATCTCGGCGCGGAGCGCTTCCAGCTCCTCGCGCCATACAGTCTGCACCCCTTCCAGCGCCTGCTGGTCATCCTCCGCTGCACCGGCGGCGGCAAGGCGCTGCGCAAGCGCAGGCTGTTCCGCCTGATGTTCCTTCAGGCGGGTGTTCAGCTCGACCAAGGCTGCAAAATCCAGCACGCTGTCGCGCAGAATGGCCAATTTCGCGGTATCAATGGGAAGCTCCACCGCCATGGCTTGTGCCACAAGGGTGTCCGCATCTTCACGCAAGGCAGCGGTGTCCAGCGTGCCCTCCATCAGTGCACTGCGCATCGCCTTGGCACCGGCGCTCACCGCTGCTGCACCGGTATTTTCCTGTACACCCAGAGAGACCAAAAGGATATTGAAATCGGTTCTGATATCACGGTAGAAGGCTTTTTGTCTGCCTGTGGCTGCCATATCGACCAGCCCATCCAGTGCGCTAACGCTTTGCTCGATAAGCAGCCGGGCGTTCTGGGTGTCTCCGCTGTGCACCAGCGTTACCGCCGTAAGGAGATTCTGCAGCATGATGTCGTTTTCATACCCTTTGGGGTAACGGCTTGTCTGCTGTGCATACCGGGAGTTGAGAGCCTCCGCATCTGTTGTAGTAAAAATATTTCCGCTGCTTGCCACCCCTTCGGCATCCGCGGCGGCGGCTTCCAATGCGTCCAGTTCAGAAAAAACTGTCGTGCGCAGGTCATCCAGCTGGGCGGCAGTGTCCTTCTGGATTTTGGGCAGAAGCTCTGTGTAGATATGGTTTACGCCGGTTTCAGCTACTTCTCTGAACTGCCCGGCGGGGTAGGCAGTTTCCACAAATTGGAAAGAAGAGAGGCTGACCGAAATCAGAAATGCCAGCCAAAAGCTGAAGCTTTTCCAGCTGCCGCTGAAAACGATCTCCGTGATCTGAACGACAGCCGATGCCAGAAGTGCCAGCCCTGCCTGCCCCACGAAAAACAGCGTGACCATGCCTTTTTGGGTGGAAAGCCAAGAGAGAAACGATGCCAGCACAAACACGAACGAGAGCACCCACAGGCGGGTCTCAGTCCTCATACCGGGTTTGGGTTCCTTTTTTTCAAGCTTCATTTTTTATGATGCCTCCTTTGTCAAAATTGTGTCTGCAAGTTCATCAATGTCCGCACAAAGATCGATTTCAGGCGGTTTGCTGTCTTTTTTTGTATCTTGTGGTTTGGCCTTTTTTTGGTCAAAAATCTCCCCGGGATCGTCGCTGACCAGATCGAAGATCCTGACAAGCGCTCCCACCATCGCAAACAGACCATCCAGCAGTGCCAGCAGGTCCCTCCAGTGCACCACCAGTTCCCATACCATCCCGCCTACAAGAGCCATGCAAAGCGCGCCGGTCATTACCTCGGCAACATCTTCGAGGTGCCCAGGGAACGAGCGGATAAATGCAATTGCTGTTCCAGCGTGCTCTGCCAGCCCGCTCAATGTGAGGAACCACACCATGAGAGCCCCTACGATCATGCAAAGCACGATGCACAGCAGCAGCCGCAAGGCTGCGAGAAATTTTTCTTTGCTCATAGGCAACGTCCTTTCTGTTTTGCTATTCCCGGCCGATGCCCCCCGGGGACGATTCTATTATACTCAAAAACACTTTCACGCCTCTAAAAATAAAAAATAGCGATGCTGCGAATATTTATGGAAAATGCCGGTTTTGCTGTGCTGTGGGGGCTGCTCTGTCATACACCACAACATCGGGCTGCAAGCTTTGTGCAGCCTGATAAACAATAAGACCCTGAGAACTTTGCCGCTTATCCGGCAGGGTTCTCAGGGTCTTTT
>OOCV01001385.1_pt1 | contig 10250 bp, 6 predicted proteins | sample 1671061 | NCBI WGS metagenome assembly OOCV01 (sample SAMN06348118, study PRJEB24527) | human gut metagenome | biome: human gut; feature: ankylosing spondylitis patient; material: feces | host: Homo sapiens | place: China | collected 2015-10
ATTTATAGAAAAAATAGTGAATACGCAAAAAAGAAGACGAAAATATTCTGTGGTCAAATTATTATATATCAGCTATCGATATTTAATTTTCCAATTCTTTATTTCTCTTTTTCCACAGCTGATAACTGTTAAAAATATTTTGCCACAGTACATAGCTTCCCGGGCCAACAGAAGACAAGGGGTTCAAATAGGTGTAAGACATCCAGATAGCTAACACGGTATTTTTTTGTCCCAAGGCTTGTCCAGCGCTAATACGGTCATTGTATTTCTTGCCGATGCGCTTTCCCCAATAAAACTGCGCGATACAGGTTATCAAGCCGCCTAAAGCGATCAGGATTTCTACATAAATCTCCGCCTCGCTATTGACCAAGGATTTCACGGTCTGCCCGGTCACGATAGCTAGAGCGACGGCCCAGAGGTAAAAGGCCATGTCTCGAAGCCCCGCAAGGAAGCGATGGATAGGTGGTATGAATCTACGCAAGAACAAAGCGAGGAAAAACGGGAATAACAGCAATGGAAAGACTTTTCCCAAGATCTTCAAGAATGCGGCGAAGAAAGTAATCTCGGCATGCGGTTCCACTAATGGGAAGACCAGCGGCACGACAATCGCTGCCAATAGATTCGATAATAAGGTATAAGTAGTCAGACTAGAGGCGCTTCCCCCTAATTTACCCGTAATCACGGCGGCCGCCGTAGCGGTTGGGCAAATCAGGCAGACCATCGCTCCCTCGAACACATCCCGGTATTCCTCTCTCATTGGCAGCCAGAGCAATAAGGCGGCAAGCACCAAACTGGAAACCGCTTGGATAAGCAATAGCCAACCATGCCAAGGGCTGGGCATCAATTCCCGGACAGAGATCTTACAGAAGGTTAAGAGCAACTGCGCAAAAATCAAAAAGGGCGTCAGATACGCTATTAAAGTGTACATGAACGGCTTTGTAGGCTCCAGAAAAGTAACATTGGCGAAAACAAAATACCCTATCGCACCCGCTAACATGGAGATAGGGAGTGTCCATGTCTTGAAGAATTTCAACATAACGCCTATTCTTTTAATTCGGGATGCAAAATAACATCTTTCCACCGAAAGAGGCAAGAGAAACGGGGATTAATTAGGGATAAAGAGAGACGGGGCATGCCCCGTCTCTACATTAGATATTCTTACAGCTTACTTTTAATGTCCTTATCCCGTAACGAGGGATAGAGAGACGCATTGAACTGGCGCCTTTCTTCTCGGTGACGGTTAAGTCCTCAACCAGACGGTTATCCAATTCCACCAAGCTCGCTTTCACGTCTTGTCCTTGGAAGGTTATCGTTTTAGGGGAGGCATCGCTTTGGGCATTGAATAGGCGGATGTAAAGGTCATTACCTTTATAGACCATGGAGACCAACTCGTAGGCATTATTCTCTATCCGGAAAAGGGAACCGGATGTCAAGGTAGCATCGCCGTCCAAGGTTGCGACCAAAGGCTCATTGCGTCGTTCGCTTTGTGTCCAAATACGGCTTTTCTCCCAAGTTCCGGCATGAGGGATCAAGGCATACGAGATCTCGGTCGGACGGTCTATGATATAATCCCGGCCCCACAAGCCTTTACCGGCGTATTGTACGTTCAAGGCCAATGGGAAATCCTTACCATGCGCATAGCTGGTCGTATGATCCGTGAATAATGACAGACCGCAAGAGTTATCCTTGCTCGCTACATCCACCCAATTCAAGATGATATTATGCTTGATGCTATCCCAACGATTGAAAAAGGTATTCTCCAACCGGCTCTCGCAAACATCGAACGGAGCATCCTTATAAATCTGTTGGTTGGCGATCTGGATAGGCAGATATACCAGAAGTTTGTAACGGTCGTCATAGAATGACTTACGAGGATTATCCGCACGGAATTCGATACCCGGCTCACCAATACGAGGGCTTCCTATCCAATCCAGCTTAACACTCATATCGATGCGAGGCTCTCCCTGCGTTAACCGGATCGTTTGGGTAAATGAATACTTTCCAATCTTGCCTTTCACAGCTACCTTCACGAATAAGGGCCCTTGCTCCAACACGCTCACCTCAGCCGGTTGATCCATACTGGAAAGGAAACCACCCTCATCGATAAAATATCCCCGAAGCTCATTGAACCCACGTTCATTCCGGTTATCCACGAATTCCTTGCCTCGTACGGCTTTCGCTTTCAAGCTTTCTATTACACCTCCTTTAGAGGGGTTTAGCACCAAGGTGTATAAATCACTTTCCATGCGAAACGTACCGTCTTTCTGTCTCTCAGCCTTCAAGGTTCCGGACTGTTTATCCTCTGCCTTCCGGATCGCATAAGAGGCATAACCGGCAGAGGGGACTTGCGCACGAAACAAGAGTTTTGAAACGCCGTCTTCCGTCAGCCATTGAGCCGGCTGTTTCTTCCCTCGCTTATCAAGAACCACCCAATCTGAGTTTCTCCATGAGGCGGGAACTTCCACCGCCACCAATTCATTCCGGTCGGTAGCCAAGGTATTATATACGTACACCGTGGATTCACCTTCCTTTTCTTTCAATAAGGACAAGGCGTTATCAATTATCTGACGGCTGTTTTGAATGGTCACCCCAGTCCAATCCGTAACCGTCTCCGCCCATGTCTTTTTCCCTTGTAGTTGATTGTAAGGAACGATCCAGCAATCATGATGCTGCGACAATAAAAGCGTGCGCCATCCCTCATCGATACGTTCGGTCGGCCATTCCATGCCTTTGTATAAGCGAGCGTAAGCCGCCATTTTCTCCGCACGCACGATAGCGTTCTCGGCTACCCGTACCTCTCCGGCCAAACGCTGCATGACCTGCGTTCCCCACATCAAGCCACCTAGGACATCCTCTTGCGAGAAATGCCAATCATCCTGAGTAGTCCCGACGGAACAGTCTTGGATGTAATTCCGCCAAGTCTTATAGGCGGTCGGCGTATAATAGCCCGTCGTATCCTGTCCCAGCCAAGGGCCTTTATCCCAACCATGGCTCCATGAGGCATCTTGGATACACATGCCGACCGGGTGCTGGATACCGGCATCCAAGCATTTATGGATGTAGTCCTCCGTATTGAACCACGAGATGGATTGCCAGCAAGAGCCGGGTTGTAAATCCTCGCAGGCGTAACGGGGACGGTGGTAAGTCTCGTACCATCCGGCCCTACCCAATTCACCAACTCACCTCCGTAGGCGCTTACGTAGCCACCCCACATCGTATTCGGGTTCTTAGTAGAGGCATACGAGAAGCCGAATGACTTCAATATATAGGGCAGGCAACTGGTAAAGCAAGGCTCCTCCGCCGAATAGGTGGTGAATACCGCCTCGGGGAAATGTTTCCGGATCAGCCGTATTCCATATTCGAATTGGCGGATAGCGCTCTCGCCGGATGTCCCGAAGAAATAACTTTGGGCATAGGTCGGGTTTACGTACTCGATCCGCCCGCTCTCCACGGATTGATCCTTAAATAAGCGCTTGAAAGCCTCGTAACCTTCGGGGTCTCGTTGCCGTACGACTTCCCATGATTCAGGCTCGATCTCGATATTGATATTCCAGTTGGGATTCTGCCTTAATTTCTGGGCGATAAAGGCGGTTTGTCCCACCGGGTAATGCCCGTAGATACCGCCATGATAGCCATCGATGAAATAGGCTTGTTGGGCATCCGCCCAACCGGCCAACAAGAATTGGCTTAATACGAATATCGCTAGTTTCTTTTTCATATAATATGTACTATTAATTCACATTTAGAATACTTCCAGTCGGTGGAAGACGGGGCACGCCCCGTCTCTACAAGTCTGTAAATTTCTTGATCTCTATTTGCAAGGGGATTGGTTTATTTTGCTCATAGATCCGGTCGACCAGATCCTGTTGCTCATTCACGCAATCCTCACGAATCCCCTTGTGCATGTATTGTAGCCAAAGGTCGCCGTTCCATTGCAAGAAGATGTCGTGGGGACGGTATTTGCGTAAAGTGTCCACGGCAGCCTCGTCGCAGGCCCAAAGCATGCCCGTCTTCCGCATCAAGTTATATTCCACCCAATAGAACTCGCGCATCTTACGCTCTTTCAACCAGCGTTCCTCGTTCATCTGGCGGATCTTCATCGCTTGTTTATACTGCGGGGTATTCTGAAGAAGAGCCATATTGATGCCTCGCTCCAACTCCCTCGCCGTAAAACGACCGATAAACTCCCCACCGATCGTCAACCCGTAATATCCATCCGACAAACCGCTCACGGACAATCCCTCATAATTCATCTCATCCATAAAAGGGATAACACTCAAGGCATCTGCCTGCGTATGTTTCTCATTATCATAATAAGAGGTATCGATAGGATACGGAAGCGATTTCGCCTCGTACGTAAAAGTAAGGTTATCCGAGGAAACAGACAAATCCGAGACACGGCAATTATCCGAGCGAGTCACCTTTTTCCCCGCTCCGTCTATCCGGATATCGGCTACCAGCTTACCGGCCAGGCCTTGCGCTTTCAAGAAAAGATAAGCCATGACCAGATGTCCGTCCGTAGAGGGATGTATACGATCCTTCCCGCATAAGGTATACATGGAATCCGCCGCTTGCTCCCATTGGTTGATCGCTACCATCGGGCGATTGAAATCCACGAATCCCCATTGATTCTCCCGGGCACGGGCATTCAGGAAATCCACGATCTTCAAGATCTGCGTATTCTTCCCCGGGAAAGCGACCTTATTGAAACGGGAAGTCTCGTCATAAGGAGAACTTCCGATCAAGATTTTCCTCACCTCCGGATACTTCTTATAGACCTCCTCGATAAGAGCATAATCCCGACAAGCTTTCTCTACCCGGTTCCGAGCGATCGTATCGGCCCCCGGCTTCCGAAAATCCATATAGCCGACATCGTTCATGCCAAAAGATAGCGTCACCACTGTAGGCTCATGTTCGAAAACCTTATCCAACCGCTGGTAAATCATCTCGGCTACATCCCCACCTACTCCCTCGTTAAAGATATCGATGCGTTGATCCGGGAAACGGGTCATATAGTACAGCCAGATATATGAATGATAATGACCACCGCAAGTAATGCTGTTTCCCACGAAGGCGATCCGATCTCCTTTCTGAAACGGAGCTATCGACTGAGCATATACTCTTGCAAGACCTGATAAAAGCAAACAGACAAACAAAACATATCTTTTCATCTCTATTTCTCTCTTCTCTAATTTTCTGTGATGAATAATATATACCGTGTTAAAAAATATTACTATCAATAGTAATCGTATTTATCATGGATAATAATCCGGATTACTACGGATAGTAATATCCTCCCACACACCTCTAGTCTAGAGAATCGCCCGCTTACTTTTAGCGAACGACATCCTCACCGAGCAGAGGGTTCAGTTCTTTCTCACGCAAAGGTACCGGGAAAACCAAATCCGATTCTTTAAACGGATACGTATGATTAACCGCCTGATAGCCGAATAAATCAACCATTTGCTTCGATACCGGATCAAACGCACGGTGAGTACGCAACATATCATACCATCCTGTAAACTCATAACAGAGTTCCCACGCACGCTCTTTCAATACTTGATCAACCGTGATCGAAGTTGGTCTCGCCTCATCAGGTAACGCACGGTGACGAACTTGGAAATAAGCATCAACCGCCGTAGCGTCAGAAGTAGATCCTCCATCCAAGGTAGCTTTTGCCTCCGCACACATTAATAGAACATCCGCATAACGGTAAACCGGGATATTCGCCCCGCTCTTTCCTGTAGATTCCGCATTCTCATCCCAATATTTGCATAGATAAGGAACATCCAAAGTAATCGTTGTCTCCGGATCACCATATTTGGGTTTAGAAGTATAGAAAAACTCCTCATTCCGTTTACGAATATCTTGGTCATCATAACTTTCATAAAACTCTTTACGAGGAGCCAAACCACCCCCATAAGCCGGAGTAATGGAAATCGGTTGTTCCGGATAAGGCAAAAGGCCAAAATGGAAAGGAGCCCCGGCATCTTGCGCCTCACGCTGGATCATAAAAATATGCTCACCACTATTTTCGTTCTCTAACGCACGTAAATCCTTATAATCAGCGAACAAGCTAAAGGCTCCACTGTCAATAACCTCCTTGGCTTTCTCGTAAGCCAATTGATAATACTCATTTCCTTTTTGAAGCGGATAACCTGCCATTGTCAAATAAACCTTGGCTAAAAGGGTTTTGATCGCTCCCATAGAGACATGGCCTGTTTTATCACTCCAATCCAAACCGGACTGCTCCGCCTTTTTCAAGTCTTCCACGATCTGGTTATAAATATCTTCCTTAGGAGACCTTGGAATCTTCACCGTATTCAAGTCTACCGTAGGTTCCGTCTTCAACGGGATATCCCCGAATAATTGTACCCCTTGAAAATAGTAATACGCCCGCAAGAAATAAGCCTCTCCCAGATACTTCGCTTTCTGGCTCTCGCTAATAATATCCGTAGCGGAAACATTTTGAATCACGCTATTACAATTTTCCAAAGGAAAGAAAGTAGCCTTCCAGAAGTTACGAATAATGCCGTTACTCTCTTCCAAACCGGAAAGCAACAAGAACTGGTTCTGCTCATTACCGGCCGCACGAGGACGATAACTAGTACCTACAAGATATTCCAAGTTAAAAAGGTGAACTGTGGCAATCTCGAGGTCGGAACTCAACAGATCATCAAGCCCGTCATAAGTGCCATCCACAGCCGCCTTTATCTGGTTCTCTGTCGTATAATATTCAGAAGGACTCAAGAAGGTTTTCGGGTCTTCCTCTAAAAAATTCGTACAGGATGTAAAAGCCATTGTCGCCGAAAGCAAGCCACACATCCATACATGCGCTTTATTTTTCATATCTTAGTTTTTTACGAAGTAAAGATTAAACAATTAGAAATTAACACCTAAAGTAAATGAATACGTACGAGGTTTGGGATAGGTATAAAAATCCACTCCTTGCTCAAATACAGCATCATAACTCGTCACCTCCGGATCACTACCAGAATAGTTCGTAATCAAGAACGCATTCTCCACATTGAATCCCAAGGATAAACTCTTGATGTGAGCGGCAGAAAGCATACGGGAACTAAAGTCATATTTCAAGCCGATATTACGTAAACGCAAGAACGAACCCGGCTCACAACTCCAAGAATCTACGTCATTCTCATATCCATCTCCCGGAAGGCGCAAGCTAGGCACCATCGTGTTTTGGTTTTCCGGCGTCCAAGCGTTCACCGGAATGTCCGCATAAGCATTGGAGAATGTCACACGGTTACCCATCAACTGGCGAGTGAAGTTAATCAACTTATTACCATACACCCATTGTAAATCAAACATAAACGTGAAGCCTTTCCACGAGAATGTATTTGTCATATTCATCTCGAATTTAGGAGCGCCATTTCCGATATAGTCTTGGTCTTCACCATCCTTCATTCCATTACCATTTTTGTCCCAATACTTGATATCGCCGGGTTTCTTATTATATTTAGCGGCTTCTTCCGCCTCATCGGTTCCCCATGTACCTAGGCGAACATAGCCGTAAAGGGCATTTAAAGGATGTCCCTCTTCAATACGTCCTCCCCATTTACCAATGATATTATCATTTATATCCAGTACCATCGATCGGTTCATCGTATAATTCCAAGAGGTAGTCCATAAGAAATCACGGCTTTGGATATTGCGTGTATTCAAGCTCATCTCAAGACCTTGATTACGGATCTTACCCAGATTTGTCATAGTTTTCTCATATCCCGAGTTAGAAGGCAATTGTAGCTCATACAATAAATCAGTCGTAATCTTATGATAATAATCCGCCATAAACTCGATACGCCCATTAAAGAAACTCAAATCGATACCCGCATCAAGTTGTCTGGATTTCTCCCAGCGTAAATCCGGATTTGCCATACTTTTCAACGTAACGATCGTCGTCATATCCTTGCCAAAAGGAAGGCGTTTATTCTCATAACGTGCCATAGACGCATAATCACCGATTTCCGCGTTACCCACCGTACCGTAGCTCAAACGGACTTTCATATCATCAATCACCTTTTTTGCGTTCTCGAAGAAATTCTCATTGGATACACGCCAAGCGGCCGAGAATGAAGGAAAGAAACCATATTGGTTATTCAAGCCAAAACGAGAAGAACCATCCTCACGGAAAGAAGCGCCCAATAAGTAACGATTGTCAAAATTATAGTTGATACGGGCATAGTAAGAATTCATTTTATTATCCGTATAGTCTGAGCCAACCTTAGAACGTACGGTGCCGACTCCCATATTATTGTACTCAAAATAATCATCGAAGAAATTCTCGGCCCCTAGCTCGCTTTTCTCTGTTTTTGAGTAATACCAACTGGCTCCCGCTACGACATTCAAGTTATGCTTATTCCAGCTTTTATCAAAAGTCAAGTAGTCCTCATTCGTCCACGACATCGTATTTCGATGTGCTTTCTCCGCTTTACCCTTTTGAGTATCTCCATAGCCGAATAAGGTACTCGGGTTATAAGATGAATTGATATAAGAACCATCCTGGCGGCTGAAGCTAGTCGTTAACTTTAACCAAGAGGTAATCTTAAACGTACCAATCACGTTAGCCAACGTGTACTGATTCTTATCGATATTCTTACGTTCCTTTAAAATCCTCACGGGATTCTCCGTATCTTCCGCACCTGGATAATCTCCTTTACGGGAATAGGTACCATCCTCATATTGAACCGGAAGGAACGGTAATGCTTCCAATGTATACCGAGAGATCGCATTCTCCGAGTTTCGGGCATTACTAGATCCAACATTCAACATGGCCTGTAAATGGAACCATTCTTTCAAATCCCATCCGACATTGATAAATGCGTTTAACTGACGTTTATAGGTCTCCAACATTATACCTTGATTATCTTTGTAACTTACATTCGCCACAGCGGTCAGCTTATCGCTTCCTCCAGAGAAACTAAGTGAATGCTGATGAGAAAAAGCCGTACGAGTCACGGCATCCTGCCAATCCGTATCATATTTCGGAGTCCCGTCCGGATTGAACAGGTCATTCTTATGCGTAAACATATTGCTCGGATCCAGATGGGGAGCGATACGTCCCGGTTGAGCCTCATAAGCACGCTTGAATACATCCAAAGCCTCTTCCGCATTTAAGACATCGACTTTACGAGCTAACGTTCCTGCTGACAGAACTGTATTATACGAGATATTCGTCGTATTTTTCTTACCTTCCTTTGTTGTTATCACCACAACGCCATTCGCACCTCTCGCACCATAAATAGAAGAGGAAGTAGCGTCTTTCAAGATATCGATAGACTGGACAATATTCGGATCAATCTGGTCCGGATCCACGCCAACCACACCATCGACCACATATAGCGGTGTATTAGAAGAATTCAAAGAACCGATACCACGGATTTTTATCGCAGGACTACCACCCGGCGCACCAGAATTCAAGGCGATATTAACACCAGCCACCTTTCCGGCCAATCCTTGGAATACGTTCGTGGCATTCGGACGCTCCAATAACTTCTCCGAGTCTACGGAACCCACTGATGTTGACAAGTTTCGTTTCAACATCGTACCATATCCAACGACAACGACCTCTTCAAGCGCCTTATAATCCTCGGCCAACTTCACGTTAAACAGTGTACGATTCCCGACCTCGATCTCTTGCTCCGCATAGCCGATATAGGAAAATGACAGGATATCGTTATTAGCCGCATCCAAGCTAAACTTTCCATCCAGATCCGTAACCGTACCGACCGTCGTACCCTTTATCACGACATTGGCCCCGATAACCGGTATGCCATCCGGATCCGTAACGATACCGGAGATCTTTTTCTTTTGTTGCTGTACGGCGTCTTTCTTCAAGATCGTGATGTGCTTACCTGATATGCGGTAGGTCAAGTTCGTGTTTTTCAACAACTCATTCAACACGTCGGTGACTTGGCGATTCTTCACCTGTATATCCACCTGCTTACTATTATCGATATCCTCGCTCTTATAGAAAAACATGAACTCGGTCTGTTTCTCAATCTCCGAGACGACATCATAGAACGTCCCGTTCTTTACTTCTACCGTAACTTGAGCTTTTTGCGCATAGGTATCCGCCGAGACATGCAATATACCCAGTATTAAAAAAAGCAATGTGATCTTCATGATTGATTTAATTTTTTTAGGCAATAGCTCATCGCTATTCCAGACTTTTTCCGTAATTCTGGAAGATTTTTATAACCACTTTATTAGCAAGCAGTTCTGAGGATAAG
>OOCV01001404.1_pt1 | contig 10148 bp, 6 predicted proteins | sample 1671061 | NCBI WGS metagenome assembly OOCV01 (sample SAMN06348118, study PRJEB24527) | human gut metagenome | biome: human gut; feature: ankylosing spondylitis patient; material: feces | host: Homo sapiens | place: China | collected 2015-10
CGGCGATGGCCTATGGGACGGAATCGGTCCCCAAGGTGTATAAGATCTTTGGCCCCGGTAATCAATACGTGACGGCGGCAAAGCAATTAGTAAGCCTGAAAGAGGTCGCCATCGATATGCCCGCCGGACCATCCGAGGTAGAGGTGATCGCGGACGAGACGGCGAATCCCGATTTTATCGCCGCCGATTTCCTCTCGCAAGCCGAACATGGGGTGGATAGCCAAGCGATCCTCGTAACCGCTTCGGAAACGATCGTGGAACCCGTGGCCCGTGCCATCCAAGAGCAACTCGATCGTTTGCCCCGAAAGGAGATTACCGAGAAATCATTAGCGCACAGCCGTATCATCGTATTGAAAGATTCGCGGGAAGTCGTAGACTTCACGAACCAATACGCTCCCGAGCACTTGATTATCCAAACATCGGATTACACCGCTATCGCGGAGCGAATCGAGAACGCCGGCAGTGTCTTTATGGGTCCATATACTCCGGAAAGCGCAGGCGATTATGCTTCCGGCACGAATCATACCTTGCCGACCAACGGCTATGCCAAGGCATATAGCGGCGTGAACTTGGATAGTTTCATCAAGAAGATCACTTTCCAAGAGATCACTTCCGATGGTATCCGTGCCTTGGGTAGTACGATCCAAACCATGGCGGCCAACGAGCAGCTGGATGCTCACCGCAACGCAGTAACAATTAGATTGAACACGATATGAAAGACCTGAAAGATTTAGTAAGACCGAATGTCTGGAATTTGAAACCGTATTCATCCGCACGTGATGAGTTTCATGGGGATGCCTCCGTTTTTCTGGACGCGAATGAGAATCCGTGGAATATGCCGTATAACCGTTATCCCGATCCCTTGCAGTGGAAATTGAAGGATCGTCTGGCCGTGTTGAAAGGCGTGGACCGTAGCTCGATCTTCTTGGGCAATGGCAGTGACGAGGCCATCGATCTGGTGATCCGTGCTTTTTGCGAGCCGGGGTTGGATAGTGTAGTGACGATCTCGCCGTCGTATGGCATGTATGAGGTGGCAGCGAATGTAAATAACGTGGAATGCCGTAAGGTTTCTTTGGACGAAAACTTTGATTTGGATGCGGAAGCCGTATTGGAATCGGCGGACGAGTGGACAAAAGTGATCTTCCTATGTTCTCCGAATAACCCTAGTGGCAACAGTCTGGATCGTGGCTCGATCTATAAGATCTTGAAGAATTATGAAGGAATCGTGGTGATCGATGAGGCTTATATCGACTTCTCCGCTTATCCCTCTTTCTTGAAGGAATTATCCGGGTTCCCGAATCTGATCGTTCTTCAAACCTTGTCGAAAGCGTGGGGAGCGGCGGGTATTCGTTTGGGTATGGCATTCGCCTCTCCGGAGATTATCGGTGTCTTGAATAAGATCAAATATCCGTATAACGTCAACCAGCTTACACAGGAGAAAGCTTTGGAGCTCTTGAACGACGAGGCGACCATGAAGCACCAAGTGAACGAGATCCTCACGGAGCGTAACCGGCTGGAGAAGATCCTGTCCGAGCCTCCTTTCTCCTATCAAGTATATCCTTCGGACGCTAATTTCTTGTTGGTGAATGTCGCCAAGGCGGATGCCATGTATAATGGGCTCGTGAAGAAAGGGATCGTAGTGCGTAACCGTAGTAACGTGCAGAAATGCCGGGGTTGCCTTCGTATTACGATCGGTACGCCGAAAGAGAATGATAGCTTATTGAACGCGATGAAAAACATGAAATTATGAGCACGAGGAAAAGAGCGTTGTTTATCGACCGGGACGGCACGCTTGTAAAAGAGCCGCCCGTAGATTATCAATTGGATAGCTTGGAGAAACTAGAGTTTGTCCCGAAGGTGATGCGTAACCTCTATTTCATTCGCGAGCGGTTGGATTTCGAGTTCGTGATGGTCTCCAACCAAGACGGGCTGGGAACGCCCTCTTTCCCGGAGGAGACTTTCTGGCCTGCCCATAACTTGATGCTAAAGACGCTGGAAGGAGAGGGGATCGTATTCGACGATATCTTGATCGATCCTTCCTTTCCCGAGGATAATTCCCCGAATCGTAAGCCTCGTACGGGAATGCTCACGAAATATATGACCGGTGAATACGATCTGGAGAATAGTTTCGTGATCGGGGACCGCCTTACGGATATGGAGTTGGCCCATAATCTGGGCGCTAAAGGTATCTGGTTGCGCCCGGAGGAGGGAGCGGAGAGTGAGTTGGCGGCTTACGCTACCTCATTGTCTCCCGCCTATATCACGGATGATTGGGATAAGATCACCGAGTATCTGTTTGCCGGCGAGCGTCGTGCGGTCGTACGGCGTGCCACGAAGGAGACGGACATCTATGTGGACTGGAATCTGGATGGAACCGGAAAGACATCGATCTCTACCGGGCTTGGTTTCTTCGATCATATGTTGGATCAGATCGGTAAGCATTCCGGTACGGATCTGACGGTACGGGTAAAAGGCGACCTGGAGGTCGACGAGCATCATACGATAGAGGATACGGCGATTGCCCTTGGCGAGGCGATGCTGAAAGCGCTGGGTGATAAGCGAGGGATCGAGCGTTATGGCTATTGCCTTCCGATGGACGATTGCTTGTGTAGTGTGGCGCTGGATTTCGGTGGCCGTCCTTGGTTGGTTTGGGACGCTGAGTTCCACCGTGAGAAAGTGGGAGATATGCCTACGGAGATGTTCCTCCATTTCTTCAAGAGCTTGAGCGACGCTGCCCGCATGAATTTGAATATCCGTGCCGAGGGTATGAACGAGCATCATAAGATAGAAGGTATCTTCAAGGCTTTGGCCCGCTCGATCAAGATGGCGATCCGACGAGATATTTATCGGTTTGAGCTACCGAGTACGAAAGGGCTCTTGTAATCTGTAAAAAACACTACTGTATTTGTGCACGAATACAGTAGTGTTTTAGTCTGAATACTATTGTGTTTATCCACAAACAGAGGATATTCCTCGAAAGCATATAGAACCGTGGAGAGATACCTTTCTCCTGTGTCCGGAAGCAACGCCACGATCGTTTTTCCCTCATTCTCCGGAAGTTTAGCTAGTTCCACGGCGGCGTATACAGCGGCGCCGGAAGATATTCCTACCAGCAACCCTTCCTTCCCGGCCAGTTCGCGGCTGGTACGGATAGCGTCATCGTTCGTTACTTGCAGGATATTGTCAACTACCTCCCCGTTGTAGGTCTTGGGGATAAAGCCGGCTCCGATGCCCTGTATCTTGTGCGGGCCGGGCTTGCCTCCGGAAAGTACCGGTGAATCGCTAGGCTCTACCGCTACGATTTGTACGTTCGGGTTGTGAGCTTTCAATCCGGCACCGACACCGCTGACCGTGCCTCCGGTTCCTACGCCGGCTACAAACAGGTCTACTTTACCATCCGTATCACGCCAGATCTCCTCGGCGGTCGTGCGGATATGCATGGCCGGGTTGGCGGGATTCTCGAATTGTTGTAGGATGATGGAACCGGGAGTCGCATCACGCAGTTCCTCCGCTTTGGCGATGGCTCCTTTCATGCCTTCTGCCCCGGGGGTGAGGACGAGCCGGGCACCTAACGCTTTCAATAAGTTACGACGCTCGGCACTCATGGTATCCGGCATGGTCAGGATTAATTTGTAGCCTTTCGAGGCGGAGACAAAAGCGAGTCCGACTCCGGTATTACCGCTGGTCGGTTCGATAATGGTAGCGCCGGGTCTCAACAAGCCTTTAGCCTCGGCGTCCTCGATCATCGCCAAGGCGATGCGGTCTTTTACGCTACCAGCCGGGTTGAAATATTCCAGCTTGCCGATTACTTGGGCTTTAAGGCCCTTGCTCGCGTTGAAATTAGAGAACTCCAACAGGGGAGTGTTGCCGACAAGGTCGGTCAGTTGTCTTGCTATTCTTGCCATATACAAATGAATTTTGTTGTTTCTGGATTCTTTTATTTATATGACAAAGATAGTGGATGGATTGTTTACGGCATATACCATAAACCGGGTATTTTTTTACCTCCTTCTATGCGTCACGCACAAAAGGAGGTTACAATCATAATTATATACAAGTCTGAAAGGACTCTCTTTAATGTCTGCCTCCTCCTAAGGCTTGGTAGAGGTTTACGGTGGCTTGAAGCTCGTCAAAACGATCCGTTACTTGGGAGAGCTGGGCGCTGAGCAGGGTTTGCTGTGCCGTGAACACTTCCAAATAAGTAGTGTTTCCATGCGTCATCAGCAATTGGGTGCTACGCACGGCATCTTCAAGCGATTCGATTTGGTGTGTACGCAAGTCGATCTTTCCCTTTGCGGTCTGGGCTTGGGTAAGTGCGTCGTTCACCTCTTTTCCGGCGTTGAGCACGGTTTGTTGGAAAGTGAGCTTGGCCTCCTCTTGCTGCGCTTTCGCTATTTTCAATTGGGCGATATTCGCTCCTTTGTTAAATAGCGGTTGCGTGAGGGAGCCGACCGCCGATAGTAATAGTTTACCCGGATTTACGATGTAACTGCCTGCGCTGTTTGTCCACCCTGCGCTGCCGCTAAGACGTAGCGAGGGATAAAAATTGGAGCGTGCGGAGGCTGTCCCGTAGAACGCTTGCGCCAATGCGTACTCGGCGCTACGTACATCCGGACGGTTCGATAGCAGCTGCACCGGGATGCCGATCGCCAGATCCGGGGTCAAGGACTGCTCTTCCAATCTTCCTCGCTCGATATCTTGAGGTGTTTCTCCTAATAAGACGGCAAGCGTATTCTCGGTCTCCCGGATGGTCTGTTCCAGATCCTTAACAGAGGTCTCGATGGAGTAGCAAGTAGCCTCGGTTTGCGATACGGCCGCCTCGGTAGTCATGCCGGCTGCCATTAACGCTTGGGTGGCACGAAGGCTCTCTTGCCATCTCACGGCGGTTTCCGTCGTGATCTCGCATTGCCGATCCAGCATCAATAGGGTATAATATAAATTGGCGATGTTGGCGATCAGTTGTGTTTGTACGGCTTGGCTATACGCTTGGCTTTGCGACAAGGCGGCTTTTGCTTGTCGTTTGGCGTTTGTCAGCCGGCCGAAGATATCGATCTCCCAACTGGCCGATACCGGGACGTTGTATGTCCACGACGCTTTTGCCTTATTGAAACTACTTGTCGTGCCCTGCGGATCTAGGGAGAGCGACGGGAGGTAGGAGAGGCGGGAGGTCATTAACGCCACCTCGGCTTCTTGCACCTTTAGATGGGCAATCCGCAGATCTGTATTATTGGCTAATCCCCGTTCGATCAAGGATTGCAAGGCCGGATCGGTGAATAGGTCCCGCCAACTGATATTCCCGATGGAGAAGGTATCTGCCGGGGCTATCTCCTCCCGATATAGATTCTCCGGGAGGGTGGCGACAGGCTCGTATTTCTTGTAAATGCCGCAGCTATTCAACGCTAGCGTCGCTACGGCAAAGAGTATGATGTTATTCTTCATATACATTATATATATACAACTGGATAGATTATTTCTTGCTATCTAAATATTCTTTTCTTTCTTCGGCGGCCTCTTTTACCTCTTCTTGCACCTGCCAATCAAGGGAACGCTCGAATTGGATCGGGCGTAGTTTCTCTTGCAGGTATTGGAACGTGATGAATAAGCAAGGCACGATAAATAACAAAGCCAATGTACCGATCAACATACCGCCAACGGCACCGGTTCCCAACGAGCGGTTTCCATTAGCGCCTACGCCGTTGGAAACGATCAATGGCAGCAAACCGAATATCATCGTAAGAGCGGTCATCAAGATCGGGCGCAGACGAACCTTCGCCGCGCTAAGAGCGGCCGAGGTCAGGCTCATGCCGGACAAGCGGCGCTGGGTAGCGTACTCCGTCAATAAGATGGCGGTCTTCGCCAACAACCCGATCAACATGATCAGACCGGTTTGCAGATAAATGTTATTCTCCAATCCCATGAACTTGGCGAACAAGAAACTACCCATCAAACCCATCGGTACGGAAAGAATCACGGCGAAAGGAACAAGGAAACTCTCGTACAAGGCACTTAGGATCAAATAAATCATCAAGATACAGATACCGAAGATGATCGTTGTCGTATTACTCTGTTGGTTCTCCTCACGGGTGATACTACCGAAGTCATACCCGTATCCTTTCGGGAGTGAGGTGGCCGCTGTCTCTTTTACCGCCTTGATAGCATCCCCGGAGCTATATCCATTGGCCGGTACGGCATTGACGGCGATCGAATTATACATATTGAAACGGGCTAAAGATTCGGCACCGTATACCTTGGTCAAGGTGATAAACTGACTAAGCGGTGCCATCTCGCCGTTCGACATGCGTACGAACGTATTATTCAAGGAGGTCTCATCCAGACGATATTTAGGATCGGACTGTATCATCACCTTATACACCTTCGAGAAGCGGTTGATATTCGACACATATTGCCCTCCGTAATAACCGGAAAGGGTTGATAGAACAGCATCCGGAGTGATTCCGGCCCGCTTGCATTTCGCCGCGTCCACATCCACGCGCCATTGCGGGTACTTGATATCGAAAGTAGAGTAAGCCGTAGCGATCTCGGGCCGTTCACGCAAGGCGGCGAGATATTGCTGGGTCGTGTTAAAGAAGGTCGTTAAGTCTCCACCGGCCTTGTCTTGCGTATGCATTTCCAATGCGTTACCCATACCATATCCGGGGATCATGGCGGGGGCGATGGCGAAAATCGTAGCGTCCTTGATATCTGCCGTACGGCCATATACCTGTCCGATCACGGCTTGTACGTTATCTTCCTTGTCCGGGCGCTCATCCCAATGTTTTAGTTTCAAGATGAACATACCGAAAGAGCTACCTTGTCCGGCCAGCAAACCATAACCGGAAACCTTGGAATAAGATTGAAGCTGTGGAATCTGGTTGATCCGTTGCTCGATATTCGTCATGATCTTGTTAGTCGTAGCCAAAGAGCTTCCGGAGGCCGTACTTACGTTGACAAAAACCGTACCTTGATCCTCATCGGGCACCAAGCTGGATTTTGTCGTGTTCATCAAGACGATCAGTAATACGATGGAGCATGCCAATAAAGACCAAGCCAGCCATTTCCGCTTGATAAAGAACAACACCCCGTGCTTATATTTCTTGATGACCGAATCGAACGCGGCGTTGAACGCCTTACGGAAACGTGCGGCGAAGTTATTCTTTTGGGTGCCGTCCTCGTTGATGTAAGGCTTCAATAAGATAGCGCAAAGCGCCGGGCTTAACGTTAACGCGTTAACGGTAGAGATACCTACGGCCGCTGCCATCGTCAAGCCGAACTGCGTATAGAACGTACCGGATGTACCGCTCATGAAGGATACCGGAATAAACACGCCCATAAATACCAATGAAGTAGAGACGATGGCGGATGTCAATCCTTTCATCGCGTCCATACTAGCCATATAAGAGGACTTATATCCAACGTCGAACCGAGCTTGGACTGCCTCTACAACAACGATCGCATCATCCACCACCGTACCGATCACCAATACCAAAGCGAATAAAGTGATCAAGTTGATGCTAAATCCGGCGACCGTCATAAAGGCGAACGTACCGATCAAGGAAACTACGATCGCTACCAACGGAATCAGCGTAGAACGGATATCCTGCAAGAAGACATATACCACAAGGATAACGAGGATAATGGCCTCTATCAAGGTTTTTACAACCTCATGGATCGAGGCGTACAAGAAATCATTCGTACTCATCAATTTTACGACCTCGATACCTTTCGGGAAGTCTTTCGAGGCTTCCTCAAGAAAAGCGTCGATCTTATTATTCACCTCCGTGGCATTCGATCCGGCTGTCTGGAAAACCATACAGGAGATACCCGGCTTACCGTTTGTTTGTCCGATATAGGCATAACTCTCCTTTCCTAACTCAATGTCCGCTATCTCTTTTAGCTTCAATACCTCTCCATCCTCGGTGGAGCGGATCACGATATCGCCGAATTCCTCCGGAGTAAGCAGGCGTCCGCTATATTTCATGGTGTACTGATACGTCTCGTCCGAGTTCTCGCCTAAAGAACCCGTGGCGGACTCAATATTTTGCTCGGCCAACACGGAGGTCACGTCCGAGGGGATCAATTTGTATTGGGCCATAACGTCGGGCTTCATCCAGATACGCATACTGTAATCGCCACCCATAACCATCAACTCGCCGACTCCGGAGATACGGAGTATCTCTGGTTTTAGGTTGATGCTGATGTAATTACTGAGGAAGTTCTCGTCATAAGAACCGTCCGGGCTATAGAGCGAGAAGATCTGTAACATACTGGTCTGGCGCTTGGAAGTCGTGACACCCACTTGGGTAACCTCGGCCGGCAATTGCCCGGTCGCTTTCGATACACGGTTCTGTACGTTTACGGCGGCCATGTCCGGATCGGTTCCTTGTTGGAAATAGATCGTGATCGTGGCGGTACCGGAGTTGGTAGCCGTGGAGGTCATGTAGGTCATATCTTCCACGCCGTTGATCGCCTCTTCCAAAGGGGCTACGACACTCTTCTGCATGGTCTCGGCATTCGCCCCGAAGTAAGTCGTACTGACCATAACGGTAGGAGGGGCGATATCCGGATATTGTTCTACGGGCAAGGTGAAAAGCCCGATGATACCCGCAACCATAATCGTGATGGAAATTACGGCGGACAGTACGGGGCGTTCTATGAATGTGCTAACTTTCATTGTTCTTAATTTTGTTTTACTTCAATCGGTGTTCCTTCACGCAATAAACCTACGCCTTCGGCTACGATCACGTCGCCGCTATTCAATCCGGCGTTTACGATATACTCTTGTCCTCCGTTCACACGGGTCACTTCTACGGGGGCGGATTGCGTCTTGCCGTCCACTACCTTGAAGACAAATACCCGGTCTTGGATCTCGAACGTGGCGGCTTGGGGAATTACGACGCAGTTATCGTATGTAACCGGAATGATCACATTCCCGGAGCCCCCGCTATTCAATAATTGCTCCTCGTTCGGGAATGCGGCACGCAAGCTGACTGTTCCGGTGTTTTGATCGATAATGCCGCTGATCGTCTCGATCTTTCCCGTTTGGGGATAAAGCGATTTATCGTTCAGTTGAAGCTCTATCTCGGGCATATTCTCCAAGGCTTTGTCTTTCGAGCCGTATTGACGGGTCAAGGCCAATAGCTGATTCTCGGTCATGGAGAAATACACATACATCTCGGAATTGTCCGATACCGTGGTGAGCGATTTGGGCAGGTTTGCGCTTACTAATGCGCCTACACGATAAGGCAGGGTTCCGATGACGCCGTTCGAGGGGCTTTTCACTTCCGTGTAAGAAAGGTTGTTACGGGCGTTTATCTCTTGTGCCTCCGCTTGGGCTAATTGGGCTTTTGCCGAGAGTAGAGTGTTGTAGGCGGTCTTTAGGTCGAACTCGGAAACTACTTTGTTTTTATACAATTCTTGTTTACTGTCGTAGGTCAGTTGCGCTGTCGCTACAGATGCCTTAGCGGCCTCTACGTTCGCAATGGCGGTGTTTAAGGCCGCTTGATAAGGGACTTGATCAATAATAAATAAGACTTGTCCTTTTTTTACGCTCTCGCCTTCCGTTACGCAGAGCTTTGTAATAAAGCCGGATACTTGCGGATAAATATCGATATCCTGTTTTCCTCGTATACTCGCCGAGTAATTATTGGATAAAGTTTTCTCCGAAGTGAATACGGTCATTGTCGCATACCCTGAACTTTGTTGGATTACAGGGCTTTGTTTACACCCAACAGCTACGATACACCATAAGGCGATCGCAGTCTTCATCAATCGATTTTGCTTTTTCATCTTAACTAATACCTATATTTTCGGATGCAAAGCTACTCGCTTATCGGCGAACCATTGTTTCCACAATGAGGCGATGATTGTTCATTTTGAGATGGAATGATCCGTTATATGCTAATGATCTCTTATATTCGCGGGCAAAATAGTAGACATATGAATCCATTTGAGATAGAGAGAGGAGAGTCGTTCATAATAGGCGATTCCGATTTGAGGGAGTTATTGGATCGTCCTTACAAGAGCGGATATGGCATGATCTTATTTTGCTATAAAGGAACGGCGAATATATCCGTCGATTTGAGCCGATGGGATATCCGGCGCAACACGGTGATCGTATTGATACCGGATACGATCCTGACGTTGAACGC
>OOCV01001416.1_pt1 | contig 10062 bp, 9 predicted proteins | sample 1671061 | NCBI WGS metagenome assembly OOCV01 (sample SAMN06348118, study PRJEB24527) | human gut metagenome | biome: human gut; feature: ankylosing spondylitis patient; material: feces | host: Homo sapiens | place: China | collected 2015-10
AAAAAACACATCCTTCAACTATGTTCCACTTAGGAAACGGAAAAGTTTATGCCCCGGAACAACGCAACCATCTAGCAAGGAAAAGCCATGAGCGATGAAAACAGTTCGTACACGGAAGTTACAAGCACCAGTTGGTTTTCCCGTCTCGGAAATTCCTTTAAGGGAATCGGAACTGGCATCCTCTTGATTGTCGCGGCTACCGTACTGCTATGGTGGAATGAAGGCCGCACTGTACGTACGGGCGATGCCATTGCCGAAGCTCAGATGGTGACGGAGCCCATGCCCAGTATCGACAAGCTCGACAGAGCTTTTGAGGGCAAACTGGTGTATGCCAAGGGGAGCGCCGTCACAAACGACGAGCTGGTTGATCCGGTGTTCGGCATCAAGGTAAATGCCATCAAGATGCGTCGGAAGGTGGAGTATTATCAGTGGGTGGAACACAGCAAATCTGAAAAAAGAACAAAGCTGGGCGGAGGGGAAGAGACGGTCACAACCTATTCCTATTCAGCGGAATGGGTAGACAGCCCTGTGAATTCCCAAAGCTTCAAGAAGAGAGAAGGACACGAAAACAAGACCCGCATTAATTCCGAAAACGTGAGCTGGCTTGCCCCCAACGTCACCTTTGGCGCGTACCGCTTCCCTGAATTCCTGAGCCGTTCCATTGGCGGAGAGAAAGCGCTGAACCTTTCCCTTAGTGATGAACAGCGCGCGGAACTGCAAAAGGCCTTCTTTGCCCCCAACACCAATCTGGAAACCTCCCAGGTGTTGGGTCAGCAGGGCGCCAGTATGATCCATATCCAGGGCAACACTCTTTATGTAGGCCGCCAGCCCGGCACACCGTCCATCGGTGACGTGCGCGTGACCTTTTTTGAAACGCCGGCCGCCGAGGTCTCGATTATAGCCAAGGTGAACGGCAATACATTCGTTCCCTTCCTCGCCTCCAACGGCAACACATTTTACCGCCTTGCCATGGGTACGCAGGACATGAACGGCATGTTTGAATCCGCCAAGAGCAGCAATGCTACGACGGCATGGCTCCTGCGCGGTCTGGGCGTGGTGCTGTGCATTGCCGGTTTCGGCATGATCTTTGCTCCCCTCAAGGTCCTCGCCGACGTCATCCCCCTGCTGGGCAACATCGTGGGCGCGGGTACGGGCTTGGTGGCAGGCCTGCTGGGCTCTGCCTGGTCACTGGTGATCATCGCCATAGCGTGGATACGTTTCCGTCCCGTGCTGGGCTTCTGCCTGCTGGGAGCAGCGCTTACGCTCGTTATCCTGCTGTTCATCAAGGGACGCATGAAGAAGGCAAATCCTGCCTCGGCCTAGAGTGCAGTGGCGTTCTATCTGTAACCATGAAAAGACAAGGAGCAAAAGATGAAGAAGATTATCGTCGCAATGTTTGTATTGCACGCACTATGTGCAACGGCATGGGCAGCGGATCTCAATCTCAAATGGGACAAGAGCTATGTGTATTGCACCGCTGGCGGCAGGCCGGATGTCGGAAATGGCACCCAAGTTTCGAACTATCTAAAAAAATTCGGAAAAAACTCTTCCGTATGGGCGGTAGATGCCCGAAAAAATAACTGCGTTAGGGAGCTGTTTACACAAGAATAGAGAGTATCAGTGTTCTCAGGTTGTTACGTTGCATCCCGTTTGAACAAGCGGACATTCGCAGTCTGAACAAATACCGTCGGCTCAGGGGAAAAATGCAGACGGTGACAGGCAACGTCTCCCAAAGGTTGGACAAAACATTCCTCAAAAAGAAGCAGGAGGGAAACCTATATGTCCATGAAAACCATTCTTTGCGCCATGCTGGCAGTGGGGCTGAGTGTTTCGTCAGCCTATGCGGAGCCTTCCGTCAAGCGTTCCGGTAGCACCATCACCGTGAAAGAAGCGCTCACCGATGATGGCATCAGCCAGGCCAAGGAGTTTGCTGGCAAAATCAAGACACCTACTTTTAAACTTGAGAACATCAACGATGCAGATCTGGTCAAGTTCTGCCAGACCTTCCCCGATGCCACCAGTATCAGCATCAAAGGCAAAAAGGATGAAATCACGAGCATCGCTCCTGTGGCGGGGCTCAAAAATCTGACCTCTTTTGAGATGGACGCCGAATCCGTGGCGGATATGTCACCTTTAGCCAACCTCAAGCTAATCAAGCTTGAACTGACCAGCGACGCTATGGGCCCAGACCTTAAATGGATGGCGGACTTGACCGGCCTCAAGGAGGTCGAGATCAACGCCGGGAATTCCCTGACGTCTTTTGAGGGCTTTCCCACTTTGTCGGGCAATCCCCGCGTCACCATCAATGGAGCCGCTCCAACGGATCTCTCGCCGCTTCAGCACCTGGGGAGCTCCAAGCTTGAGCTGAAATACTGCACCATCAATGACCTTGCTCCTCTCGCCAAGATGCCCAACCTGAGCGAACTGAATCTCTATGGAGCAACAGTGAAGGACTTCAGCCCGCTGGCCAACTGTGAAAAACTGAAGAAGCTCACCTACTATGCTGTCAAGGAAGCCGACTTCTCTACTCTGGGTGCGCTGAAGCAGATCGTGGAGCTCAATGGCGGTCTCACCAAGCTGGACAACATAGCCTTTGTCGCCGAATTGCCTGCCCTGCGTGTCTTTGACGTGTTTGCCGAATACGTGACCGACTATTCCCCCCTGGCTTCCTCCAAAGTGGAAAAGCTCCAAATCTGGAAAATGCGCGTTCCCGTGGGTGACCTTGGTAGTGTGGGTAAAACGAAGACGCTGAAGGAACTCAAGCTCTGGTCAGTGGACGGTGCTACCAATTCCGCTGCCCTGGCTGAACTGACGGAGCTGCAGAAGTTCACCATCACCTCGGAGTACAATAAAAAAAGCGGTGACCCCTTTGACATGGCCTGCGCTAAGGGCTGGGGCAAGCTGAAAGAAATGAGCATCACAGGTGCCAAGATCGTGAACGCGGGCAATATGGCCGCTCTCACTTCCATGGAAAAACTTACTCTGGTCAAGGTTAATGTGGAAGGTGAGCCATTCAGCCTGTCTGGTCTGGCCAGACTGTCCAATCTGAGCTCGGTCAGAATCAACGACAGCCAGATAGCCGATTTTGAAGCTCTGGCGGGGTGCTCCGGGCTCACCTATGTAGAGATGAAGGGTAGCAAAGGCATCAGCAGCCTGGCCCCCCTCAAGGCCCTGCCAAATCTGAAGAGGATAATCGTTTCCAAAGGGGCCTTCCCTGATGCTGAACTGAGCGGCTTTGCCCAGAACGTGAAGGTTGAACAGCGTTAACATGAAGGGGCCGCAAGCGACAGGGCCTGCGGCCCCCTTGCCAGTCCAAAAAGCAAGATGTTTCTTAAACCTGACTACTCGGGGAGGGTTCGCATGAACATCCTGTGCCATTGCGCGAAAACAGTCTGTACAGTGCTTTTGCTTTTTACCCTGTCCCTGGCACAGGAAGGCTGTTCGCATACGCAGCGTCCATCTCTGGAGGAAGACTGTCTTGCACTGACCATCCTGCATACAAACGATACACATTCCCACATTGCGGGCATCAACAAGTATGGCAACGCCTGCTTTGATGACAAAGAATGCCGCGGCGGACTGAGCCGCATCGCTAGTGCCATACGCGCGGCCAAGTCGCAAAACGACAACGTCATTGCCTTGGATGCGGGTGATCAATTTCAGGGGACCCTTTTCTACAGCGTAAACAAGTGGCCCATGCTTGCCGCGCTGGCGCAGTACATGCCTTACGACGCCATGACACTGGGCAACCATGAATTTGACGAAGGCTGCCTGGAACTGACGCGCTTTCTGGAGGATATTCCCTTTCCCGTGCTGGCAGCCAACCTGAAGCCCGAAAAAGGCTGTCCCATGCTCAAAGGCAACTATGCTCCCTACACCGTACTCACAGTACGCGGGCAAAAAGTAGCCATAGTGGGCATAGCCAACAATGAAGTAGTTAATCTGGCCTCCGCCTGCTCCCATACTCTTTTCGAAGATACGGTCAACTGCCTGCAAAGGACAGTAAAGGAGCTGGAGGGACAAGGTGTAAAGCACATCATCGCTCTTACGCACATTGGACTGGCTGACGACAGGGAACTGGGGCGCAGCGTGGACGGTGTGGATATTATCGTAGGTGGCCATAGTCACAGCTATCTGGGCCCGGACTCCGAGGAAGGTCCCTATCCCATAGTCGAGTATTCCCCCTCTGGACAGCCTGTACTGGTGGTCAGCGCCAAACGGGCCACGCAGTATCTGGGCGAGCTCAATGTCAGTTTTGACAAACAGGGAGTTCCCCTAGCCTGGAGCGGTGGAGCGAGAGAACTTTCTGCCTCAGAACCGCGCAATGCGGAAATAAGTGCCTTGGTAAAGAACTACGCCACCATTCTGGATGAATACCGCAATATCAAGGTAGGCAGCCACAATATTTCCATGCCAGATGGAATGGATGCCTGCCGCGAGGATGACTGTCTGGGAGGCAGCCTTATCGCTGACGCCATGCTGGAATACGCACGCCCCTTTGGCGCTCATGTAGCCCTGTGTAACGGCGGCAGCGTGCGAGCTGCCCTTCCTGCAGGATCCATTTCCCGGGGCGATCTGCTCAGCGTCATCCCGTTCGGCAACACCCTAGTGATACGTGAACTCACGGGAGAACTATTATTGGCTGCCCTTGAGCATGGCGTTTCTGAAGAAGGCGCCAAGGGCCCGCGCCTTCTGCACACCGCAGGTCTGCGCTATGTCGTTGACGGTACGCGTCCGGCGGGTTCCCGCGTAGTCAAGGCGGAAATCCTGGATGAAAAGGACACAGCCACTTCCCTCGACCCCAAAGCCCACTATGGCATCATCATTACCGATTATCTGGCACGCGGCGGGGATGCTTACGAAATGCTCAAGAATAGCAAGGTGATTCCTTCGCCCGAACCCATCGATATTACGGTGGTGGAAGAATACATGAAGAAGCATTTACCTCTGCCTCAGCCCAAGGGCGAACGCATCATTCGTAAGTAGACACCCCGGAAGAACAGAGACCACGCCGAACCCGTCCGCCATCCGCAACATGAAGATTCTGACGGGCTCTACAAAGGAGAACAGCCATGAACAGCGCACATAGCATAACTCCAAATCCGCACAGGCTGGGCTTCAAGGAATCCGTTGTCCGCTGCCTCAGGAAATACGCAACATTCCGTGGGCGCGCTACGCGGGCGGAGTACTGGTGGTTTTCCCTGTTCAATTCGCTTGTCTGCATGGCAATCTACGCAGCCGTTCAGCAGCTTATGGGCACGGAAACGGCAGATGATGCCATGGGCATCGTTCAGCTGGCACTTTTCTTGCCTGCTCTGGCCGTTGCTGTACGGCGTCTGCACGACATCAACTTCAACGGCTGGTGGATGCTGCTGGGGCTGACCATCGTGGGCCTCATTCCCCTGTTTATTTTTTTCTGCCTGCCCGGCAAGGCCGCAGATAACCGCTTCGGCCCCCGTGAGGTCGGTACACAAATGGGCGTAGAAACGGAAAGGCGAGAGGGGAACGGCAATACGCGCACTATGAGCACTTTCCTGGGCCTGTACTGTCTTGTGGGGCTGAGCCTTGCCGCTCCGCTTTTCACGGCGAAAACCGCGTCCAGCGCGGAATCATCATCTTCCATTGCTTCGCATTCAGGCTCCCCGGAGAGCACGCACAGTTTCTCTCCCACTCCCTCCTCATCTTCCTCCAAAGAAGAAGTAGAACTGAACCTTCAGGAAGCATTCGGTGGCCTGTTCTCCATTATGGGGGAAGCCATCGGCGGTATGACGAAGGGTATGCAGGAAGGCGCACGCGATATGCAGGCCCAGCTCGACGGCTCGGACGGCACGCGGCTCATCATCAACAGCAAAGACCTCGCGACCCTGACCGAAACGCGAGTCCTCAAGGCTGAACAACAGGAAGACCGCTCCTGGCGCATCATTCTGGCCGTCAAAAACCCGCAGGAGTTCCCCGTGCGTCTGACCGGGCTTACGGAGAAACAGCAGGTTCTTCTGCTGGATCAGGAAAATTTTGTCTACGAGCAAAACCCCGTCGGGGAACGCCTTGTGACAGTACCGGAACGGGCCGCACAAAAGCTGACATTCTTTTTCCCTGAACTGGATGGTTCCACGCCCAAAACCATACGGCTGTACGGCATGGATTTTGCCGTGCCTCAGCCCATCGAGGTCCGTACCATATCTCAATAAACAACCGACAGACCACATGGGAGGCTCCCTTATGTCAATCCGTCTGTTCCCTTACTGTTTTGTTCTGCTTCTGGCAGCATTCGCTCCGGGCGTGCCCGGCATCGCAGCGGCAACCACTGAGTTCCTGGTCCTCAATGACTATGCGCAGGCCTGGGCAGACAAACAGGAATGGGTATATGAAGGTATGCAGGAAAGCGATGAGCCAGTTCCTCACAGGGAAGGCGATGCATGGAATCAAGAGGACAGCTCAGGTCTCACGGTTCTTGATTATGCCCTGTTAGGTGCTTCCGCACAGGAACTTGGTGCTGTTCAGTATATGGTCCAGCTTGGTGCGCGCCCAGGCACCGGAAAAGCGGAAGCGTATCTCGGCCCGACTCTGAATCTGGCCAGACTGGCTGTTCGCAAGGCTCCTTTGGAGGAATGGCGCAGCACCATAAACTTTGGCGGAACGAACGAAATACTACCGAACGGTTTCACCCCCCTGCTGTGGGCGGCCGTGTTCCAGCCGGATGCATCGGTACTGCACGCGCTGATAAAAGGCGGAGCAGATCCGAAGAAGGGACTGCCCGAAGAGGCCGGAGGACAGAACATTCTGCACATTGTTGCTGAACAGGGATGGGATCCCCAGGCTGTCCATATCCTCATCGATGCAGGTCTGGATGTCGATGCTGTGACCAATCCCCAGATGATGGGGGAAACTCCCTTCATGTTGGCCGTCCGCAGAAACCAGAACCCGCAAGTTATCAAGGCCCTGCTGGAAAGAGGCGCAGATACGGAAGTCCGGGACAGCCAGGGACAGCGTGCATGGGAAGGGTTATGGCCCGAGCGTGAAGCCTGGCTGAAGGATGCCGGTCTGGGCTGGCTGTGGGACAATGCTGCGCGGCAAAAGTGGGCGAAGAGAGAACGTTCTGGTGGACAAGCTGCACCAGGTATTGCCCCCCCCAACCCCGCTTCCACCAGCGTTGAAGGGCAGACGCAGAATGCGCTCATGGACACGAATGCTCCGCCATGCCGTACGAGAGCATGCCTGTACAGGCTCTGATTACGGACAGCGACAGGATGGGAACCAACGTGCGCGATGCTCCCTCCGGCAGAATCATCGCTACCATCCCCTTCCCGGTCAATAACGAGCTGCCCGATGATGAGAAGCTGACGCGGCGTGTAGTCACACTTCTGGAAGAGCGGAAAGGTTGGTTCAAGGTTCTCTACTATGGCGACAAGCAAGGCTGGATGCACAAAAGCGTGCTGGGTGCCTATGCCTGCGCAACCGAGGATGGGGATGCCCGCCTGAAAGCCAACCCCGATTACAATGCCCCTAAGGTGGCCATCCTGCCCACGGATACGCCCCTGCGTCTTCTGAGTGTGCGCGGCGCATGGCTCAAGGTCTCCTGCACCACCAAGACGGGGCGAAACGTCAGCGGCTGGCTGCCGCCGGAATGTGTATGGGCAAATCCCTATCGGCATGAATGGCGCTGAAAGCCCGATAACACTCTAAGCAAGAGGCAAGAATGCATCTCTCCCTGTTCTCACTGGTGCCGGCCTTTTTTCTTCTTTTCCTGCCTTCGCCCTGTTCAGCCAAAAATTTGGATAGTGTGCGTTCCTTCTCCTACGTTGTTTCCGGCATGATGGCACCTCAATCTTTCCATGTATGGACGACCAGAGACGGCAAAGTCATGATGCAGGTGAACTACAAAGAAAAAAAATATCGCCGGGAAGCCAATGGCTGGGTGCTGGAACACTTATCTATTCTTGCCGCACACCACAACATTATTGCCTGGACCAATCATCGGGACAAACCACTTCCCGATGGCATATATGCATTGGATGAAGGATCCTATTCACTAAATGTCCTGTGGGATTCGGGACAGAAGCTATCCATCTCAGGCCGGACTCTGCCGCAAGGCTCCCAGGCTTTTACCTCGGATCTTATGGATTTGTGGGAAAAGACCGTACAGCGCTATCCCTATGAACCTCCAAAGGAAATACATTCTGACAAGATCCGCTTTTTCTCATTTCATGAACACTTGGAACAAAACGAAAACACATGGCTGATGCTATGCGCCCAGGATTTATCTTCTCAGGTAAACGTCCGGATCTGCCGTGGGAACATAGCTGGCAACAAGGAGTATTACAAGACTGCCCCCCTCTTTCTGCAAAAGCTGAATGGACTAATCAAGCGGCACAAGCCAAACCTCTGGAACGATAAGGCCAAGGCCGCACAAATGGATAATGATGCAACGGCCGTCCCTTACGTGACTTTTTATGTGGAGTATTATCCAGAGCAAGATGATGCACCGGATAATGAATACTATATTGACAATTATGGAGATGCAACACCTATAGAGGTTATTGATGTTGTGTTTAATCCTACTGAATGTCAAGGATATATACATTTTAAGAAGGAACTCCTCGCTCTATTTGAAAACGTAATGCAAGCGAGAAATACCGTTATGGAGAATAGGAGGGAAATATGATGAAAACGAGCCTGATTCCTGCCCTTGTGTCGCTCATGATCACTTTGGGCATGATGGACACAGCCTATGCGACATCACAGACCGGCCTGCACGCGCCCCTGTCTGTAAGGGAAGCCCCGGATCTCCTGAACAAGCTGACCGTTGGGGCGTATGAGCTGACCGTCACCTCCAATCAGGACTACACTGTCAATCTGCTTGTCGCAGCCCAAAAAACTCTGAGGAACTTCAGCATCATAGCCATTGAGTATGTGCCCAACAAGGATCCCAATGATACGACCATCAGATTCAAAAAGACAAAGATGCTTTATACCCTGCCACTGTTCAGTCCGGACAAGCCCCTCTATGCTCTTGTCGAAATGATAGGCAGCATACCCAATATCGGGTTTTCCTATGCAGCGGAGGATGGTACAACCCCTGTTTTTTCCCTGAATTACAACGGAAATGACGGCTCTCTGCACCTGTATCCCGTGAACATCGTGAATGAAGAAATGGAGTAGACATTATGATTACTGTCATCATCATAGTAGGTATTGCCCTAACGATCGCCATAAGCCTCATTCTGCTCTATAACGGCATGGTGAATGGAAAAAATATGGTGGATGAGGCCTGGAGCGGCATCAGTGTACAGCTTAAGCGCCGTCATGACCTGATTCCCTCGCTGGTCAGTGCCGTCAAGGGCTACATGACCCACGAGCAGGATACGCTCACCAAAATCGCCGAGCTGCGCGCCCAGGCTGTTTCCGCCTCTTCTTCCGGCTCGCTGTCGTCCATCGCAAATGCGGAAAATCAGCTGATGGGAGCCTTGCGTTCCCTGTTTGCCGTATCGGAAAACTATCCCGATCTGCGCGCCAGCGAAAACTTCATGCAGCTTCAGGAGCAGCTTGCCCTGCTGGAAGATGAGATCCAGCTGTCCCGCCGCTACTACAACGGCACAGCCCGCGACCAGAATAATCGTGTGCTGCAGTTTCCCGGCAATCTGGTGGCTCGCGCCTTCGGCTTCGGCAAGATAGAATATTTTGAACTGGCCGATCCCGCAGAAGCGACTGTGCCGGAAGTGCAGTTTTAAGCCATGTGTCGCGTCATTTTGCTTCTTCTATGGGCGGTGATGCTCCCCCCAGCAGTCGTAGCACTCGGGGCGGAAACTCCTCTCTCTTCCGCCCCATCCCCGGACATGCCTTCCTGCTTTGCCCTTATCCAGGTGGCTCCCGACGGAGAGTTAACCATTATCGAGCGGCTGAAGGGCTTTGGTCCTTCCGTGGAACGTCCTCTGAGCAGTGGGGCAAAGATCTACGGCAGTCTCGCCCCCTTCGTACAGGAATCGGATATGGAACTGGTGTCAGTCACAGCCGATGGCAAGCCCGTCACTCCCAGCGTGTATGTGAAGGAAAAAGACAATAGCC
>OOCV01001420.1_pt1 | contig 10040 bp, 8 predicted proteins | sample 1671061 | NCBI WGS metagenome assembly OOCV01 (sample SAMN06348118, study PRJEB24527) | human gut metagenome | biome: human gut; feature: ankylosing spondylitis patient; material: feces | host: Homo sapiens | place: China | collected 2015-10
ATTTTCCTATATCTTACAATATACTATCTATGATATCTTTCAGATAAGTAAAAGCGCGCGTAAAAAACTTAAAATAATCTTGGAGGATTATCACAATGAGAGATAAGAATAATGGAGAGATTGCAAAATCTCAAATGTTTGGATACGCACTTTTTGGCTGTGGAGCTAATTGTCTGGGTGGTATTCTTGGTTCTTTTTAACACTGTATCTGACCGACAATCTGCTGTTGTCCATGTCGTTTATTGCTTTTATGATGTCTGCCGGACGTATTATCAACGCAGTGACAGAATTTTCAAGCGGTTTTATCATTGACCAGACACACACTTTGTCTCTGTGTAAATATGACGCTCAAGCTGCAAATAATGGCATTGCACAATCTTCTGTCACCCTGTTTGCTGAAAGATGCGGATATGCAGTCGTTCCTTTGGTCTGTAGCATTTTGTTAGTTTTGATTAGTAACTTTATGAATCCAGATGAAGAAGTTATAAAATTGAGAAATACCCAATAAAGGAGAGAATTCTAATGACACAATTATTCAATAAATTTTATATTCCTGAAGATGTAGGCATTTCCTCTGTAGCTATTGCCCAGTTTCTGAAAGAATGTGATGAAATAAATTATAAATTGCGGACTCTTCATATTGTTCGCCATGATAAAGCGATAGCAGAAGTTTCCAAATATCCGTTTTGTGCACTTGATAAAAGATTGGTATATTCCGTAAGCAAAACATTTACATCCACGGCTATAGGGATTGCGGTAAAAGAAGGTTTGTTGCGGGTAGATGATTTCCTTCTTGATTATTTTCCGGAATGTCGAGATTTGGACATGGATGATGCAGCCCGTACCATAAAAATTTGCCATCTTTTGACTATGAGTACGGGTCATGGCGTGGATACAGTGGGAGATATGTGCAATGGCATAAGACCCTGGCCGGAAATCTTTTTTACCAGAAAAATGGTATATGAGCCAGGAACTCATTTTGTCTATAATTCCGGAGGAACTTATATGCTGTCAGAACTTATCAGCCGTGTGACTGGCATGTGCCTGAAAGATTGGTTACAGACGCATCTATTTGATCCTCTGGAGATTACAGATGTCAGTTGGGATAAACATGGAGATGTTAACACTGGAGCATGGGGGCTTTTGATTGCTCCACGTGATCTCACAAAACTGGGACTTTTGTACTTACATAAAGGTGTTTACAATGGCATACGCATTCTCACGGAAGAATGGGTTACGGAGGCATCATACCCCCACATTTCCACAAACGTGCAGGGATGTGCCGGATGGGGCCGCCACTATGGATATCAAATTTGGGAGAACAGTCCGGGGAGCTATCGTGCTGATGGAGCATTTGGCCAGTATTGCATGGTATTTCCGAAAATGGATATGGTTATTACAACTACTGCTGAAGAAACGGATGGAAGCAGAATTTTCCCTCTGATTGAAAAGTATATCCTTAATAACATAACTGAGCAGCCGAAACCTCGTGATGCATGGTGTTACCAATACATGAAAAACGTAATGAACCAGTGGGAAACTCCCGTTGTATATTCGCCGAGTGCTTCTTATCTAATGCATATGCTTCAGGGAAAAGAATTTGATTTACGCAGTCGTACATCAGATGAAAAACATACTCTTCGCTTTGAAATTGGCAACAGCCGTATGGAGTTTGTAATCGATGAAATACAGACTATTCACAGTTCCTGTACTGTTGATTTGTTTGGAGAAACCACATATGCAATTGAAATTCCGTCAAATAGCCCACTTATTGGAGACGAACAGAGAAACCGTATTTGGAAATATGCTGCCCATCACAGTTGGGTAGACCAGAGTACCCTTATTTTGACTATATGCTGGCAGGAAACCGGGCATTCACAAACATGGAAATTCTATTTTCATGAAAATACCTTGACTTTGATTGTCACAGATAGTACTAAAGGAATGTTTGAATTGTCTGGTGCGGTGAGTGACCGGAATGTAAGATTTGCTGATATGATTTTTGATGGTGCTTTTAGATAGAAACACGTAAAAATACTCCGGGGATTTTTATTTTTCCCCGGAGTATTTCTGTCAATATCATCATCTCTTCCTTCAATAAACGCCAGGATATCATCCAGTGATCTGTCACTATGAGAATACGCTTCATAAAGAGTAGTTTTTATCTTTTCAGATTTTCCGTATTATCCTTCTTCTTTTCCGGTATACTTCTTCCATTTGACACTCCCCACAGCAAGGGGTTTTACGACGCATTGGATAAGCAGCAAGCTTTCGGATCACGCCATTATCCCTTACAGAATAATGGATTGCATCGATGTAGAGAATAGGATAGACCTCGTCCAGTGGCCGGTTTTGCCAGTCTTCAATCTATGGCAGGATCTTATCCGTCACATCAGAAATTTGAACGCAAAGCAAAAAATTCCCCCGCACCAGCTACTTCCGGTACAGGGGATTTGTCATACTTTATTTTGTTTTCTTCTTTAAAAATCCAATCGATGTCTTACAGATCAGTTTATCGAAAATCATAAACATGGCCGGCAGAATCAGGATAACAACGACCATACTGATGATCGCGCCCCGTGCAAGCAGAGTACAGATGGAACCGATCATCTCAACCTGAGAGTAGCAGGCCACACCGAAGGTTGCGGCAAAGAAGCTCAGACCACTGCTGATGATGGACGGCATACTGGTCTTATGGGCAATACTGATAGCTTCCTTCTTGTCTTTTCCATTCTGGCGCTCTTTCTGATAACGGGTTGTCATCAGGATCGCGTAGTCCACGGTTGCACCGAGCTGAATCGCTCCGATTACGATGCTGGCCACGAATGGAAGGCTGGTTCCCTGATAATACGGGATTGCCATATTCAGCATAATTGCAAACTCGATGACTGCTACCAGAATAATCGGCAGAGAAATCGATTTGAAGATCAGCAGAATGATGATAAAGATTGCACCAATGGAAAGCACGTTTACGTTGACAAGGTCAGCATCGGTAACATCCTGCAGGTCTTTCATCAACGGTGCTTCACCGATGACCATTCCATTTTTATCGTAGGATTTTACGATTTTGTCAATCGCTTTGACCTGTTCGTTTACTTCATCTGTTGCGGACTCATATTCAGAGCTCACAAATGCAAGCTCATACTCATCGCTCTGCAGCATGCTTCGGAGATTTTCCGGGATCATGGATTCCGGAATCGTCGGTCCAAGCAGGGAACTCATGCTGATGGTCGATTTGACACCTTTTACGTTGCCGATCTCCTCCATCATTTTCTTTTTCTGTTTGGAATCCATATCGCGGTCCATCATGACGATGTGCATGTTGCTGACGTTGAACTGCGCTTTTACTTCATCGTTTGCCACGTTACAGTCCAGGGTAGATGGAAGGGAACGTGCGATGTTGTAATAAATCTGGGTATGATTGTTTCCGTAGATCGACGGGAACAGCAGAACCAGGAAGATCACAACCCATACTTTATAATGTTTGGTGATAAAGGCGGACGGTTTATCCAGGCTTTTTACCAGCGGTTTGTGTCTCGTTTTCTCAATTGCCTTGTCAAATACCAGAACCATGGCCGGCAGGACGGTGACACAGCAGACAACGCCGATCAAAACACCTTTTGCCATAACGATACCAAGGTCGCGGCCAAGGGCAAAGGTCATAACACACAGTGCCAGGAAACCGGCTACGGTGGTAACGGAGCTTCCGGCTACGGATTTGAACGTGTTGGCGATTGCATGGCCCATCGCACGCTCTTTGTCATCCGGGAAACGCTTTTTATTCTCCTCGAAACTGTTCAGCAGGAAGATGGAGTAGTCCATCGTAACACCAAGCTGCAGCACGGCGGTCAGCGCTTTTGTGATGTAGGAAGTCTCACCAAGGAACACGTTGCTTCCCAGGTTGTAAAGGATTGCAAGTCCGATACTTAACAGGAACAGGATCGGAACAACGAAGGAAGTCGATGTCAGCTCGATGACAACGAGGCTCAAAACTGCGGCGATGACAACGTAAACCGGCAGCTCTTTTAATGCTACGTTTTTGATATCGGTAACAACACCGGTCATACCGCCGATGAAGCACTGCTCGTTCGCAATTTTACGAAGATCCTCGATTGCCTCCATGGAGTCATCGGAAGAAGTCGTATTATCGAACAGAACGAGCATCATGGTTGCATCCCCATTGTAGAATGCTTTCCGGAGTTTTTCCGGGATCATCTCAACCGGCACGCTGATGTCTGCCACATCGTCATACCATAAAACTTCTTTTACGTGGTTTACCTGCTCGCATTTTTCTTCGAGTTTCTTCATTTCCATGTTTTCCACGACAACCATGGAGAACGCACCCATGCCGTATTCATCTACCAGAATGTCCTGTCCTTTTACAGTTTCCAGATGCTCCGGCAGATAGCTGAGCAGATCATAGTTTACTTTCGTTGCTGCCATTCCGATGACTGACGGAATAATCAGCAGAAATCCAATGATCAGCATCAGAATCCTGTGCTTGGCAATCCATTTGCCAACTTTAACCATTTTCATTCATCTCCTCTGATTCATTTTTAACTTGTTTTTCTAGTACCACATCTTACAACTTAAATGACTATTAGTCAATATTTGAAATGGTGAAAAATGAATTTTGGTCATTTTTTGTTTACTTTTACAAAAAATAACGGAAATCGGAAATGGGAATCGTTGATTTTTCTGCGCATCAAAAAAGAGTGCCTGGCTCCTTCGTCCTGACACTCTTTTTTATGCATTTTTTTATTTCACTTCAACCAGCTCAATCTCAAAATTCAGCTCTTTTCCAGCCATCTCATGGTTGGCATCAAACGTGATATTGGTCTCGTCTTTTGCAGTAACTTTTACCGGGAACGGCTGGCCATACTGGTTCTGCAGATAAACCTGCTGTCCGATCTCTACTTCCTCTGCTCCCGGAAGCTGTGCGATCGCAACGGTGAAAATTGCGTTCGGATCCGGCATTCCGTAAGCCTCCTCCGGCATCAGATGGATGTTGACTTTTTCGCCGACTTCCATCTCTGCAACGGCTGCATCGAAGCCGCGGATCATCTGGCCCACACCGCAGATGAACTCGAGCGGTTCGCCGCGGTCGTAGGAAGAATCAAACTGGGTTCCATCGTTGAAGGTTCCTCTGTAGTGGGTACGGCAGGTTTTTCCGACATTCTTACCTTCCATAACCGGAGTCGGTGCACCGCATCCGCCGCCGCAGGTTCCGCAGGAACCGCCGCAGGAGCTCTCCTCTTCCTCATGGCTTCCGCAGTGGTCGCCGCAGGAATGGCCTTCCTCGTGATCGTGGTGATCGCAGGTTGCACCTGCAGATGTGAGCGTTCCGTTTAAGTAAGCTTCCACCGCTGCATCCACATCTCCTTCCGCTCCGGAGCAGAGCTCTACGCCTGCCTCAGCAAGAGCTGCCTGGGCACCGCCGCCGATGCCGCCGCAGATCAGAACATCCACGCCCTGCTCGGAAAGAAGGCCTGCCAGTGCGCCGTGGCCGGTTCCGTTGGATCCGATCACTTCGCTGGAAACCACCTGATTGTCTTCTACTTCGTAAACCTTAAAATTCTCTGTTTTTCCAAAATGCTGAAAAATATTCCCGTTATCGTATGTAACTGCAATTTTCATCTAACTAAATCCTCCGTAGTTTTTTTCTTACGCCTCTTTTTCCTGCATAAAGGCTTCAATCTGGTCCGGATCACGCATCAAATTCTCGGAAAGAACCTCGCATCCGTCCTCTGTAATCAGGATATCATCCTCGATCCGGATTCCGATCTCCCACTCGTCAATATAAAGACCCGGCTCATCGGTGATGATGGCGCCTGGACGCAGCTTGTCGTTCCATGCCGCGGTCACATCGTGTACATCGATGCCGAGGTGATGGGAAACGCCGTGCATGTAATAGGTTCCGACATCCTCTTTCTTCTCGATCAGGCCAAGTTTCACACAGCCCTCGCCGAGAACATCCTTTGCGATATCGTCGAGCTCTTTTAATGTTATGCCCGGTTTTGCTGCTTTTGCAACGGCGCGGTTTGCTGCCAGAACAACGTCGTAAACCTGTCTCTGACGGTCCGTATATTTTCCGTTGACTGGATACGTTCTGGTGATATCTGCGCAGTAGCCCTGGAATTTTGCTCCGAGGTCCATCAGAAGCAGGGTCTCATCCTCGCACACGTCACGGTTGGTGTCGTAGTGCAGCATCGTTCCGTTTGCACCGCTTCCTGCGATCGTCGGGAATGCGGTTCCGTCTGCTCCCTCGTGGAAAATCTTGTACTCGAAATCAGCCTGTGCCTGATACTCGGTGCAGCCCGGTTTCAGATTCTTCATCACGAATTTCAGCGCGTCGTCGGTGATCTTGATTGCCTGGCGGACGAGAGCGATCTCATCCTCATCTTTCTGCATCCGCAGTGCTGCGATGACAGGAGCAATGTTTTTAATCGGTCTGCCCGGGAATTTCTTTGCGAACTCCTCTGCCTTTACCATGTTGTAATCCGGCAGATCCTCGACCTGATAGCGGTAGCAGTCGAAATACAGGGTTCCGATGTCCTCGCGTGCCATCAGACGGTTTACTATGCCCTCAAAGGAATCCAGGAAACGAACGTCATCGATTCCGGTGATCTCCTGTGCCTCGGATACGGTTACTTTTCTTCCAAACCATCTCTCCTGGTTCGGATCCGCTTCCTCGATAAACAGAATGGATTTCTCCTCTTTTTCGGTCTTTTTCATCATCAGAATCATGTGATCTCTGCGAAGACCGGTCAGATAGAAAAAGTTGCGGTTTGCTTCAAACGGCAGATATTCGTCTGCGCTGACATGCAGCTCGATTCCGGAAAACAAAAGCAGTGCGGAATCCTGGTCCATTTTATCAAAAACCTGTTTTCTTCTTTCTGTAAAGTTCATCTGTCTTTCCTCACTTTCTTTTAGAGCCTGCCAAGATCTGTTTTCGGCTCCTCTACTAAGATAACACGTTCGTGCTTTTTTTCCTACCTTTTTCCTGCTTTTCTGTGAAAATTCTTATTTTATTCCGCACCTTCCAGTCCTTTGACAACTTCCAGCGCTTTTTCGAGCTGCACATCGCTCGTCGCGTCATCCGGCAGCTCCACCTCGACATCCGGCGCGATACCGACCTTGTGGATGTCGTTGCCGAGCGGCGTGTAATAATGGGCAATTGTCAGCTTCACCACACTGCCGTCGGAGAGCTGGAATGTATTCTGGACAATGCCTTTTCCGAATGTCGTCATTCCGACAATCGTTCCGATGCCGTAATCTTTGACTGCTCCCGTGAAGATTTCTGCCGCACTTGCCGTATTTTCATTGACCAGCACGACGAGTGGAATCGAGATCGGGGTATCGCCGTCGCAGGTATACTCTTCCCGTTTTCCATTTTTATCCTCGGTATACACGATGAGTCCCTCCGGCAGGATCTGGCGCAGAGTGTCGCAGACTGCCGTCACAAGGCCGCCCGGATTGCCGCGCAGGTCGATGATCAGGCGCTCCATTCCCTGATCCTGCAGTGACTGGTATGCTTTCTGGAACTGCTCGGAGGTAAGCCCTGTAAACTCGCTGATGGCCAGATAGCCGATCTTGTCGTCCAGCATTTTACCGTCTGCCACAATCGCAGCAAGCTTCTCTTTTTTGACTTCCGTTTCAATCAGATCCGCCTCGCCTTCCCGCTCGATGGAAAGCGTCACGGTGTCGTTCTCGCTGTTTTTCAGAAGACCGACCGCATCGTTGAGGCTTAAGCCTTCGAGTGTCTGCCCGTCAATCTTCACAATGCGGTCATCCGCCTGAATACCGGCCTTCGCCGCCGGGGTATCGTCCTGTACGCCGGTGACCTGCAGTTTATCGCCGTCCAGCGTCACCGTAACACCGATGCCCTGATAGTAGCCCTCCTGTGCTGTCTTGATCGCTTCGTATTCCTCTTTCGTGTAATACGTAGAATACTTGTCGCCGAGGCCGCTGATCAGCCCTTTATACATCGCATCCGACAGCTCTGTGTCATCCACATCGCCCGCGTAAAGCTGGCTGATCATCGCTTTGATCGCCGCCGTCTTCCGCCACGACCAGAAGCCGCCGGGGTGGTCCGCACTGCTTCCCGGCCAGAGAAACGTTGTTCCGACAAGCACGATCATTACAATCGCCAGCATCGAAATCATGCCCGCAAAGTAGCTCTTCCGCATCTCATTTTTTCGGTTTTTCTTTCTGTTTCTGCGCTTTTTCGGTTTTTCCTGCTCTGCCGCTTTTACGCCCTCTTTTTCTTCCTTCATCAGTTCTTCCAAAATATGCCTCCCAATCGAAAGATCCCGGAATCTTTTGACGGATTCCGGGACTTATTTTTACTTCATTATATTGTCTAATCCTATCAGACTTTCAAGTGTTTTCGAATCGTAAAGATACTGCCGACAAGACCGATTCCCATACCGAGAATGAGCCCGACTGGAAGCAGAATCCGGAAGACGGCCGATACCGGCATGAATGCCATAAAGTTCGACAGTACGCTGAACTCCGCCATAACGTAGCTGATGACTCTGTTGTATACAACGTACAGCAGCCCCAGCGGAATCGCTGCTCCGACAAGACCGATCAGGATACCCTCGATCAGGAACGGAGCCCTTACAAACAGGTTCGTCGCACCGATCAGCTTCATGATACCGATCTCCTCTTTCCGGACCGAAATACCGATCGTGACGGTATTGCTGATCAGGAAAACAGATACGGCAAGAAGAATCAGGATGATCGCGATGGAAACGTAGCCAATGACACGGTTCATCGTCGTCAACGTTGTTGTTGCGCCCTCGGCCTGTTTAACCTCACGGACACCGTCCAGCGAGCGGATATACTCAGCCAGTGCATCCTGCGTCTCTACCTGGTATACGTAAACCTCGTAGTGAGCAGAAGTTGCGAGCGGGTTGTCGTTTGGCTTAAAGCCGTCCTTGTATTCCTCTTTTCCTTCGAAATACTGTTTTGCAAAGTTTTCCCACGTCTCATCCGCGGAAACATACTTACATTCCTTGACCACATCGGTCTTGGCCTTGATCTCCGTTCCGATCTCATCGATCGTCGCCTGATCCACATCTTCGTTGAAGAAGACGGTCATGGATACGTCTGTCTCGGCATTTTTTACGATGTAGTTAAAGTTGATGACAACCGCAAAGAAGATACCGAACAGAAAGATACAGGCTCCCATGGTTGCGATGGATGCCAGCGAGAACATCTTGTTTCTCCAGATGTTTTTGACACCCTGTTTGATGCTGTAGCCCAGTGTACTAAACCTCATGGTACTCGCCCTCCTTCTCATCGCTGACTACCACGCCTTTTCGCATGGTAATAACGCGTTTTTTCATGGAGTTGACGATCTCACGGTTGTGGGTTACCACAAGAACGGTCGTTCCTCTGTTGTTGATTTCCTCCAGGAGCTTCATAATCTCCATGGAGTTTCCCGGGTCCAGGTTTCCGGTCGGCTCGTCCGCCAGAAGAATGTCAGGCCGGTTGACAATGGCTCTTGCCACGGCAACTCGCTGCTGCTCTCCTCCGGAAAGCTCCTTCGGGAAGGATTTGTACTTCTCTGCCAGTCCGACCAGCGTCAGGACTTCCGGCACGCGCTTTTTGATGACGCGGTTCGGTTTCTCGATGACACGCTGTGCGAATGCTACGTTTTCATAGACATTCCGGTCTTTTAAAAGGCGGAAATCCTGGAATACGACGCCGACACCGCGGCGGTATTTCGGCACTCTCCAGCGTTTCATTTTATTTAAGATCTGTCCGTTTACCTTAATGGTACCGGATGTGGGCTCGAGTTCTTTCAAAAGGAGCTTGATCAGCGTCGATTTTCCAGAACCGCTGTTTCCCACGATAAAGACGAATTCCCCCTTCTCGATGTGTAAGGATACGTTGTTGACGGCCGGCTGGCCTTTCGCGTAACTCTTACTTACACTATCCAATGTTATCATGCAATTCCTCCTTCAAGGGTTCTCGCTTAATAATCGAGCGTTTCCATGTATTTCATGTACTGCACAACCATAAGCGCAATC
>OOCV01001421.1_pt1 | contig 10025 bp, 7 predicted proteins | sample 1671061 | NCBI WGS metagenome assembly OOCV01 (sample SAMN06348118, study PRJEB24527) | human gut metagenome | biome: human gut; feature: ankylosing spondylitis patient; material: feces | host: Homo sapiens | place: China | collected 2015-10
CTGTTACCTCCACATTCTTTTTTATTTTGAATGTCCGCAAAATCCGTCCTACATCTTATGGACGCTAAGACACTCGAACAATTCTACTATAAACTTATGAAAGATAATACACATGAAAATGAGGTATAATATGGAAGCTACACAAATCAATAAACTTGTACAATCGCAGCGACATTTCTTTCTTACAGGTACAACACTTGATGTAAATGTAAGAATTGATGCCTTAAAGAAACTATATTCGGCAATTAAGAAACATGAGAATGAAATATTTGATGCTCTCTATAAAGACCTTGGCAAAAGCCAGTTTGAAAGTTACATGTGTGAAGTCGGGCTTACTCTCAGCGAGATATCTTATATGCTAAAACATATAAGGACATTCAGCAGAGAGAAAAATGTTCCAACACCCCTTGCACAGTTTCATTCCAGAAGCTTTAAGAAACCGTCACCACGCGGAGTTGTCCTTATTATGAGCCCATGGAATTATCCATTTCTTCTGACAATGGAACCCCTTGTTGATGCAATTGCCGCAGGAAACACAGCGATTCTTAAACCAAGTGCGTACTCACCTTATGTCAGCGATGTTATATGTCACATAATAAAAGAAATATTTGACCCTGCTTATGTATCTGTTGTAACTGGCGGAAGATCTGAAAACACATGTCTGCTTAATGAACATTTTGATTACATATTCTTTACAGGAAGCCAGGCTGTCGGCAAAGAAGTTATGCGCAAAGCCGCTGAATACTTAACCCCGATAACACTTGAGCTTGGCGGAAAAAGCCCATGTATAGTAACAGAAGCTGCGGACTTAAAGCTCGCTGCCAGAAGAATTGTATTCGGCAAATTCTTAAATTGCGGGCAGACATGTGTTGCACCTGATTACATATATGTTCAGGACAGTGTCAAAGACCAGCTTGTAAAAGAACTTATCAACGAAACAAAGCGTCAGTTTACAGATTCTCCACTTAACAGCAATGATTATGGCAAAATTGTTAATGAAAAGCATTTTAACAGAATATCAGGTCTTATCGATACCAGCAAAGTCGTTCTTGGTGGTGCATCAGATGCAGATTCTCTGCGTATTGAACCTACGATAATGGATAATGTTACATTTGACGATGCTGTGATGCAGGAAGAAATTTTTGGTCCGCTTATGCCTATACTTACCTTTCACTCTGTCGAGGAGGCAGTAAACACTGTCAATACACACATGCACCCGCTTGCTCTGTATATTTTCACTAAGAATAAGAAAGAAGCCCGTTATGTAACCTCAAGATGCAATTACGGTGGTGGCTGTATCAATGATACAATCATTCACCTTGCAACTTCCAAGATGGGCTTTGGCGGATTCGGTGAAAGTGGCATGGGCTCATATCACGGAAAAGCCGGATTTGATACATTTTCACACTATAAGAGCATTGTAGATAAAAAATGCTGGCTTGACCTGCCTATGCGCTACCAGCCATACACAAAAACAAATAACAGTTTAATACATATGTTTTTAAAGTAATCACTTTGCATAAAAACAGCGCTATATTGCGTACAATGGCATACGGCGCTGTTTTTATGTTAATAATGTTATTAATAAAAAAAGATTGAAAATGACTTCTCGAAAACTTCTCCGGCATCAAGATGATTACTGTATTCCCTGTCCTTAAGCTCCCCTGTAAAATCTATGGCATCTGTTCTTCCATACCACGGCTCTATACATACAAATGGAACATTTTTTGATTTGCATGACCACAGACCAAATACCGGCGTATCAAACTTAACTGTAACAAAAGGCTTTTCATTTTTAACAAGACTTACTGTTCCTACCTGACCACCCTCAATTATAAATGCATCTTTTTCAAAGCTGTCCTCTTGTATTGTATATTCATGATTAATTAATGGCAGCTCATACTCGTCCCTAGCCATTAATTGATAATCTCCTATCAGATGATATGTAATTCTGTCTGCATCAAATCTTATTTTACAGCCAGCCATGCTTGCATCATTCTCTGGTGTTACAAAAGCCGGATGACCACCTATGCTGAAATGCATCATTACATTATCTTTATTGATTACTCTGTATACTTCTTTAATCTCATTGTCAATAAGGTGATACTCCAGCTCCAATGCAAAATCAAAAGGATATTTCTCTTTAGTATTTTCATCGGATTCAAGTCTCATAACCAGCATACCGTCATTATGCTTAACAAGTGTGAATTCCATATCTCTTGCAAATCCGTGCTGACCCATTTCATATACTTTTCCATTATAAATGCTTTGGTTATCCTTATATTTGCCAATAAGCGGGAAAAGAACAGGTGCAACTCTTTTCCATCCTTCGGGATTGGCGTTCCACATTCTGTGTGTATTGTCAGTTTTACACAATACATCTCTTATTTCACATCCCTTAGAATCCACCGTAACTTTTAAAATGTTGTTTTCTAATACATACTCTGCCATATTGGCCTCCTTTCCGGACATGTTTTCTTTATTGTACACCACAATCTGATATTTTCCAAATCAAAAAAAGCTGACACACAAAGAAGTGCATCAGCCTGAAAAATATGCGGATAACAGGAGTTGAACCTGCACGTCTGTTGACACTAGAACCTAAATCTAGCGCGTCTGCCAATTCCGCCATATCCGCGAACATTTGCTATATTATCATATTCATGAATATGCGTCAATATTGAAACTAAATTCTTTTCTAGTATTATATCTTAAAAAAGAAGAATAATAAAAACTACAGAGGTTTATATTTTACCGGCATTATGAATTTTTTTCTGCCATTCTCATAACTTCTTTCCATGCTGGCGAGAACAGATAATAACCTATCATTGCAAACATTCCAAAACTGAAAGAAATTGGGAAGCACAACATTACCCATGTTCCATCAAAGTATCTGCTAATAATATAGGCACTTGGAATTCTGACTGCCCAAAGCATAAGAATGTTGACAATTGTAGTATAACGCACCTTTCCAGTTCCGTTTACAATAGATATTATACAGTTAAAGATAGCATAAAACCACTGTGAAAGCAACATGACAACAACATGCCTGCTCGCATACATCAATACCATTTCATCTGACGAGAAGAAACGGATTATAGGTTTATGTATCATTATAAAAAGCAATCCAAAACTTAATGTAATCAGACCTGAACACAATGGAATTCTCCAGTGTCCCTCTTTAATTCTTGAATATTTCTTAGCACCATAATTCTGTCCTGAAAATGTAGTGGCCGCTGAAGATAATCCTGTAATTGCTATGTTAGCGCATCCTGTAATTCTTCCTGCTACTGCACCTCCTGCCATAAATACAGCACCCTGTGAGTTATTAAATGTCTGTAATGCAACATGTCCTAATGAATAAAGAGAATTGTTAAGTCCAACAGGCAAGCCAATAGCCAGAATATCTTTCATCATTGTTCCAGAAAATCTCCTAGGCAAATATGTAAACTGTATCTCCGGAAACTTCTTTCTTATATAAACAATACTTACAATCCATGAAATAAACATAGCAATACTTGTAGAAAGTGCTGCTCCGGCTACATCCATTCCAAACCCTGCAACAAACAATAAATCAAATACTATATTAGAAACACAGGACACAACCAGAAACCATAATGAAGCCTTGCTGTCTCCAAGTCCTCTTAAAATACCAGCATTCATATTATAACCCAGATTACCAAGTGTACCCAAGAATACAACCCTCGTATATATTAATGCGGCATTCCACACATCCTGCGGCACTTTCATAAATTCCAGAATATATGGTGCTGCAAACCATCCAAGAATACCAATCGGAATACCTACAATATATATAAATGTTATTGAAGTTCCACATACTGAAACAACCTTTCCCGATTCCCTTGCTCCGGTATATTGTGAAATAAGAATAGACACACCTGTTCCTATTCCTAAAAAAACACATAATAATACTTCAACCGGCTGTGAACTCGTTCCTACCGCAGCTAAAGATGTATCTCCACAATATTTGCCTATTACAAGTGCATCAACCGTAGTATATAACTGCTGCAAAACATTTCCAATAATAATGGGTATCGCAAACAGTATAATATTTCTCATGATATGACCTGTGGTCATATCAATCTTTCCTTTTTGTGAATTTGACATAATATACTCCCTATTATAAAATAACCTGTCTGTATCTGTTATTTATAATAATACTGTAATCAAGTCATATATTCTAGTGATTTATGGCATGGAGTACAGAAAAATTGCACCCACATGTTTATTTGTATTGTTAAATTCCCTTTAACGAAAATACTTCTCAATCACTGCAGCCCTCTCAATCCAGCTATGCCTGCCCTTACAGCATTCATACCCGCTGTCAGCGATTTCCTGCAAATGTTTTGTATCAGCTAATGCACATTTAACCTTATCCGTGATTCTCGCTGCTATATGCTCATCATATCCCGACTTTTCATATTCCCTTAAATCCTCAAGTGAATAGAACAACACATTTTCACCATCTGCAAATGTATTCTCGTAAAACAGCGAAGTATCAGTAAGCGCAACACCTCCATTAAGCATAGTGTTAAACACTCTGTCGTGTGCGCCCTTCTTAAACCACGGCATTACATTAAGAGAAATCTTTGCCTGGCTAATCATATCAAGGCACACCTTGGAATCAACGCCGCCATGCTCAATTATATTCTCATGGTGGTTACATTCGATATAGTTATAACCTTCGCCATAAGTATGAATCTTAAGTCCTGAATCAGCCAGTGCCCTTATTGCAAGCTCCCTGTAGTGGAATCTTACAGCAAGGTCTGCATACATCATATTAGGCATGCAGTCGACAAGCTGTTCATCTGTAATATCGGGGAACTCCCTGCGCAACGCATTTTCCGCCGCAGCATCAATAGTCTCTGACGGATTATCTATCAGATATGACAGCACTCCCTCATAGAAATCAATATAATCAGCGTCCATGTTATCCAGATGTTTCCTTAGTATTCTTTTCGGGGTGTAATTACCTGTAAATATAATATCTATCGACCTTTCCTGCATTGACAAGTAATTCTTATCAGGCATTATACATCTGTTATAATTAAGTTCTGTACCTGCTGTAAGCATATATTCTGTGTGTACTTCCGGGAAAAATCTGTGCATGTATGCAACATGCATTTCGTCAATATCAAGCTGGATGTACTTTTCAGGGTGTTTTCGGATATATTTATTGTAATAAAGCGGATGGTCTACAACCACATTTACAACCTTAACACCTGCCCAGTCCCAGAAATTCCAGCCATCATCACGATACAGACCGGCTTCTCCTGCTATTCCTTCAAAGTTAAATGTAAACATATACCATTCGTCTGAGCTGTGAGCATTAAAAAATTCCACCAATGCAGAAGAACTGGCCTGCTGTAACATTAAATTATACCAGAAGACGGAGTAGCCCATCTTCTCCCATACAGCAGCCATCTGCTCTGTAAAGAATTCTAATGTTTCTACTCCGCCTTTAAATAAAATCAATCTTTTCATTATTCTTCTCTGTTAAGCCATAATTGCATCAAATATTCCATCTAATGCAGACACATCAAGTTCCTCAGCCTTTCCTGAATCGACAAGTCCAGCTACCTTTGCGTCCATTGGAAGCTTTGCAACAGTCTTGATATCGTTAGCTGCTGCCACTTCATCAATCTTACTCTTTCCGTATATATAATGAATATTACCGCAATCTGGACATTTGAAATAAGACATATTCTCGACAATTCCAAGAACCGGAATATTCATAAGCTTAGCCATATTAATTGCCTTCTCCACAATCATTGAAACAAGATCCTGTGGTGAAGTTACAATAATAATTCCGTCTATCGGCATAGACTGGAAAACAGTAAGAGGTACATCTCCTGTTCCCGGAGGACAGTCAACAAACATACAGTCTGTCTCATCCCAGTCAACATCTTCCCAGAACTGCTTAACAACACCCGCAATAACAGGCCCTCTCCATATAACCGGATCAGTCTCCTTTTCCATAAGAAGATTAAGTGACATAACCTTAATACCATTCTTTGAAGTCTCAGGATACATTACAGTTCCATCTTCATTACATGTTACCCTTTCAGTAAGTCCAAAAGACTTAGGAATAGATGGTCCTGTAATATCTGCATCAAGTATTGCCGCTTTCTTTCCATCCTTATTGGCTTTAACTGCCAGCATTGATGTGACAAGTGATTTACCAACACCTCCCTTGCCACTGACAACAGCTATAACCTTCTTAACTTTGCCATTATTGGCATTTCTTAATATCTGTGGTCCTTTTCTTGATTCGCAGTCTGAACTACAGCTTGAGCAACTTCCTGAACAATTCTCGCTCATAACTTCCTCCCATTATTCATTCATGTATTTTTGTTCAAATTCTTCGACTGGTATAGGCTTTGAGAAATAATATCCCTGGAATATATGACAGCCCATCTCTGTCAGCATAATAAGCTGTTTGTCTGTCTCTACTCCTTCAGTAATTACCTCCATTCCAAGCTTTCCACCAAGAGAAATAATAGCCTCCAGAATATCCTGTCCTTTAACCTCATTCTCTGTAGCACGCAGGAATGCCATATCAATCTTAAGAACATCTGCACTTATATCTTTTAACATATTCAACGAAGAATATCCACTTCCAAAATCATCAATCTCTATCTTAAATCCATAATCCCTGAGAGACTTAATTACCTCCATATTCTTCTTAAGATCAGACATAAGTGCTGTCTCGGTAATCTCTAGCTTTAACATCTTAGGTTCAATATCATATTTCTTGACAATTGATGTAATAACCTCATATACATCTATAAGATAAAAATCCTTAGTAGATATATTTACAGAAATATAATGAACCGTATCACCCTTCTTCTTCCATTCACTTAATTTAGCTGCTGCACATTCCCACATATACATGTCAAGCTTATATATAAGACCTGTAGTCTCCAGAATATCAATGAAGAAGAATGGCGACAGCAAACCTCTCTCAGGATGCTGCCAGCGCACAAGCGCCTCTGCTCCATAAGCCTTACCATGAGTATTAACCTGTGGCTGAAGAAACATTTTAAATTCTTTCTTCTCAATTGCCCCTTCAAACTCACTGATAACTCTTCTTTCTTCAAGAGTTCTCTTTAACAGCTTATCATCATAGTATGCAATATTAGTTTCATAATTATTCTTAATAGTCTCGCTCGCAATAAATGCTTTATCACACATATTACTTACAGGCTCATCAACATCTTCAATATCATAAACACCAACTACAACCCTTATCTTAAATGATGCATTGTTGAATCTGTCCTGCATACTTACAATACTATTCTGCATTATTTCATTCTTAAAACTGTCCTTCGGCATACACACAGCAAATCTGTCATTCTGGATTCTTCCACATATATAGCCACTTTCAGATGAAGCCTTAATAAGCTCCGCCTGCATTTTAATAATCTCATCACCTTTTTCGATTCCAAAAAGCTCATTAACAAGCTTAAAATCTTTAATATTGCTGCAAACCAGGCAATATGTGTGATTCCTGTCGTTTCTCAACACATTGGCAGTTTCCTCATAGAACTGCTCCTTATTAAGAAGTCCCGTGAGATTATCATGTGTAGCTCTGAACTTTTCATATTCTAAAAGCTCAACAGCTTCCGTACGATCATTAAATATAAAATAATCACATATAAAATTATGCTTATCATCATATACACGATTATATGAAATATCAAAGCTTCTCCTCTCATCTCCCACGCTGATTGTCTGCCTGAATTTCTTATTATCATGCTCTGTCTGAGTATGAAGCCAGCTTGCATAATTATGCTCCACTTCATTAATATTATCATTAATAGAATACATTTCTTTAACAATACCATTACAATATATACATCTTCCGGCATTATCAAAGCATATAATTCCACTATTCATATCCCTGATTATAAGTGAAAATGTATTCTCAATAAGCTCATTAGGAACATACCTGTATGTAAGATAATATATGAGTATAGACATGATGCCAAATGCAGCCATTGACATGTCATATATTGAATCAGACCACGTAGTCATTATATCAAGCAAAGATGCAGCTAATAATAATATGAGAATAGCAAAATACCTGAATCTGTAGAATCTTGACATCCTCTCAACCATTACTATATAACTTAAAATAAGCAGCAACATAATGCCATAAGCAAATACATAATGTAACCTGCCCAGAACATTACCTTTTGCAAACTGGACAATTATCTGGTCATCCGATATATATGTTATATCAAATATCCATCTCGTCCATGTATTAATCAGAAATGCAACAGTCTCAAGCAGCGAATATGCAATCATAAAAACTTTTACACCCACAATGCCCTTAAACATGCCTGTATAATACTGGGTATAATACATAAGAAGTATAAGAAGCCAGTCAAAGCTCGCCATAATAAGTCCCTTACACAGAACTGTAATGGTGGTTCCTGGAACATATGTATACACTAAAAATATTATCCCACATATAAATGCACCAAGCTCATATAAAAACACAACTCTTGCCAGTGCACCCTCTTTTTTATATGCCTTTAAAGCACACGCCCCAATCATTAAAATTACCGCCGTAATAATAAGCCCATAAAACACTCTCATAAGCGATATCTCCTAAATCAATACTAAATTTCACGTCTTGTATAAATAGTATTATAGCGCAAACTTCTTATTATTGCAAATGTAGTACAGCCAGATTCTTTTGACCAGATTCTTTTGACCAGGTTCTTTTAACTCTGATAAACAAACAAACGATTCATTCCCTCCTGCCACGGATACTCAAATTCCAGATAAATAATTTCCTTTCCAAAACGTGCAAATCTTTCTTTCCAGTAATTTGTTGTAGCCTGTCTTAGTCTCATAATATGATTCTCTTCATAAATGTTATTTCCCATATTCTCATATCCGAAACTTTCCAGTTCTTCTTTTGAATAATACGGATTCATTTTAATAAACCAATATCCACCAGGCTTCAATACCCGTTCTAAATCTTCAACTACCTCCTTTGACACATCTTTGGGCATTACATCCAACACATTTGATAATATCACTCCATCAAATGAATTCTCTTCTAATTGCTTTACCGTATGGTCTGTACCTTCAAGAAAAGTTGCCGTTTTATAATCACTTAATCTTGCTGTTTCAGTTGCAAATTCAATGCCCATTTTTGAAGCATCAATTCCTAAAACTTTATGTGTAGGCTGATACTGCAAATATTGAAAAGAAATATCTCCTGTACCACAGCCAAAATCTAATACATTTGTTGTTTTTTGTGCAAACAGCTTTAAGGCTTCGTCAAACATTGTTTCAACTTGTAAATCTAAAGTTCTTAAATCCACAGGTGTACATTCCTTAAATACCTGATTCCACATTTCCGTTTCTCGCTCATATGCCTTGTTCATAATGCTGCCATCTCCTTTTATTCTCACACATGCTGCACAACAGGACCGCCCTTATTAAATTCATTTAATCATGTTCTTTAATATATTGAACTACCTTTTTGTCACTCTTTGATTTTTTATACCAGCCAATACCTATCATTGTAATTCCAACAATAATGGCTGTAGTTCTTATCAATGAATCTGGAGAGAATAAACAAGATACAACGTTTGTCTGGTAACATGAAATAATTTGCCAAACTCCTCTTGTGTTAATTGATTTTCTTTCCGAATGTTCAATATTTGATTCCCTATATTCATAATATTACGTCCTCCTTTCAATGTTATTATCTGAAAAATAATGTTGAAAATAAAGCAATCATCTCATTACATTGCACATATAGTTACGCAAAGATTCTTTGACATGTGCTTTTCCCTATTAATTACAATTCATTTTACCCATTTTAACATAAAACTCAACCAAGTTAGAACTTCCATTTACAATCATTCTATTTCCCTTGAAGTTCTTTTTCACTCCTAAATGTATATTTCATGCCAGGCTTCTATTTATCACAGCTACAATCTCATCAACTGATTCACTAGTCCAGTAACATATCTTTGCAA
>OOCV01001434.1_pt1 | contig 9984 bp, 8 predicted proteins | sample 1671061 | NCBI WGS metagenome assembly OOCV01 (sample SAMN06348118, study PRJEB24527) | human gut metagenome | biome: human gut; feature: ankylosing spondylitis patient; material: feces | host: Homo sapiens | place: China | collected 2015-10
TAATTAGAACTATTAATATTAAAAATGATTGATTATGAGACGATTAATTATGTTGTTGTTCTGTGCTGTATGTACGGTATCGATGACATTCGCCCAAGATGCGAAAAAGAAGAAGGACTCTGTGACATTCTTTATCGAAGCGATGGATTGTGATCACTGTATCAAGAAGATCGAGAAAAATATCGCTTTCGAGAAAGGAGTGACCGACTTGAAATGTGATCTGAGCACCCGTACGGCCATTGTGACTTACAAGACGGATAAGACTTCGAAGACCCGCTTGGCCGCGGCCTTCAAAAAGATCGGTATGGAAGCGGTTCCGGTAGATAATGGCGCCGGCTGTCCGGTACCTCCGGCGAAAAAAAGTGAGCATACTCACGCTCATTAACATGGAAATTCATAAGAACATCTTATCTTTGCAGATGTTCCGTGAGGGCGGGCCGGAGTGTCCGCCCTGTTTATGAAATAATTTTTCTACGGAATGCAGCGTTTGTTTAATTATTTACATCCTAATATTGTACAGTCTCCAGAAGGGAGACGTTCAAGGCACGACTGAATGAATGAGCTACAACTGATAGAGGGTTGTCGGAAGGGGGAGAGACGAGCTCAAAAAGAGCTTTATGATGCGTATTCCCGAAAAATGATGGGAGTTTGCCTTCGTTATGTGAACGACAGGGAAACGGCTCGTGATTTGTTGCAGGATGGCTTCGTGAAAATCTTTACCAGTATGGATTCCTATACAGGGAGTGGTTCATTTGAGGGGTGGATGCGGAAGATCTTTGTTAATTGTGCGTTGGAATATCTGCGAAAGTCGGATGTGTTGCGTGAAGCGACCGATCTTGACAATACGGCGGAACTGATTCAACCCGATAGTTCGGCTATCTCGGACATGTCGGCGGCTGAGTTGATGAATCTAGTGAAGGAGTTGCCGGTTGGCTTCCGTACCGTATTCAATATGTTTGCGATAGAGGGATATTCTCATAAGGAGATCAGTGAGATGTTGAACATAACAGAGAGTACTTCCCGTTCCCAATATACCCGTGCCAAGCAGTTATTACAACGTAGAATTAACGCATTATATTGAGATAAGATGAGTAAAAAGGAAAGAGATATATGGGATGACGCGATCCGATCGAAGCTAGAGGATTTCGAGATGGATACGCTACCCGGCGACTGGGAGGCTATAGCCGATCGATTGCCCGGAAAGGCTCCGGTTCCTTTGCGTCGTACGCTTCGCTACTGGGTTGCCGCCGCCGTGATCTCCTTATTGGTCGTATCGGGTGGTATCTATTTATATGACAGGGAGATGGAAGATCTACCTATAGCCCAAGAAATACAGTCTTCACAAGAGTCGACATCCGTGGATACCCCGGTTGTTCCGATAGAGAAAACGATGGAGCAAGCGCCCGTATTAGCGACTATTCCTGCTGCTGCGGTCGTGAAGGCAAAAGCGGCATCTGGAGCGGTTAAAGTGGGAGCTAAGGCTAGGATGGCAGCGTTCCGGCAAAATGTAGAGAGTGCAGAGGATCGGCCTATTTCTGAGTCGGAGGTAATGTCTGCTGATAGATCGGCGAATGAGAAAAATACCGTTGAACCGGAGGTTGAAAGGAATAATGATGAGATAGTTGTTCTCAAGAATGATGTACTTGTCGCGGATGCTACTCCTGTTACTAAAAAGAAGCCAGAGAAGACCGCGTCTCGGAAATGGGGGTTCGGTATGGGAGGTGGAGGTCTTTCCATGGGCGCTGATAATCTGGTCCCTCAGTATGTGACGAATAGCAGTGTGCTTAAGAGCGAGAATCTGATGAGCTTAAATTCGTTCGATGCGGAGAAGAAAGATCCTGCTAAGACGGATATTCATCATAAGACGCCTATTGGGGTGGGTATCTCAATTAGTCGTTATTTGAATAATCGTTTTTCTTTGCAGACTGGATTAACTTATTCTTACTTAAGATCGGAGTGGAGTACGAATAATACGTACCATATAGAGAATGATCAGCGATTGCATTTTATAGGAATTCCATTATCATTGACTTATAAGATCGCGGAATGGAATCGTTTTATGTTTTACGCCTCAGCCGGAGGTATGGCGGAAGTGAATGTCGCTGGCAAATGTAGAATGAAATTATTCTCGGATGAGGTAGAGATCGCAAAGCAAAGTGAACATATTCGAATGAAAGAATGGCTATGGTCTGTAAATGCCCGTGCCGGCGTAAGTTATCCGATTATCCGTTTCGTAAGCGCTTTCGCAGAGGTGGGAGCCAGCTATTATTTTGATAATGGTAGCGAGATCGAAACCATCCATTCGGAGAAGCCGTTTAACATGAGCCTTCAGTTCGGATTTCGTTTTGGTTTTTAATACTCGATAGATTAACAGTGTAAATACAAATACTTAAAAATAGAAAAATTGAATTATGAAAGCATTTAAATTAATTGGAGCAGCGGTGGCTGCGTCATTATTGTTGTTGACCTCTTGTCTTGGAGAATCGAATAATACGGTGACTCGTGCCGGCTTTGGTGTCGCAGGTCTTTCTGAAAAGACATATAAAACGGTACTGAATACAAATATGGGAGCATTATACTCTCCGTCTTTATCGGCACAAGTAGTTGACGGAGCTTGTTACTTGATCAACTATGAATTAGACCTAAATTCTCCGGAGAATGCGAATGCGGCGACAAATGGTTATTTAACAGCGACAATCTCTGTGGCAGATGAGATAACAAAAGGACAGCCAGTCTTTTATAATGTGCCAGATTCGGCCAGCTTACTTCAGAATGAGATACCTGTAAAAAACCTATTTAGCAATGGCGACTATGGGGTGTATGTAGACGGTTATTTATTCTTCTTTATAACAATGGATATGTTTAAGGATCAGAAAAATTCTTATACTTTATATTGGGATCGTTCAAAGGAGCCTACTATGGTGGATAATGTCCCGACATATGACTTGTTCTTGCGTGTCGCTAAAGTAGCGGACGGAACAGGTTCTGCGGCATCATCTATAGGAGAAGTCCGTGCGTTTAATGTTAAGTCTGTATTGGAGTCTGTGAATAGCGCTGAGGCTAATAAAGATTCAAAGTCTTTTAATCTTAAGGTCAATTATCTAAATACGATTAATGAAAAAGATAGTACGGATTTGAAATGGGCTTCTTATACCGTTCTATTCCAAGTCGTGAAAAACTCATAAAGAAATTAGTATAGAAGTTGAGGGCGTACCGATAAGAAGATTATCGATACGCCCTATTTTTTTGCCGTTTTTTTTATGTATATGGGTAAAGATCGTATCTTTGCGTACTTTAAGAGGAGTATTGTGAAATGAGATACAAGAATTTAATAGGTTTTGTCTGGGTGGCGGTTTTCATGAGTCTGTTTACTTCTTGCCTAAAAGACATAAATAACGTCTATAATCCGGGAACGACCGCCGCTGTGGTTCGTCAACATGGAGATAGCGCGTTGATGATGGCTAATACCCGGTTCGGTTGGATCTATTCGACGAAGCTGAGCTCATACTCAGAGGGTAAATGCTTGTTGGTGAGCTTTGATTATGATCCTAGCTTACCGGAAAATACGAATGCGGAACAAAAAGGGTATTATACGGTGACGATACAAGGGGAAACCGCTGTTAACCAGCAAAACGCTGAGAGCCCTCTTACGGATACGCATAAATTATTGACTAATGAGCAACCGGTACTTGCGGTCAACCCCAATGATTCTGTTTTATACATCAAATTAGAAGACTATTTATTTCTGCCCTCTGCTTGTTGGACGACAAAAGATCGGACTTTAAATTGGCAATTGACTTACGATCCGGCTCAGGAAGCTGTTGTGGAAAATCGGAAATCAATTTATTCCTTATATTTACGGGCTGCCGCTACGACCGGAAAGCCGGAGGATAAGGCAGAGGAGGCTATCGCGGTTATCAATGCCTTTAATCTGGCGAATTTTATCAAGGATATGCGAGAACAAGGTGGACGCGACGCGGATATGTATGTTCGGATTCATTATATCGATCAAATTAATCCGAAAGATAGTACCCAGTTTACATGGGGAGTAACGGATCCTTTACTTATAAACTAAAGAAGATGAGAAAGCGAATTTTATACGGCTTATTTTTATCCTTGTTTTTCTTAATGACCTCTTGTATGGGGGATGGAAGTAACTCCATCAATTATCATCGGGTAGGAGTGATACGTGAGAATCCTATGCGATGTATCTATACGGCGGATGATCAAGGGAATATATTTATCGTCTCTTCCTCTGAGTTTGAGAATCGGACGGATTTGAAAGATGGCGATTGCTGTGTGGTTGATTTCAAGACGAATTTTAGCGAGGAATTGGGCAATGGTGTTTACAACGCTGAGATTTATAAGTATGATTCGGTCGCTGTATGGCCTTTGCATGAGACATTGACTGATACTACGGTTGTATTGGACAAGGAGCGTCTGGTTACGCTGGACTTTAAGAAAAGTATTTATTTGGAAGGACGTTTCTTCTTGCAAACCCAACATGTAAATCATCAGGTAGACCAAAAGGATATTTTCAATTTATCCTATAACCCTGATCAGGAGGTGGAAGAAGACAGCACCGGACAACGGGTCTATAACCTATACCTTCGGGTAACCCAAGAGGGGGGTACCGGCGATTCCACTAAATGGATCAATACGACCGCTTTTACAATCGATAAGTTTTTGGACCAAGCCAAAGCGATAGAGAGTAGTGAGGGGCAAAATGTGATAAATTTTAAAATAAATTATGCCGAACGCTATAATGCGGATACAACCGCATGTGTTTGGGGGGCTACCGACGTATTTACGTTGCGTTTTACGAATTAAATATATACTTTTGCTATTTAAAAGTAAACAGAGATGTATAAGGAGATATTTAGGTGGGTAATCGCTATCATCTCACAGCCAGCGAAGGCGTGGGTCTTGTTAGCGAAAAAAGGAGAGAAGCAGGAGGAGTTCTTATCCCGATTCGTGTATCCTTTGATCGGCTTCGTTACTGTTGCGGCTTTTCTGGGCGTATTGTTTACGCGGAAGGAGTTTGATTTAGAGCTGGCCTTGAAGTCGTCTATCCGGACATTGGTGTCCTCGTTCGGTGGTTTTTACCTCGGGGCTTATCTGATGAACGAGATATGGCAAGGTAAACGGGAGAAGGATTTGAAACTGTGGTTGCGCTTCGTCGGGTATTCCTCGTCGTTGATGTTCGCTTTGAATATCGCATTGATGTTGCTTCCCGAGTTTTTCTTCTTGCGGATATTTATCCTTTATACATTCTATATTGTTTGGGAAGGCGCTGGTCCGTATATGGGAGTCGAGGAGAAGATCCGTCTGAAGTTCGTAGGATTTACAACCGCCATTATATTACTGACTCCGGCAGTTATCGAGATTTTGTTATCGATGCTGATGCCCGGTTTGAGTTTTTGACAGAATAACACAAGATGAAAGAGAAGATTAGTAATAACATACAGATAAAGAATAAGCGGGCGACGTTCGACTACGAGTTGCTCGACACTTTTACGGCCGGGATCGTACTGACCGGAACGGAGATTAAATCGATCCGTTTAGGGAAGGCGAGTTTGGTAGATACGTTTTGTATCGTGGAAAAAGGGGAACTGTGGGTGAAGAATATGTACATCGCCGAATATTTTTACGGTACGTACAATAATCACAACGCACGGCGGGACCGGAAATTACTTCTTACCAAAAAGGAATTACGAAAGATCGAGGGTGCGGTTCGTGCTAGTGGTTTTACGATCGTTCCCACTCGTTTGTTTATCAATGAGAAAGGATTGGCGAAAGTAGTCGTCGCGATCGCACGAGGTAAAAAGGAATATGATAAGCGAGACTCCATCCGGGAACGTGACGACCGACGGGAGATGGATCGAGCTTTCAAACGATAAGTCGAGATGGAAACAGGGCAAGGCGTGATCGGTAGGGTTTGGGGATGTATCCTGAAAGCTCTGCCTAAAGCAGGCAAGACGTGTTTATGGCTGCTAAAGATTATTTTGCCTATTTCTTTATTGGTCCGTATATTGCAATATTCCGGAATATTAGGTCAGATCTCGGATTGGTTAGTGCCCGTGTTCTCGTTGGTGGGTCTGCCGGGGGAGACAGCCATTGTTTTTATAACCAGTATATTCTCCCCATTATATGCTCCGATCGCTTTGATCACCTCGATGTCTTTAGGAGTCCGTGAAGCTACGATATTGGCATTGATGTGCCTTACTTCCCATAATCTAATGGTAGAATCCTCCGTACAGGCAAAGACCGGGTCTTCTTTCTGGGAGATGACGCTGCTCCGTTTGATCATGAGTTTCGTGATCGCCTTTTCTTTGAATTGGGTAATGCCCCATGAAGGATGGGGACAGGTCGGGATCGCTCAAAGTGCGGCTGTATGCGATAATTGGTTGGAAGTATTCGTACTTTGGTTTACCAGCTCGATGAAGGTGGTGATTTCTATTTTGATAATTGTTACGGCTTTAATGATCCTTCATTATATATTGGAAGAGTTTAATCTAATGAAAGGATTGTCCTCGGTCTTTTCTCCGCTGATGCGATTATTTGGCTTGCCTCAAGATGCCGCTTTTTTGTGGTTGGTAGGTAATGTGGTCGGACTGGCTTATGGCGGGGCTATTATGGTAGAGCAAATGGAGCAGAGGAAGTTGTCTTACGGTGACGGCAACTTGCTGAACCATCATTTGGCCGTGTGCCATTCCCTGTTGGAAGATACGATCATCTTTGCCGCGATAGGGGTACCCGTTCTTTGGGTGGTGCCTACCCGTCTGTTTTTCGCCATCGCTGTGGTATGGATCCTCCGGGGATATAGTTATATGTACGCAAGAAAGGTAAAACATATTTATGAATAAGGAACGATTTCTGCGACTCTTGAATGAGCGCATTTTGATCTTGGATGGTGGTATGGGTACCATGATCCAAAGTTTCAAACTAAACGAACAAGATTACCGAGGCGAACGTTTCGCCGATTTTCCGGGACAGTTGAAGGGGAACAATGATTTATTGTGTATCACCCGCCCGGATGTAATCCAGTCTATTCATCGTCAGTATTTGGATGCGGGAGCGGATATCTTCGCTACGAATACGTTTAACGCGAACGCTATTTCCATGGCAGATTATGCGATGGAGGCCTATGTACGTGAGATAAATCTGGCCGCCGGACGATTGTCGAGGGAAGTGGCGGATACCTATATGGCAGAGCATCCGGATCGTACGATCTTCGTGGCCGGATCGATCGGTCCTACTAATAAGACAGCTTCTATGAGTCCAGATGTAAGTGATCCCGCTTATCGTGCCGTAACTTATAAAGATTTGTATAATGCCTACAAGGAGCAAGTCGAGGGACTTGTTGACGGCGGGGTGGATATCATCCTTTTCGAGACTACTTTCGATACGTTGAACGTAAAAGCGGGATTGGAAGCGGCTGAGGTCGTGTTGAAAGAGAAAGAAAAAGACCTGCCGATTATGTTGTCTTTGACTTTGTCCGCACAAGGTGGACGAACATTTTCCGGACAGACTTTATTGGCCTTCTTAGCTTCCATACAGCATACACATATTGTTTCGGTTGGCTTAAACTGCTCTTTCGGAGCGGCGGATATGAAGCCCTATTTACAAGAGTTGGCGAAGTATGCCCCCTATTATATCAGCGCTTATCCGAACGCCGGATTGCCGAATAGTTTTGGTACCTATGACGAGACGCCGGATAAAATGGCCCAACATGTGAAGCCTTTTGTGGAAGAGGGATTGGTGAACATTATCGGAGGCTGTTGCGGAACGACTCCAGCGCATATCTCCCGGTATCCGGAGTTGGTGAAAGGAGCTAAACCGCATATCCCGGCTCCGAAACCGGATTGCCTGTGGCTGTCGGGCTTGGAACTGCTGGAGGTGAAACCGGAGAATAATTTCGTGAACGTGGGAGAGCGTTGTAATGTGGCCGGTTCTCGGAAATTCTTACGCTTGATAAAAGAAGGCAGTTATGAGGAAGCGTTGACGATCGCTCGTAAGCAAGTGGAGGATGGCGCCCAAGTGATCGATATCAATATGGACGATGGTATGTTGGATGCCGTGAAAGAAATGAAGACATTCTTAAACTTGATCGCCTCCGAACCGGATATTGCCCGTGTACCCGTCATGATCGATTCTTCTAAATGGGAAGTGATCGAGGAAGGCTTGATGTGCGTGCAAGGAAAGAGCATCGTGAATTCCATCTCCTTGAAAGAAGGAGAGGAGGTCTTCCTTAAACATGCCGCCCGTATTAAGCAACTGGGTGCGGCTGCGGTCGTGATGGCTTTCGACGAGAAGGGGCAGGCGGATACCTATGAAAGAAAGATTGAGATTTGTGAACGGGCCTATCGCCTATTGATCGAGAAGATCGATTTCAATCCCCAAGATATTATTTTTGACCCGAACGTATTGGCGATCGCTACCGGTATGGAGGAACATAATGGCTATGGTCTGGCGTTTATCCGTGCCGTTGAATGGATCAAGAAGAACTTGCCGGGTGCGAAGGTGAGTGGTGGTGTAAGTAATTTATCTTTCTCTTTCCGGGGGAACAATCATGTACGCGAGGCTATGCATTCCGTATTTCTATATCATGCGATCGGGAAGGGGATGGATATGGGTATCGTGAATCCGTCTACCTCCGTACTTTATGAGGATATAGAGCCGGAGTTCCGTACCTTGTTGGAAGACGTGATCTTGGCACGCCGTCCGGAAGCTGCCGAGGAATTAATTACTTATGCTCAAAATTTACATGTTCAAGCTTCCGGAGAAACTCCGGAGAAGCATGAGGCTTGGCGTGAGCTTTCATTGAAGGAGCGTTTGGAACATGCCTTAATCAAAGGGATCGGAGACTATTTGGAGGACGATTTACAAGAAGCCTTGCGGATTTATCCGCATGCCGTGGATATAATTGACGGTCCGTTAATGAGCGGAATGAATAAGGTCGGCGAGTTATTCGGTGCCGGAAATATGTTTCTCCCTCAAGTCGTGAAGACCGCACGTACGATGAAAAAGGCTATTTTACAACCGGCCATTGAATCTGAAAAGAAAGCTTCCGGCTCCGCGAAGGCCGGTAAAGTGATTTTCGCTACGGTAAAAGGGGATGTACATGATATAGGTAAGAATATCGTCTCTATCGTATTGTCTTGTAATAACTACGAGGTGATTGATTTAGGGGTAATGGTTCCCGCAGATGTGATCATAAAGAAAGCGATCGAGGAGAAACCGGATCTGGTTTGCTTATCCGGCTTGATAACCCCTTCTTTAGAAGAGATGGCGCATGTCGCAGACGAGATGCAGAAAGCGGGACTTACGATTCCTATGATGGTGGGTGGCGCTACGACCTCCAAATTGCATACGGCGGTGAAGATCGCTCCGCATTATGATTATCCGGTGATTCATGTGCTGGATGCCTCACAGAATCCGTTGATCGCCGCCAAACTATTGAATCCAGATACCCGTGACGCTTATATCAGGGAGTTGGAACAAGAACAAGAAGCCTTGCGTGCCTCTTTAGGGCAGAAGAAAGAGACCTTGGCTTCTCTTTCAGAGGCTCGTAAGCATCCGATAGAAATAGATTGGACCGGGTATACACCGGTTGTTCCGGCCCGGATGGGGGTACATGTTATCCCTTATATCCCCTTGGAAGAAGTGATTCCTTATATCCACTGGACCTTCTTTTTTAGCGCATGGAAATTGAATGGCCGTTTCTCGGAAATCTCCCAGATACATGGTTGCGATTCTTGTCGTGCCTCTTGGTTGGCCGGATTCCCGGAAAAAGATCGTGCGAAGGCTACCGAGGCGATGCAATTATACAAGGATGCTGTTAGGTTATTGGATCGGCTGGTCAATATGAAGGTTGAATATTGTAAAGCGATTTACGGATTTTTCTCAGCGAATAGTGAAGGGGATACGATCCGAATGGGTGATATAGCGCTGCCTTTATTACGTCAGCAAGTAAAAAAAGCG
>OOCV01001440.1_pt1 | contig 9925 bp, 9 predicted proteins | sample 1671061 | NCBI WGS metagenome assembly OOCV01 (sample SAMN06348118, study PRJEB24527) | human gut metagenome | biome: human gut; feature: ankylosing spondylitis patient; material: feces | host: Homo sapiens | place: China | collected 2015-10
GGCGCTTGCCATCCAGCACCTGCATCAGGGTGGATTTGCCCGCACCGTTGGGGCCTGCGATCACCAGCCGCTGACCCCGGCAGACCGTGTAGGTAAAGGGTTCCAGCAGGGTGCGCTCCCCGATCCTGATGGTCAGGTTCTTCATCAGCACCAACTCATTCCACGGCTCCACATCATACTCAAAGCGGAATTTGAGCTGGTTTGTTTCATCCTTTGGCGCTTCCGTGATCTCCAGCTTTTCCAGTTGTCTGCGACGGCTCTGGGCCATCTTGGTGGTGGAAGCGCGCACAAGATTGCGGTCTACATAATCCTGCAGCTTTTCAGCCAGTGCCACATCTGCATCGTGCTGCTTCTGGCGCAGGGCATCCGCAGCTTCCTTCTGGGGCAGATAGGCTGAGAAGTTGCCCTTATAAGTAGTCATGGTCTGGAAGGAGACCTCCCAGATCCTGGTACAGATATTGTCCAGGAAATAGCGGTCATGGCTGACGACCAGCACGGCACCGGAATAGCCCTTGAGGTAATTCTCCAGCCATTCCATGGTGGCAAAATCCAAGTGGTTGGTGGGCTCGTCCAGAATCAGGACATCCGGCTTTTCCAACAGCAGCTTTGCCAGACGAAGGCGCGTCAGCTCACCGCCCGAAAGCACAGCGATATTCTTCGTCCAGGTATCCTGCGCAAACCCCATACCGGACAGCACCTTTTTGATGTTGACATCCATATTGTAGCCGTCAGCGGCATCAATGATGTTCTGCAAGGCATCGTGCTGTTCCAGCAGAGAGGCATCCTCCGGGCTGGCGGCCATTCTGCGCTCCAGGATCTGCATCTGGGCCATGGCATCCAGCACATGGGCAAAGCAGGAACGCATCTCGCCGTAGATATCCAACGTAGGGTCGAGCTTTGCATTCTGTTCCAGATAACCCAGCGTCACACCATGGGTCACGCTGAACTCACCCTCGTAGTCCGTATATTCGCCGGTCAGGATCTTCAGCAGGGTCGTTTTGCCTGCGCCGTTCTGGCCCACGATGCCGATGCGGTCCTCCCGTTCGACACTGGCCGTGACATCATGCAGGACGATCTTCTCGCCAAAGCTCTTGCCCAGCTTTTCCAAATGTATCAGCATTGTTCGTTTTCCAATCTCTCACACAGGCCGCACAGCATTACAGCTGGTGGCGGCGATTCTTCAGGCCCACATTGGCCAGCTCCTCCGGCTCCATCACCAGCGGGTAAAGCTCTTCCAGGCTGCTGATCTCATAGGTAGGAACGACCTTGCCGGGATTCTCGGCGTGGTTGGGGTTATACCAGCAGGTATCCAGCCCGGCGTTCACACCGCCCTGCACATCACTGCTCAGGCTGTCGCCCACCATCAGCACATGCTCACGGTTCTCCACGCCCAGCGCACGGAGTGCGGCATCAAAAATTTTGCGGTTGGGCTTTTCGCTGTCCATTTTTTCAGAAACGAACACGTCCTCCACAAAATCCAGGATGCCGGATTCCCGCACACGGCGGCCCTGCACCCGGTCAAAGCCATTGGTCACTACAGCCAATGTTGCCACTTCGGAAAGCTCCCGGAGCACATCCAGCACATTGGGAGATGTCAGGTCAGGGTGGGTAGAGAGCTGATCCAGATATAATTTGTTCATCTCCACACCGTTGCCTGCGGCATTCACTGCCTTCAGAAAGCGGGTGAACCGCTCCCCCATCAGCTTATCCCGGCGGATCTGGCCCTTTTCCAGCTGCCGCCAGAGCTCCTCGTTGATGGTGCGGTAGGTCTGCACCGTCTCGGCATCCGGCTCAATGCCGTACTCCCGCAGGGTGTCTGCCAGCGCCTTGTTTTCCGCTGCATCAAAATCCAGCAGCGTATTATCAGCATCAAACAGAACACAATAGTATTTTGCCATGGTTCGTTACCCCTCTTTCATACTTGTGTCATTTTCCGGGACGCTTGTCCCCGATCACCGGGGAATTTTTCCCAGATCAAAAGAACAGCGAGAAGCCAGCCCCGCCCCGGCAGAGCTGGCTTCCGGTTATTCCTGAACTATCTCATAGGTTTCATCATCGGTCTGCACCGGGGAATTGTCCGTGCACGGATCTTGCGCGGTGCAGGGTTTGTCAATGTTTCTGGGCATTTGCTCCTCGGTCATGCCGTTGTCCACATTCTCCCAGTCCATCTCATACCAATCCACACTGCCATCGGTCACAGTTCCCTCACCGGGCAGCCCGGGGATCTTGATCTTTTCGCAGAACATCCAGCTCCCTCCCTTCTGCCCAGCCTATGCGGGCAGACAGAAAAAGGTTTACCGGCTGGCTTCTGCTTCGGTGGAAGCGGAAGCCCCCTCTGCGGGTTCAATATCATTTTCAACCGAAGCGGAGACCGATTCACTGTTGGTCTGCTCTTTGGATTCCGTTTTGCTCTCAGAGGCAGCACTGCTGGAGGACGAAGTGCTCTCTGCCTTGCTCTCTGAGCTGCTGTGAGAAGAAGAGGTGCTCTCGCTCTTGGATTCGCTCTTACTCTCACTTTCCGCCGTGCTGTGAGAAGAACTGCTGCTCGTGCTCTCGGAGGTTGAAGCACTGGAAGAAGTGCTCTCAGACTTGCCGCTCTCCGAAGAGGACGCGGATGTACTGCCGGAAGAAGCAGAGGAGCTGCCGGAGCTTGAGCCGGAAGCGTGCTCCGGGTTGATCGTGATGGTCAGCGCATTGCTGACCACGGCGCAGTCGTTGTACACGACCACCGCATAGATCTTATAGCTGCCACTGGTGATGGCCGAAGCAGACACGGTGACTGTTGTCTGGCCTGCGGCCTCCTTCACTTCCTGACCGTTGGCGAACCAATGCAGGTTTTCGCTCTTGGCATATTTGCCCTCCAGCGCAGCCTTAAAGACATAGGAGCCGGCGGAAGCCTTGCCTTCCGAGATGTGAACGGAAGCAGCTGCAAACACGGCTGTCACGTCCAGATTCTGCTTGAAGCCGGTATCGGTACGGGTCTTGCTGGTCACGCCGTCGCTCCACTTGACGAACACATGGCCCTCCGCAGGGGTGGCCGTGACAGTCAGCGACTGGGATGCATCTGTGATGCCGTATGTCAGGCTGGTCTTGCCGCTCTCGTTCCCACAGCTCAGGGTGCCGCCGCCGCTCTTTTCCACCTGATAACGGGCCTCAAACTTAACGCTGGCAGTCTCAGAGCTGCTGACGCTTTCACTCTCGCTGGAAGAAGCGGATTCTTCCGAGCTGGGGGCCTGCACCGCCGAGCTGGGGTTGGATACATATTCCAGCGTACGGGTGGGAATATTATTGGTGTCCGGGCGGCGATCCTCGGTCTGGTAGGCGTGGGTGCGCAGATAGCTCAGTGCCGCCTTGAGACCAGCGCTTTTGAGGTGGATATCACCGTCCGTGTAGTAATCCGGCTGGCCGTAGCCATTTTCTCCTTTGAGGATCTCAGCCGTATTCAGAAATCTGACCCCCAGCTGTTCACACATGTTGAGCAGCGCCATGTTAAAATCATCGATCTTGGCCTGATCCATGTGGGGGTAATTGGAGTGATTCTCCGGGATAGGAGGCACCGTGTTCACGATGATATCGGTGTAGGGGTAAGCCTCCTGAATGGCCTGCACCAGCGCGGTATAATTACTGATAAAATCAGCCACCTCCATGCCGGTGTCGTTGGTGCCAAGGGTCATCACAACACGGCGGGGCTTCATTTTTGCCACCGCCTGTGCGATGGTGTAGTGGGTGGTGTCATTCTTAAAGGTGACGATTCCTTCGTTCAGGGCCACCTGGGTGCCAATGCCCTCCTTGGCGCAGAACTGCTGCAAGGAGATCAGACCGTTGTTATACAGACGCACGGTGTTGGAATCTCCCAGAAACAGGGTGCTGTCCAGATATTCCGTGCCCGCATCCGCTGTTTCAGTCAGCAGTGCACTGGAGGTGTTGTCGATCTGATAGTGATTGGCAAGATCTGTGCTTTCACCGTCCCCGGTGGTGTCCGTCGGCACGGAGTCTGCGGGTGTGCCGGGCGTTTCCGGCTTTCCCCGTTTGAGCAGGGTCAGGGTGATGCCTACGGTCAGCAAAGCCGCCAGTGCGCAGACCACACAGACCAGAACGGCCTGCCGCTGCAGCGATGTCATAGACTGTTTGTCCGATTGATTCTTATGATTCATGTTATATTCACCACTTATCCTATCGTTCAACCGTTTGCACGGCAGGCCAGGAGCTTGTCCGTCAGTTCTTCACAACTTTCCGCCAGCAGCACCGGGCCAAAGGGCTCCAGTTCTTCCCTGCTGCCGTAGCCATACAGGGCACCGGCGGCATCCAGCCCGCAATCAGCAGCACCGCGCATATCATCGTTGCGGTCGCCCACCATCAGCACCCGCTTGCCCTGTACACAGGGCTGGGTGAGAACATAGCGCACCACTTCCGTTTTGGTATCCCGGCTCTCATCCATGGACGCGCCGCCGATGAAATCAAAGTAAGGGGCCAGCCCCTGTTCTTCCAGGATGGGGGTCACGACCACAGTCGGCTTGGAGGTTGCGGTGCAGAGCACAAATCCTGCCTCCTTCAGGCGGCGCAGCATCTCTGCCGCACCGGGGTAGGCCGTACCCTCATGGCTGCCCTTTTCGCGGTAACTCTCCCGATAGAGCTCGGTGGCCTCCTCGATTTTTGCAGGGTCAGAAAAATGCTCTCCAAAGCTCTTGCGGAGCGGCGGCCCCAGATAGCGCCGCAGGTTCACATGGGTGACATCCACGCCCATCTTGGTAAAAACTTCTTCCAGTGTATTCAGGATGCCGGGGGCGGAATCGATCAGGGTTCCGTCCACGTCAAATAAGATCACGTCATAGTGCTGCAAGTTCGTTTCCCTCTCTTTCACACATATACACGGTATAGTATAGCACAGAATTGCGCTTTCAGCAATTCCAACAAATCGTTTTTGCACTTTTTATACAAATCGGTCACAATCTGGCCTTAAAACGCAAAATGCCTGCCCGCCAGAATGCGGACAGGCAGGGGGTCGTGCAGGCTTATTGGGCTGCAGTGCCGTTATCAGCGGATGGATAATAGAGGTTATTGGAGATAAATTCCAGCTTTTCCTTCAACACCAGCTCCAGATTTGCCACGGCATGCACCATGTTGGTGGCCGAATCGTTCACTTCCAGCAGCTTGCACAGGTCGATCTCGTTCATGGCGAGAGCAGTTTTCATCTTCTGGCTCTCGGCGCAGAGGATGTGGCTCAGAGCACTTTCCTGCAGCGCGATACTTTCCATCAGATCGATCACAGCTTGACTCAGGGTAACACGGGGCAGGGCCGGACATTCCAGCGTGGTGGGACAATTGATCGTTGCCATAGGGGACTCATCCTTTCTATATAAGGTGTACCCCATCCTATGTCCCCTGCCGTGCAGCCGTTACTGCTTTTTCTCCTGTGCAGAGATCTTTTCAATTACGCTCTGGTAACCGCCGGTTCCGTATTGGATACAGCGATTGATACGGCTGATGGTCGCCGTGCTGATCTCTACCTCTTTCACGATCTGGTCATAGGTGCGGCCGCCAAGCAGCAGCTTTGCCGCTTCCAGCCGTTGTGCCATATCGGAGATTTCCTTTACTGTGCACAGATCCTCAAAAAAAGCATAGCACTCCTCCCGGCTCTCAAGGCTCAGGATGGCATCGAACAGTGCATCTACGGTCTCGTTTTTTCTGGAATTTTTCTCAGTCATTGCGGTCTCCTCTGCGGCAAACGCCGGAACTTCTGACAGAAAGAATCATATCATGTTATCACTTTAGCACACGAAAGTGTGAAAGTCAAGTCTTTTGCGTGAATCGTTTTCAATTCAACGTGTCCACAGTTTTCTTCTCTTCACAAGTGAAATAAAATCACCTAAAATTTATTGCCGGATTTTCTGTCGAATTAGCACATCCTCTGAACTGCTCCGAAAAATATTGACAAATTATGAAAATGGGGATAAAGTATACACAATTTTCAGGCAAAGGAGCCACAGCGTGACCTCTTTGCCGCATGAAAAGCAAAGGAAAGAGGTAAAAGAAATGAACACGCTGGTCATCGTTTTGATCGCAGCCGTGTGTCTGTTTGGTGCTTACACCCTCTACGGACGCTGGCTGGCAAACAAGTGGGGCATCGACCCCACCGCCAAGACCCCTGCGGTCGTCCATGAGGACGGCCGGGATTATGTTCCCACCAACGGCTGGACCGTTTTTGCACATCAGTTCAGCTCCATTGCAGGTGCCGGCCCTGTTACCGGTGCCATTCAGGCTGCTGCCTTTGGCTGGCTGCCTGTTCTGCTGTGGGTCCTGCTGGGCGGCATTTTCTTTGGTGCTGTTACCGACTTCGGCGCTCTGTATGCTTCTGTAAAGAATGACGGCAAGTCCATGGGTATGCTGATCGAAAAGTATATCGGCAAGACTGGCCGCAAGCTGTTCCTGCTGTTTTGCTGGCTGTTCTGCATCGTTATTGCAGCGTTTGCTGACATGGTCGCTGGCACCTTCAATGCTTATGGCGCGGACGGCGCTCTGGTGGACGCTGCTCAGACCAACGGCGCTGCCGGCATGGTCTCCATCATGTTCATGGTCTTCGCTGTGGTCTTTGGCCTGATCCAGAAGAAGTTCAACTTCTCCGGTTGGAAGGAGAGCGTCATCAGCATCGTTTTCATCGTGCTGTCTTTTGTCATTGGCGCAAATCTGCCCATCATCCTGGGCAAGGCCGCATGGAGCTATATCACCTTCGTTTATATCTTCTTTGCCGCCGTGCTTCCCATGTGGCTGCTGAAGCAGCCCCGGGACCACATGACCACCTTCATGTTCGTTGCCATGATCGCAGGCGCTGTGGTTGGTCTGGTCGTTGCACACCCCACCATGAATCTGCCCGTTTACACCGGCTTCACCAACGAGAAGCTGGGGACCATGTTCCCCATCCTGTTCGTCACCGTTGCCTGTGGTGCTGTTTCCGGCTTCCACAGCCTGGTCTCCTCCGGTACTTCTTCCAAGACCGTTGAGAATGAGAAGGATATGCTGAAGGTTGGCTATGGCGCAATGATCCTAGAGAGCCTGCTGGCTGTTCTGGCTCTGTGCGTTGCCGGTGCTGCCGCTGCTGCGGACGGCACCCCCGCTGCAGGCACCCCGTTCCAGATCTTCAGCCGTGGTGTTGCCGGTTTCTTCGAGATGTTCGGCGTTCCCGCTTATGCAGCAACGGTCTTTATGACGATGTGTGTTTCCGCTCTGGCTCTGACCAGTCTGGATGCTGTGGCCCGTATCGGCCGCATGAGCTTCCAGGAGCTGTTCAGTGTGGACGACATGGAGCACGCTGAGGGCTGGCGCAAGCTGTTCTGCAACGTCTACTTCTCCACCTTCCTCACTCTGGCCTTCGGCTTCCTGCTGACCAAGATCGGCTACGCAAACATCTGGCCTTTGTTCGGTTCCGCCAACCAGCTGCTGAGCGCTCTGGTTCTGGCTACCCTGTGCGTTTTCCTGAAGGTCACCGGCCGCAGCAACAAGATGCTGTTTCCCCCGCTGATCATCATGCTGTGCGTCACCTTCACCGCTCTGGTGCAGCGCCTGATCGCCATGGTCAAGGCCATCAGCACCGCCGCTTCTGTCAGCATTCCTGCGGGCGAGACCACTTGGGGTGCCGTGTTCATTGCCAACGGCCTGCAGCTGATCCTGGCTGTCCTGCTGATCGTTCTGGGTCTGAACATTGTGTTCCACTCCTTCTCTGCTTACAAAAAGGCTGAGCACAACAGCGAGGCCAAAATCTGAGGTTTTCACGGTTTGACCGTAAAACGATAAAAATCTCCCACTGACGACATCGAACCCCGTCAGTGGGAGATTTTATTTTATCCTTTTCAGGTCACAGCATCTTCACCATGATGATCTCATCCCGGTAGGTGCCGTCTTTCAGCTTAAAGGCCCGGGGCTGGATGCCATAGCGCTCAAACCCAAACTTCTCATAGAGATGGATGGCACGGGCGTTATCGCTGTACACCCCCAGTTCCAGCTGTTCAAATCCATTGGCACGGGTCTGGTCCACAGCCAGCTGCATCAGATAACTGCCCAGACCGCAGCCCCAATATTTTTGTTCGATGGAGATGCCCATAACCGCACGGTGCCGGGTCTTCAAGGCATTCTTGACGCAGCAGACAGCCACGTCGCCGACCTGTTCTTCCCCATCGAACACACCCACTTCAAAGTTGACGGGACTTTCCTCACAGGCCGCCAGACCATTCCGAACCTTCTCCAGCTCATAATGGCCTTCTTCCGGATCGCGCGCAAGAAAATGAGTTTCACGATACGTTGTGTTCTTGAATTTACAGTATGTCTCTGCATCTGCGGCAGATACACTGCGCACCGTCAGCACTTCCCCGTTGGGCAGTGTGAACGTTCTGGGTTCGATCTTCATGTTTCTCTCTCCTCTTCTTTCAGATATGTGCTCGCTCCCATTCCTGCAGAACAGCCAATTGCAGCTCGGTGTGGAACCAGTGCTCTCCTTCTTCCATGATAGTCAGATGCGCACCCGTCCGTTGTTTGAACTGCTCAAGCACTGCCCTGGAAGTCAGGTTATCCTTTGCGCCATAGAGCACCTGCGTGGGCACTTTCCAGCGGTAGGGATGCTCCCTCACCCAGCAGAGATACTGCCACGACAACGTCTCATCGAAATCCGTGGAAATCTCCCCTGCTTCTTTCAACTGGGCCTCACTCACATTTGCCCACTGCATCATATTGGTGATAAGATCTTCCATATCTACTACTGGTGAGAGCAAAAGAGCACTCCGTAAAGGCTTTGCCTGTAAGGCCAACATGGAAAACCAGGCTCCAATACTTGTAGCCCGCAGCGAAACATTCTTCCAACGCTCTGCAGCATAGGAATAGACCGCTTCCAACTCTGAAACCGCCACCCACGGCAGCAGCTTCTCGGAGCTGCCCTTGCGTTCTCCATGTTCGGGCAAATCAACAGCAAGGACCTGATACCCTGCTGGGCAGGCAAGCTCTGCAAAAGGCAAGGCTTCTTCTTTGCATCCCATTTTGCCGTGGACATAGAGATATACTTTCCGGCTTTCTTTCCCGTACAGCAAAGCAGGAATACCGCTGATCTCAAGTTTCTGCGTTTTCATCGTAACATCTCCTGTCAGATGCCGCCTTCCTTTTTTCGGTACAGCGGCTGGTTGAGATTCTTCACTTCCAGCTTTCTCTTCATTGTAATTGTTCCTATAATAACACACTTCCCGTTCAAACACAAACAAAAAGAGCTGTGACACCCTGTTACAGGTACCACAGCTCTTAAATTCATTCAGTCAGACTGAATTACTTCACCATGCTTGCAACTTCAGCAGCGAAGTCATCAGCACGCTTCTCCAGGCCCTCGCCCTTCACGAAACGGGTGAACTTGACGATCTTGATCTCGCCGCCCAGATCCTTAGCGACCTTAGCGGTGTACTGAGCAACGGTCAGGTCGCCGTCCTTGACGAACTCCTGATCGACCAGGCAGTTCTCCTTGAAGAACTTCTTGATCTTGCCCTCGATCATCTTCTCCTTCACAGCCTCAGGCTTGTTAGCGGTCTTGGGATCCTGAGCCATCTGAGCCAGCATGATCTCCTTCTCCTTAGCCACGACCTCGGCGGGGACAGAAGCCTCGTCAACGTAGCCGGGGTTAGCAGCAGCGACCTGCATGGCGATGTCCTTGCCATAAGCAACGAACTCGTCCTTAGCATCGATGTCGTTGGTGGTCTCGAAGTTGACCAGAATGCCGTGGGTGCCGCCGCCGTGGACGTATGCAGAGCAGACGCCCTCGTAACGGGTGAAGCGGCGAACCTTGATGTTCTCCTTGATGACCAGAATCAGGTTCTTCAGAGCCTCGTCAACGGTCTCGCCAGACTCGGTCTTGCATGCCATCAGAGCCTCGACATCAGCGGGGTTCTGCTTCATGATG
>OOCV01001445.1_pt1 | contig 9904 bp, 9 predicted proteins | sample 1671061 | NCBI WGS metagenome assembly OOCV01 (sample SAMN06348118, study PRJEB24527) | human gut metagenome | biome: human gut; feature: ankylosing spondylitis patient; material: feces | host: Homo sapiens | place: China | collected 2015-10
TGGATATGGGCAATGACCTTCAGGGTCATGGCTTCGGGTGCCTGCTGCATGATGAACTCCTTGCTCAATAGATCTTTTCAATGGGGCAGTCGGCGGGGATGCCGTACCGGCTGCGGAAGGCCTGCAATTCCTGCGGGCTGCGGATCAGCTGCACCTCGGTAAAATGGCCGGTGTGCAGATCCTGAAACCCGGCCACCTGCTCCCCGGTGCAGATGCTGCACCGCAGCACCGGCTTCTGGGCGGCGGGGTCGTAGGAGGATGCTTTCTTTTTGCCGAACACAGGCTGCTCCTTTCTCTCCTTATCTTATAGGCCGCGGCAAAGCCCCACGGCCTTGCCCTCGATGTGCAGCTCCGAAAGCTGCTCTCCGGCGTAGAACATGGGCGGGCAGACGGCGGCGTTATCGGCCAGCAGCATCACGGCATCGCCCTGCCGGTGGAAGTGCTTGAGGGTGGCTTCCTCGCCCACCCGCACGGCAGCGATCTCGCCCTGCTCCACCTCGGGCTGGCAGCGGATGCATACGATGTCTCCGTTGCATATCGTGGGAGACATACTGTCACCGTGGCAGGTCAGGGCAAAATCCGCGTGCCACGCGGCGGGCACCCCGATATAGCACTCGATGTTCTGCTCAGCGGTGATGGGGGTGCCGCAGGCGATGGAGCCGATCAGCGGCACCTGCACCATGGTGGGCAGCGGCTCAAAGCCCGGGGGACAGGCGCAGGGCGCGTCCAGCCCCAGCAGAGCGGCGGGAGTGGTCTCCAGCGCCTGCGCCAGCTCCTCCACTTTGGACTGGGGCAGATCGTTGATGCCTTTTTCCAGCTTGGTGATGGAGGAACGGGAGCGGTAGCCCATGCGCCGGGCAAGCTCCTCCTGCGAAAGACCCAGCTGCTCCCGGCGCAGACGGACACGGGTGGACAGATCAGACATGACAGTTCTCCTGAAAACTATGTGTTGTGGTGTACGATACAGTGTTCTGCCTTGAGTATAGCAGAAAATTTCCTGAAAATCAACAATTACAGCGCGTTTTGGAAATAATAGGTTGACAGATAATCAACAACGGAGTATAATACAACCAATGATTGTTTCAAACACAGCGAACTACAAAAAAGGAGCGAAGCCATGGCAAACACGAATCTGATCTACACCTACATTCAGGACAGCGGCTACAAGCTGCAATATGTGGCCAGTGTGCTGCACATCAGCAGCAACACCCTGCGGCACAAGCTGCTGGGCGAGACCCAGTTCAAGCTGGACGAGGCCGAGCGGCTTTCCACCATGCTGGGCCTGACGATGGCCGAGCGGGACGCCTGCTTTTTCGATGCCGAGAACCGGTTCTCGCGCAGTGCAACGCTGGAGCTGCCCAAAAGGGGGAAGCGCCAGTGACACCGGAGCAGCGCGATGTGACCCGGAATGCCCTGCGCAAGTACGGCGAGCGGCACTGGGCGCGCACGCCGGAAAACCGCCGCTGGCAAAGCGCCATTGATGAGGGCCTCGACTACTATCAGGTGCACGACCCCATGCGGGCAGACCTGCTACGGATGCGCTTTTTTGAGCAGCGCCCGGAGGACGAGATCTTGGAGCAGCTGCACATCGGCCGCACCACCTACCAGAAGGCGTTGCAGGATCTTTTGAGCACCATCGCTGTCTACGCCGCCCAGCGCGGCGCGTTCTGAGCAAAAAGCCGTGAAAAGCAACCATAAAACAGGGCTGCCGCACCGTGTTTCGTGCAGCAGCCCTGTTTTGGTTATTTCTTCTTGGTGTCCGGGTCCTCGCAATGGCTGTGGCAGGAGGCGCAATTGCCGTTGCAGCCCTCACCCTTCCAGCCGCCCTGTCTGGAGATCCAGACCACAGCCAGCGCAAACAGCACAGCCAATATTACCAGCGTGATGATTCCGCGAAGTGTCATATTCATCCCTCGATTTCTTTTGTACGGCTTTCTGCCCCAAGTATACACGATTTGCAGGCAAAGAGCAACAGCCTGCCGCACATTTTTTGTGCAGGGTGCAGTCGATGCGGCTGCCCGGCGGTAATGTTGCACGCCCGGCGGTCAGCGCACCATTTTTGCAGCCGGAGAAAGCGTTTCGAGAAAAGTAAAATAATTTTAAATTAGGGCTTGCATTTCTGCAAAGGCCGTGCTATAATAATCACGTTCCAGTTTGGAGCGCACAACACAAGCGAATATGGAGGATTAGCTCAGCTGGTTAGAGCACCTGCATCACACGCAGGGGGTCTGGGGTTCGAGTCCCTAATTCTCCACCATACAGTTCGTACTCGAACCTGCAAGGGTTTGGGTACGTTTTTTTGTTTATCATACTGGCGCAACAGAGCGATAAACGAGCAAAGGCAGGGTATCATCGTAGTGATGGTATCCTGCCTTTTTGCTTTGCAGAAGGAAGCTTGCTTTGTGCGAACTTGGCCGCCCCTGCAAGACAGGCGTCTAAAAACAACCTCGTTTCAAACAAAGGTTTTCCATTGCATTTCACAGAAAAGTATGTTTCAATAAAAAGAGTGATACGGCGATCAGACGCAGAGAGAAGGTGGGTGCAGGATGTTCAGGATCGCAATCGTGGAAGATCAGGAGGAAACGCGGGAATGCCTGAATCGGTTCGTTCGGCAATATGCCGAGGAGCAGGGGTTACAGGTGGAGATCAGCCTCATTGCGGACGGCTCCGAGATTGCAGAACACTATACGCCGGGGTTCGACATCATTTTTATGGATGTGGAGATGCCCCGGCTGGACGGTTTTGCCGCTGCCGAAGCCATCCGGGCGGTGGACGCGGAGGTGGTGCTGGTCTTTGTGACCAACATGGCGCAGTACGCCATCCGGGGGTACGAGGTGGACGCGCTGGATTATGTGCTGAAACCGGTGAATTATTATCAGTTCTGCACAAAGCTCTCCCGCGCCATCCAGCGGGTGCAGCGGCGCAGAGGCGGGCAGGTGGTGCTGCAGCTGGCGGGCGGCGGCATCCAGCTTTTGGACACTGCGGATATCTATTATCTGGAGACCCGCAGCCGGATGCTGTACTACCACACCGCCAAAGGAGAATTTGCGGTGCGCGCCAGCCTGCAAAGCGCCGAAAAGCAGCTTGCAGAGTACCATTTTGTCCGCTGCAACCAGTGCTATCTGGTCAACCTGGCCTACGTCAAGGGCGTTGAAAGCGACTTTGCCCTTGTGAAAGACGACCGGCTGGAGATCAGCCGGCGGCAGCGCACGGTCTTTCTTACCGCAGTGGCGTCCTACATGGGAGGTGTGCTGTGACCACATCCCTGCTGAACAGCCTGCTCCGGGCGCTGCTGCGCTGGGGTGCGGCGCTGGTCTTTTGCCTGCCCTTGCGGCATCGCTCCCATTTCTGGGCGCGCGCCTGCGGGATGCTGTTTCCACTGCTTTTGCTGGCACAGCTGCTGGACCCACTGGCACAGTCCACAACACTGTGGCAACAGCAGCTCTTGTTGCTGGTACTTTATGTTTCCTTTTTTGCGCTGCTGGGTGGAATGATCTACCTGTGCACGGATATCAATAAAAAAGGGGCGATGTACTGCGCGGTGTGGAGTCTGCTCATCGCGCAGTGCGCCTACGAGGGATGGTGCTTTCTAGAGCTGCAATTTGCCCGGTATGGACACCCGCTGAACATGGCTTCCCCTTGGGCGGTTCTGGTACAATTGCTGTCCGGGGCGGTATTCTTTGCGGCAGTGTACCTCCTGCTGGCACGGCAGCTACCTTATAAAGGAGAGTATCATATCGGCCCCCGGCAGCTGCTCAGCTCATTTTTTATTGGGAGCCTGTTTATGGTGCAGGCAGCGGTTTTAAGCGATACCTCTATCGATTCATGGCCGCCCAGTCTGGTGGCTACGCTGGTTACCGGACAGCTCTATTTTCTTACGTTATTGTATTTCCAGACAGAGCTGTTCAAGAAATCTGCCATGGAAAAAGAAATGAACGCGCTGAATCTGCTATACGAGCGCCAGCGTCAGCAGTATCAGGTCGCCCGGCAGAATGTGCAGATCATCAACAAGCGCTGCCATGAACTGAAGGTGCAGATCGCCGATCTCCGCAAGCTGTCGCCCGAAGCGGTGCCGCAAGAGCGCATCGAGGAGGCCGAGCGCGCAGCCCGCCTTTATGATGCGAACTGCAACACCGGCAACGAGGTGCTGGATGTGGTGCTGACCGAGAAGAGCCTGCTGTGCGAGTCCCGGGGCATCCAGCTGAATGCCGTGGCAAACGGCAGCTGTCTGGGTTTTATCGAGGCAGGGGATCTGTACGCGCTGTTTGCCAATGCGTTGGATCATGCGGTGGAAAGCGCGGTGCAGACTGCCCGCCCGGAGTGCCGGGTCATCGACCTGCTGGTCTGTGTGCGGCAGGGCTTTGTGGTGGTGAATATTATCAGTCCGCTGCGCCCGCCGGAACAGCAGGCGAACCGCTCCGCACAGTATGAGCTGAAGGTGATCCGGCGCATCGTACAGAAGTATAAAGGCACGCTGACCTTGGAAGAGCAGGGCGAATTCTTTGCGGAAAAGATCATCTTTCCGCTGCAAAAATAAGTTAAGAAACCGGCAGCCGCCGCAGAATTTCCGAAAAGGGAAGTCCTGCGGCGGCTTTCTTTTTATGGTCTATTGGATACATCTTCTTGTGAAAAATACACAAATATATTGGTTTACATTTGGAAGCAAAAAACCGAATGCGCACGCAAAACGACCGATTTTCGCGGGCATCTTGCGAAATGCGGTCGCTTTGATAAAATAACAACGAAAGAAAAATGCACGGAAAAATTACCGGAGTACAGCGAAAAACAGGAGGAATCGAATGCGCAGTATTGCAAAGCTTATGAAGGACTGGCAGTTCACCGGCCCGGACGGCATGACCACTGCCGTAGAGCTGCCCCACACCTGGAACGCCGTGGACGGACAGGACGGCGGCAACGATTACTGGCGGGGTACCTGCACCTACCGCACCGGCTTTGCAGCTCCTGTCTTTGACCCGGCACAGCAGCAGGTCTGGCTGCAGTTTGAGGGCGTCAATTCCAGTGCCACCGTGCTGCTGAACGGTCAGCAGCTCTGCACCCATGACGGCGGCTATTCTACCTTCCGGGCAGAGGTCACGGGGCTGCTGCAGGCAGAAAACCAGCTCACGGTGCGGGTGGACAACAGCGTCAACGACCGGGTTTACCCCCAGAAAGCAGACTTTACCTTCTACGGCGGCATCTACCGGGATGTGAGCCTGCTGGTGGTGAACAAAAACCACATTGCACTGGGTCACTTTGGCGACACCGGCGTGAAAATCACCCCCGCCCTGAAAGAGGGCAGCGCCGACATTCAGGTGGAAACGCTGGTGGAAGGCGAGGGCACGGTTGCGGTGGAACTGCTGGATGCCGAGGGCAGCACCGTTGCAAAGGGCGAAGGCGCAAAGGCTTTCCTCCATCTGGATGCTCCCCACTTGTGGAACGGCGTGAAGGACCCATACCTGTACACCTGCATCGTCCGTCTGCTGCAGGACGGCAAGCCGGTGGACGAGGTGACCACCAAGGTGGGTCTGCGCAGTTTCTCGGTGGATGCGAAGAAGGGCTTTTTCCTCAACGGCAAGCCCTACCCCCTCCACGGTGTTTCCCGCCATCAGGACCGCAAGGGTCTGGGCAATGCCATCACCCGGGAGATGCACGACGAGGACATGGCGCTGATCCGGGAGCTGGGCGCAAACACCGTCCGCTTGGCGCACTATCAGCACGACCAGTATTTCTATGACCTGTGCGACCGGTACGGCATGGTGGTCTGGGCAGAGATCCCCTATATCTCCGAGCACCTGCCCAACGGCCGGGAGAATACCATCAGCCAGATGAAAGAGCTGATCCACCAGAACTACAACCACCCCTCCATCGTCTGCTGGGGCGTGTCCAACGAGATCACCATCTCCACCAAGGACAAGGCGGATATGCTGGATAACCACCGGGTGCTCAACGAGCTGTGCCACAAGATGGACCCAACCCGTCTGACCACCTTGGCCTGCTACGCCATGTGCGGCCCCTTCAACTCGGTGGCGCACATCACCGATCTGGTCAGTTGGAACCTGTATCTGGGCTGGTATGTGCCGGGCTTGTTCCTGAACGACCTGTGGATGGACTTTTTCCATCTGGTGTATCCCAACCGTCCCTTGGGCTTTTCCGAGTACGGTGCCGAGGGGATGCCCAACCTCCACAGTGCCCACCCCCGCCGGGGCGACCACACGGAGGAATATCAGGCCAAGTACCACGAGTATATGCTGAAGTGCTTCGACCGCCACCCGTGGCTGTGGGCGACCCATGTCTGGAATATGTTCGACTTTGCAGCCGACGCCCGGGATCAGGGCGGCGAGCCGGGCATGAACCACAAGGGTCTGGTCACCTTTGACCGCAAAACCAAAAAGGACAGCTTCTACCTCTATAAAGCATGGTGGAGCGAGGAGAACTTCGTTCACATCTGCTCCAAGCGGTTCACCGACCGCACTGAGAGGGAAATCGAGGTCAAGGTCTACTCCAACCAGAAAACGGTTGCCCTGTATGCGGACGGCAAAAAGCTGGCAGAGCAGACTGGGGAGCATATCTTTAAGTTCCGCGTGCCGCTGCACGGAAAGGTAGAGCTGAAAGCCGTTGCAGGCGACTGCATCGACACCGCCTGCTTCCGCAGCGTAGCGACCCCGAACCCCAGCTACAAGCTGGTAAAAACCAAGTCGAAGAGTGCGAACTGGGTCTGAGTACCGGTCCACACCTTGGAATATACTGCCGCACTTTGAAAATGGCTGCGCCACAGCGGTCATGAAAAGCCTGCGGCGATCGCTGACACACACAAGAAAAGGAGAACAACATGAAGAAGGGCAAGAAGAAAGGCTCTGGCATTGTACTGTGGAGCATCCTTACGGTGCTTTTCACGGTACTGTTCGCCGGTGCCTGCATCGGTTCCAACCTGGCATTTGCCAGTGCACAGGCCGTGAACATCGCATTAAAGACCCCCACCCACAAGACCGTGGGCAAGGACGACAGTGCCGTGTATTACGAGAGTGATTTCAGCAGTGTGGAAGAGCTGGAAGCACACGATAAGGAAATTGCAGAGCAGCTTACCGGTGAGGGTGCTGTACTGCTGAAAAACGATAACAACACCCTGCCTCTGGCAGCGGGCAGCAAGGTGTCTACGCTCAGCCATTCCAGCGTGGACGTTGTGACCTGCGGTACCGGCTCTGCCGATATCGACACCTCCAAGGCTCCCACTTGGAAGCAGGCTCTGGAGGATGTGGGCTTTGACGTGAACCCCGTGCTGTGGGATTTCTACACCAACGGTGCTGGCAAGGACTACGTCCGGGCTCCCGGCAAGGGCACCAGCCTGGGCGACCGCTCCTCCTGGCACATCAACGAGGTGCCGGTCTCTCTGTACGGCACCAACGTCAAGGCTGCGGATGCGGCAGCCGGTGCAAACATCACTGATGTGCGCTCCAGCTTTGCCTCCTACGGCGATGCCGCCATCGTGATGCTCTCCCGTGTGGCCGGTGAGGGTGCTGATCTGGAGTACGGCGATTTTGTGGATGGCACCAATGTGCTGTCCCTGACCAACGAAGAAAAAGAGATGCTGAAGATGGCAAAGGAGGAGTTTGCACGCACCATCGTGCTGATCAACTCCACCAACGCCATGGAGTGCGATTTCCTCAATGATCCCGAGTACGGCGTGGACGCCGCTCTGTGGATCGGCTACACCGGCTCCTACGGTCTGAATGCCGTGGCGGATATTCTGGCAGGCAATGTGAACCCCAGCGGCCATCTGGTGGACACCTACTGCTACGACAACACCACCGCACCCGGTCTGGTGGACTACTACGCAAACCAGTACACCAACTATGACGAGAAGGATACCAGCAAGTGGTATTCTGTGGCAAACGGCGGTCTGGACGGCAACGGTTACTACACCACCTATCAGGAAGGCATCTATGTGGGCTACCGTTACTACGAGACCCGCTACGAGGATGTGGTCATGGGCACCCAGAACGTGGGCGAGTACGACTACGCCTCCACCGTGGCCTATCCCTTTGGCTACGGCATGAGCTACACCACCTTTGACTGGTCCAACTTCCAGTCCTCCTACGATGCCGCTACCGACAGCTTCAACATCAGCGTGGATGTGAAGAACACCGGCTCTGTGGCAGGCAAGGAAGTGGTGCAGGCTTACTTCCAGTCCCCCTACACCGAGTACGATAAGGCAAACGGCATTGAGAAGGCTTCTGTGGAGCTGTGCGGCTTTGGCAAGACCCAGCTGCTGGCCCCCGGCGAGACCGAGACTGTTACCATCAACGTACCCCGCAGTGAGCTGGCCTGCTACGACGAGAACGTGGCACAGACCTATATTCTGGAGGCTGGTGATTACTACCTCACCGCTGCCCACGATGCTCACGACGCTGTGAACAACGTGCTGGCTGCCAAGGGCTACACCACTGCCAACGGCATGACCGCCAACGGCAACGCCGACTTTACCTACCACTACACCAACGACGTTACCGATACCGAGACCTACTCCATCTCTGCCGTTACCGGCGAGAAGATCACCAACCAGCTGGATTCTGCCGACATGACCTACTATGGTTATGACGAGATGAATATGCTGAGCCGCTCCAACTGGACCGGCACCTGGCCCGAAAAAATCGCCATTGAGGCCAACGACGCCCTGATGGCGGACATCAACGCCTACCAGAGCTACAAGGGCATCGAAGGCTCTACCACCGAGATGCCCACCATGGGTGCCGACAACGGCATGACGCTGGGCATGATGATCGGCAAGGATTACGACGACCCCGATTGGGAAAAGCTGCTGGACCAGGTCACCTTTGAGGAGATGGCCGAGCTGGTGGGCAAGGGCTTCCACAACACTGCTATGATGCAGAGCATTTCCAAGCCTGCCACTGTGGACGACAACGGTCCCCAGGGCTTTACCCAGACTCTGACCGGCGTGTCTACCTGCCACACCGCCTACAGCGATGAGAACATTATGGCTGCCACCTTCAACGTGGACCTGATGCGGGAAGTGGGCGTCTGCCTCGGCAACGATATGCTGGACCTGGGTGCCTCCGGCCTGTACGGCCCTGCCATGAACATCCACCGCACCGCTTACTCTGGCCGTAACTTCGAGTACTACTCTGAGGATCCCTTCCTCTCCGGCAAGATTGCAGCCGCCGAGGTGGAGGGCATCCAGTCCAAGGGCGTGTATGTCTACATCAAGCACTTTGCCCTGAACGATACCGAGAGCCGCTGCCGCTGCATCGCTACCTTTACCAGCGAGCAGGCCATCCGTGAGCTGTACCTCAAGAGCTTTGAAATGGCAGTCACCGAGGGTGGTGCTAAGTGTGTCATGAACTCCTTTGCCCGTATCGGCGGCATCTGGTCCGGCGCACACAAGGGTCTGCAGACTAACATCCTGCGCGGCGAGTGGGGCCTGACTGGCTTCAACCTCACCGACTTCTCCGGCAACGCTATGTTTGCCACCTACGGCATCTACATGAAGAGCTTTGACGTGGCACAGGGCCTGCTGGCTGGCACCAACAGCTGGGACTCCAGCGCCCAGCAGTGGACTGACGAGCTGCTGAAGCTGTATCAGGGCGATGCCGACATCACGCAGGCCATGCGGGAGTCTACCCACCGCATCCTGTACACGGTGGTCAACTCCAACGCCATGAACGGCGTCACCGCAGAGACCAAGATCGTATCCGTTACTCCTTGGTGGAAGACCGCACTGATCTGCGTTGATGTGGTGCTGGGCGTTCTGGTGGCTGTCAGCATCTTTATGCTGGTCAAGCGCATCAAGGCACGCAAGGCCGCAAAGGCTCTGACTGCCCCGGCGGAAGATCAGGAATAATCCAACCCTCCGAAAAATCAGATTTTCGCAAGCGGCAGCCTGCCCCGA
>OOCV01001447.1_pt1 | contig 9890 bp, 8 predicted proteins | sample 1671061 | NCBI WGS metagenome assembly OOCV01 (sample SAMN06348118, study PRJEB24527) | human gut metagenome | biome: human gut; feature: ankylosing spondylitis patient; material: feces | host: Homo sapiens | place: China | collected 2015-10
CATGAAGTTCCCATTTCCAAAATTATTTCCCGTTATTATAAATCGTTATTGAATATAGGCAAAGCAATATCCTTGGTTGATAGGGTATATGTCTACGATAATTCAATAGAAAATCAAATTCCTCGATTATTGTTCCGCACTGTAAACGGGACCCTCTTCAAACAATATGTAGAGGAAATCCCGCAGTGGGCACAGTTCCTTATCAAATAGAGAATGAAAAGAGTCTATACCAAAACTGGAGACAAAGGAACAACAGGTATTCATGGTGGCATGCGCGTGCCGAAAGACGATATCCGTATCGAGGCAAACGGATGTCTTGATGAATTGAATGCCGTGATTGGTATCGTGCGCTCCATGCTGGCGGCAAAAGATGCCTGGCAGGAGTTGCTGCATGCTGTCCAGCGGGAACTGATGGTGGTGATGAGCCATGTGGCCACTCCCTCGGGAGTGGTGAACCCTAATCCGCTTTCTGCCGCAGAGCTCACGCTGCGCTGTGAGCAGGAGATGGATGCCATGACCGTCCTGCTGACGGACAACGGCTACTTCCTTTTGCCTGGTGGCACTCCCATATCAGCCCAACTGCAGTTTGCCCGTACCGTGGCCCGCCGTGCCGAACGCCGTTTGTGGACACTCCATCGCCAAGACCCCGTGAACGAGGATATTCTGCGCTTCATCAACCGCCTTTCGGACTTGTTCTTCGTCATGGCCCGCATGGAGATGCAGCGGCAGGACTGGCCGGAGGAGAAATGGCAAGAGTTTGCCTACAAAAGGAAAAGACAGTAAGCACTTATCGCTAACCGCCGGGAAGCTGTTTTCAGCATAGGGGTTCTATTTGCTGTCCGAGCCTTAAATCATACAGACATGCCCGTACTTCCGCTTCGCTGCCGATATGCTTTCCTGCATCGTCGGACAGCTTCACGCATTCGCGCCATTCCTGGTTGACGTTCATCTTGCATTGCGTCAGTTTCATTACGATGTTGGAGGGCTTGAATCCGGTATCATTCGTCAGATTGGTGCCGATGCCGAAGGAGCAGCGGATTTTGCCCCTGCAATGCTCCTGGATGTCGAGTGCCTTGCCAAAATCGAGCGCATTGCTGAAGACGATGGTTTTAGTGGTAGGGTCGATACCCAGTTCGCGGTAGCGGGCAACGAGCTTGTCGGTGAAATCGAATTCATCGCCGGAGTCGCAGCGTACACCGTCGAATAGTTTGGCCTGCTTGCGGCTCAGGTTACTTAAGAAAATGCCGGAGGTATAGGTATCGGACAGTGCGATGCCCAAGTCACCGTCGTACACGTTCACCCAGTTTTCCAAGGCCATGTAGTTGGCGTGTTTGTAGCCGAACTGTGCGCCGTGGAACATGAACCATTCATGCGGATGCGTCCCCATAGGCTTCATGCCGTATTTCATGGCGAAGTGGCAGTTGGAAGTCCCGGTACAGTATTCGGCGGTTTCCTTCAGACGGTCTATGACTTTGTCCTGTACCTCGAACGAGAAGCGTCTCCGGGTGCCGAACTCCGAAAAATACAGCTGGTGTCGGTTGGAGAGTGCCACCTTTTCGGACAGTTTGCAGAGTATGCCGTCCATGTCGGCCACGTTTCCCAAAGAACGGTTCTTTATTTCGGATACGATGGAAAGCAGGGGGACTTCGTAAAGGGTGGCCTTGTACAGATAGTCCGTGATTTCAATGTTCAGGTGCCGGTCCTCGTCCAGATGGATGCTTACCTTCTCCGGCTGGAAGCGGAAGGAGGAGAGCCACTCCCAATAGACCCTCGGCAGGAAACGGCAGTGGCGGGTCATGTATTCCAGCTCTTCGGCAGTAAGTACGGTCTGTGCCAGGCTGTCCACCGCCTCTTGCAGTTCCTTCAGAAACGTGTCCGTATAGGCGGTGTCGTCTCTGTCCTTGAAGCTGAAAGTGCCCATGGCATAGGGAAACAATTTGATGTAGGCATACGAGGTGGTGAATTTGTAAAGGTCTGTATCGAGTATGGTATGAATCATGGCAAAATATTCTTTAGTTATGATGTTCGATTTTGGGGATGAAGATAGTGAAAATTTCTTATTTGACCAGCCTCTATCTGTTAACAACGGCATATTCCTATTAAACCATGTTATAAATGAGACCGTCATGGACAGAAATTTTGGATATTTCGGGGAAGTCCGTACATTTGCAATGTGTTTTTCATAGTATTAGATTTAAGGTTAACAAAAGATTGGCTGTCTGGGATAGATAGCCTTTTTTTATGCCTTCACTTTTCCTTTTCCGTAGAGGTGGCGTGTAGTGCAGAGCGCCAAAGTTCCATAGACCAATACTTGTATCCACATCGTCAGCATCTGCGGCCATACGTCGGCCAGCGTTCCACCCATTGAATTCAGTTTTACAAAAGCAAGTACGGCAGGACCTGCCGGAAACAGATAGTGGGCTGTCTGCCAATACCACGGCATCAGCTCCAGCGGATAGGACACGCCCGAAAGGAAGATATAGCCCACAGAGAAGAAGGCTATCATCAGCAACGGCGCTTCGGAGTCTGTAAACCAGCGGGAGACGGCCAGGGCAAGGAAACTCGTGCCCAGCAGGAAGGGTATCATCATTGTGACGATGTCTCCTCCGCTGCCGATGTGTGGGATGCTGAACAGGTGCGGCAACAGTCCCAGCAGGAATAGGGAAAACACCACGTAGAGCATGAAGTATACGAAGGTCCTGCCTCCGACAATCCGTAATGTATCCTTCAATGAGTCGGCACGCATCAGCCGTATTCCTTTTCTTCGGGCTTCCGCTTCCTCGCCCGTCAGCATGGCAATCACCATCAGCATCGTCTGGAAGATGATGACAATTAGGACGGCGGGAATCAGATAGGAACCGTAGCCCTCTGTATAGTTGTAGAGCGCCGTGCCGGACACGCTGACGGGAGCGGACGAAGCCACTGCCAGCAGTCCTTGCGGAGGTAGGAATACGGTGCCCTCCATGCGGTGGGCATCGTTCACGGCAAGCATGACGCGCGCACTGGATTCTTGCAGTCCTTTGAAGTTGAGGAAAGCGTCCGTGGCGGCATAGAGTACGAAGACCGAAGTCTCGCCCCGTGCCACACGTGCCTCGAAGTCGGCAGGCAGGTAAAGGATGCCTGCCACGTCGCCCTGCTTCATCCATTGGCGGGCTTCGAGGATGTTGGGTGTCTGGCCGTAGACGGCGGTCTGGGGAGTGGCGTCGAGCAGTCGGATGTATTCGCGGCTGAGGGCGGAGTGGGAGAGGTCTACCACTGCGACGGGAGCCTTGCGCACCAGGTTGGGGGCGTACATGTAGTTGTAGAGCAGTCCGTAGAGGAAGATACCGCCTGCCAGCACGAGCAGGATGGCGGGATTGGTGGCGATGGCATGCCACTCGTGGCGGATGACGGAAGCTGTTGACAATGCGGTAGGTGGGCAAGGTGATGGGGAGGCGGAGATTGCTTCTTCCCTTATCTCTTTTTTTATCCACCATTTCAGCAATGGCAGTATCAGCAGTGCTGCCAATAGGAAGATGAAGAGTGTAGCTACCGACTGCCAGAAGTAGGCAAACCCTGCATCGAAGTAAATCATGGCTTGTGCCGCCTCCGTGAAGTGCCGCACGGGGAAGAGGTAGGAGGCCGCATGCACGGGCGCATACATGGCTGTAACGGGAAACGTGACTCCGGACAGCGTAGCCCCCAACGACCCCACCATGGATACTACACTGATGATATAGGCAATCTTGGGAAAGATAGAATAGATAAAGACCGCCAATGCCTGGGTAGCGATGATGAAGAGCACGGTCACTGCATTCATCAGCCACAGACTGCCAGCGAAGGGGATATGTAGCGGGCCGAACAGTACATAGTTTGCCAGGATACCGATGGACGAGAAGATGAGGGTATAGGGCAGCAGTTTCCCTGCTACGGCAGTGAGGATATTGCCTCGTGCCATCTCCAGCCATTCGCCGGCGCTGCCGAATTTCAGTTCGCTGCCTATGGAGTAGACGGTGGTGAGCAGGATGAGTATCTGGAACAGTACGAAAAAGAAAGGCTGGCTCAGGTAGATGGAGTAGTCCATGTCCGGATTGTAGAGGGGATGGGTACTGGCTTCTACGGGGAGCAGAAAGGTCTGTATCTGTTCTCCGCTGACTCCCAGAGCTTCGGCCTGCATCACGATGGGCGAGAGCGCCACGGGGGCAAGCGTATTCTCGAACGCCGCCATCAGCTCGCTGCCTACCGAAAGAAGGGCATAGTGGTAATAATAGGTGAGCGTTGCGCCAGTTCCCGTCACCGCCTTCTGTTCGAAGCGGGGCGGGATGACGAGGTAGCCGTATATGTCCTTTTGTTGCAATGCCCGGCGGGCGTCGGCTTCGTCGGTGAAGTGCTCCGTCACACGGAAGGTGGGGGCGGCAGAGATGCGTCGGGAGATATTGCGCGAAGTGGCAGTGTTGTCCAGGTCGACGATACCCACGGGAATGTTCTCCATCTGTCCGTTTCCAAAGATGGTGGCCATGAAGAACAGACAGAGCAAGGGTAGCACGACGCAGACGCCGAGGTATAGACGGCGGGAGGTCATGCGGTGCCATTCGCGACGGATAACCATGCGGAGCGCTTTCATTGCGTAGCCAAATTCTTTATCTTTCATTTTTTATTCTTCATTTTTAAGAGTACGGACATCCCCGGTCTCAATCCCTCTACCTGCTGTGTGGGACGTGCGTGTATCTCGAACGTCTGCATGTCATAGCTGCCCGTCTGTTTGGTGGATTTCCAGGTGGCGAAGCTGCCCAGCGGACTGATGTAATAGATGCGGAATTCAATGTCCTTGCCGTCGATGGCGGGGACATCGGCACGGAAAGTGCCTCCCATCTTGAACTGCGGCATCAGGTCCTCGCGTATGTTCAGTACCACGTGTGCATCGTCCATCACGACAAGGCTCATGATGGGAGTGCCGGGGGCCACCAGCTCTCCGCGTTTGGGGAAGATGGTAGCTATCTGGCCGTCTTCGGGAGCAGTCAGGCGGGAGTCGACGAGGAGGGAGGAGACTTCATCGACGGTGCTTCGCGCCGCTTCCACCAGGCTGCGGGCCGAGGCGCGGTCCTCGCTCTGCGCTCCGTCTACGGCCATTTGGTATTGCTCGTAGGCGGCACGTTCGGCGGCTTGGGCGGCTTTGTACATGGCTTCCACCTCGTCACGCCGCTGGGAGGTGACGACACTGTCCTTATAAAGCGTTACAATGCGCTGGTAAGTGGTCTTGGCGAGGGCAAGGTCGCTCTGCGTCTTGTTCCAGAGTTGCCGGGCGGTGGCCACAATCTGGCGGCGGGTACCGGCGTCTATCTTCTTGTTCTGCTCCTGGGCCACCTGCTCCAGGGCATTCACCTGGCGGTATTTGGCTTCGATGGTGGGGCTGTTGATGACGACAAGCGTATCGCCTGCCTTCACCCAGTCGCCCTCTTGTACGAGGAAGGAGTCCACACGTCCGGGCAGCTTTCCGCTGATACGTATTTCCGTTGCTTCCACTTGTCCTTGCAGGACCAGGGGCTGCCGGCTCATGAGTAATATGCCGGCAAGCGAAATGATGACCGTTGCGGCCAGGATAATGACGAATGCAATGCTGATGCTTTTATTATTGATTTTCATAAAGGGTCGGTTTTAATAAGTTGTCTCGAAATATTTCTCGAACCGTTCCGGCGTTCCGCAGATAGCCAGCAGGTTCATCAGTGCCACATCATATTCGTAGTAGGCTGCCAGACGCGCCACGCGGACGGTTGCCAGCATCGTTTCCGCATCTACGACCTCGGTACTGGTTGCCATGCCTTCGGCAAAGGATTTCTTGCGGATTCGCACCAGCTCTTCGCTCAGCTCGATGGTGGTATTCAAGGCGCGTACGTTGTCTTGTGCCTTTTGCAGTTGGGTGTAGAGCTTGTCGATGCCTACGCTCAGGTCTTCTTTGGCTTTTTCTTGTCCCAGGGCAAGGGTCTGCTGGGCTATCTTCGACTGGCGGATGCGCTTCTCACGCGCCAGTCCGTCGAACAGGTTCCAGGTGAAGCCCACACCTACGATGGTGCGGGGGACAAGATTGCTTTGTATACCGTGGGCATAGAGGGTCTGCTTGCCGAATACGGCGATGTCCGGCAGGTAGCCGCTCTGGTCGATGCGGAGCTGCTGGCGGGCAATCTGTGACTGTAGTTGCAGTTGGTTCACGGTGTAGTTCTCCACCCGCATGGCTTGCAGGAACTCCTCTTTGGCGGGCAGTTGGTCGTTGATGAAAAGCTCCGAGGTAGGATGGATGCTGCATGTGTCTTGCAGGTTGAGCAGGGTGCGCAGGGCACTTTGCACGACGGAGGCCTCCTTCCGGGCAGCCTCCAGTGAACGGGCAGCTTCATCCATATTCACTTGGGCAAAGAGCCGGCCTGCCTTGTCTATCATGCCGGCAGCTTCCAGTTTAAGGGCATTCTGGTAATGGCGTTGCAGGCTGTTGTAAGTCTCCTGCCGCACGCGTACTACCTCTTGCGCAAGTTTCAGCCCGAAGTAGCTTTCTGCCAGCAGGGTGCGTTGCGTGGCATCGGTCTGTCCCCGGTTTTCGCGGGCAATGTCTATCATGGTGTTGCCTATCTTCGAGGCCCGGATGCGCTTGCCGCCGGAGAATACGACCCATTCGGCGGTCAGGCCGACGGAAGTCAGGTTGCGTGGAGCCAGTGGAAAGGCAAGGGTATGGGAGCCTATCTGGTCGAGTATGCTGCTGATGAATTGGTCGTCCGGCACGATGTTGTGCACAAAGTCCTTTGCCGGGTCGGTGAACTGGGAAAGGGGCTGTTTTACCTCTATCTTTTCGGAAAGATGCACGAACGTACCGGCACCTTGCAGGGAGGGGTACCAGAGGGCATTCAGTTTGTCACGTTCCGCACGGGCGGCTTCAATTCCCTTGTCGGCTATTTTCAGGCTGCGGTTGCCGTTTTGCATCTGCCTTAGGGCATCACCGAAGCTAAGGGGAAGGGAGGTTTGTGCGGCCACTCCACCGATGGCAAGCAGTACGCAGGCAGCAGCCGGAAAGAATCTCCGGCATAATAGATTATTCATAAGTTCGTTCGGTTTAGGGGTTCTTGTTTCTCTAAACAAGAGGAGGTGGGAATTGTTCAGTAGTCATCTTTTTGAATAGAACGTTACAAATATAACGAATAGTTTCCGAAGATATGGCTTATGAATGGGAGAGATATTCGGATTTGCACTATCTTTGCATTCGCTAAAATGGAATTTATGGAGAAACTTCATCCGATTATGTTTGCCGGGACGGGTAGTGATGTGGGAAAGAGCATCATTGCTGCCGCCTTCTGCCGTATCTTCAAGCAGGACGGCTATCAGCCCGCACCGTTCAAGGCACAGAATATGGCGCTCAATTCATTTGCCACTCCCGAAGGGCTGGAGATAGGCCGTGCCCAGGCTGTGCAAGCAGAAGCCGCCGGAGTGCCTTGCCACACGGACATGAATCCGCTGCTGCTGAAACCATACCTCGCAGGTTGTTCTTAACGGGCGTCCTATCGGCAACCGCAATGCTTATGATTATTTCCGCAAGGAAGGACGCGACGAACTGCGCTGGGAGGTTTGTGCTGCCTACGACCGCCTTGCCGCCCGCTATAATCCCGTTGTGCTGGAAGGCGCGGGAAGCATCTCCGAAATCAATCTGCGGGATACCGACCTTGTCAATCTGCCGATGGCCCTGCATGCCGGAGCCGATGTAATTCTTGTGGGCGACATTGACCGTGGCGGTGTGTTTGCCAGCGTCTACGGTTCGCTGATGTTGCTTCGTCCCCATGAGCGGGAGCGAATTAAAGGAATTCTTATCAACAAGTTCCGGGGGGATATACGTCTCTTCGAGTCGGGCATTACGATGCTGGAGGAGCTTTGCGGCATTCCCGTTGTCGGGGTGGTGCCTTACTACCGTGATATCTACATTGAAGAAGAAGACTCCGTGGCGCTTGCCGCAAAGTCTGTCCGTGCCGAGAAGGGAAAGGTGAACATCGCCGTCATTCTGCTGCGCCACCTCAGTAACTTCACCGATTTTAATGTCCTGGAACGTGACCCGCGCGTACATCTCTTCTATACCAACAATGTGGATGAGCTGGCAAAGGCCGACGTCATCCTGCTGCCCGGCTCCAAGAGCACGCTTGATGACCTTTACGAATTGCGCCGTAACGGTGTGGCGGCTGCCATCATCCGTGCCCACCGTGAAGGTGCCACCGTGATGGGTATCTGCGGCGGCTATCAGATGATGGGGCAGGAGGTGCTCGACCCTGAGCATGTGGAGGGGGACATTGAACGCCTGCCCGGACTGGGGCTGTTGCCCATCAGTACCCGCATGTCGGGAGAGAAGGTGACCCGCCAGGTGAAGTTCGGTCTGTGCAATCCCCATTCTCCATCTTCCACTCTCCATTCTCCATTAATGCAGGGCTATGAAATCCATATGGGAGTGACCACCCCTGTGGAAGGTACTCCCGATTCTCCTTTGAATCTTCTGGAGAACGGCTCTACCGACGGTTACTACGTGGACTCCACCTGCATGGGGACCTATATTCATGGCATTCTCGACAATCCGGAATTCATAGATTTCCTGCTTGTGCCTTTTGCAGACAAACTGTCCGGGAATGCCGGCGCTTTCGATTACCATACATTCAAAGAAGAACAATACGATAGGCTTGCCGAGCACGTGCGCCGCCACGTCAACCTGCCGCTTATCTACCAAATATTGACAAAGAACCATGATTGAAGGACACGGAGACGATTCCTATAAATACAGCCGTCCCATTACGGCAAACTTCAGCTCGAACGTTTACAGCAGGGTAGACCTCTCTGCCTTGAAGGCGCATCTGTGTACCCGGATTGACGGCATCGGCAACTATCCCGAACCGGAGCCTTACACGCTTGAGGCCTGTCTTGCCCGCCACCACCGTCTTCCTGCCGAGGCAGTGTGCGTGACGAATGGAGCTACCGAAGCCATCTATCTTACCGCACAGACTTTCCGCGGGACAAACACCGCCATTGTGCAGCCCACTTTCAGTGAATATGCCGATGCCTGCCGCATGCACGGTCATCGGGTCACTTCCCTCTATCGGCTTCCTGCGGAGAGCGAGGGGTATCGCTTGCCGGAAGAGGTGCGCATGCTGTGGCTGTGCAATCCCAATAACCCTACCGGAACGGTTGTGGAGAAGGAATATCTGGCAACACTTATCAGTCATAATCCGCAGGTATGTTTCGTCATCGACCAGTCCTACGAGTTTTTCACCTTGCGTCCGCTTTTCTCTGCTGCCGAGGCTGCGGAGTTTCCCAACGTCTTGCTGCTGCACTCCATGACCAAGCGTTATGCCGTTCCCGGTCTGCGACTGGGATATGTCATCGGCGCCCCCCACCTGCTGCACCGTCTGCGTACCAACCGTATGCCCTGGTCGGTCAACCAGCTTGCCATTGAGGCAGGGCTCCATCTGCTGGAACATGATGTTCCCAATCCGCTGGATGTGGCGTCTTACTTGCAAGAGGCTGCCCGCCTGCGCAGTGCGCTCGAGGCATTGGGAGGACTGGAGGTATGGGCCACCGAAACCCATTTCATGCTGGTGTGCCTCCGTATGGGTAGGGCTTCCGCTTTGAAAGACTATCTGGCAGGGGAGCATGGTATCTTGATTCGGGACGCCTCCAACTTCGACGGACTGAATGAGCGCTTCTTCCGTATAGCCGCCCAGAGCCGGGAGGAGAATGACAGGCTTGTAAAAGTAATAGGACAATGGCTTGAGGAGGAATAACCGATGGAAGAAGATGTGCTTATACTTTTGGGTGTCGCCTTCAACTTGAACCTGCCGCTTCTCACTGCCTGGCTGCTCGACCATTGGCTGGGCGACCCGGCGTGGCTACCCCATCCG
>OOCV01001467.1_pt1 | contig 9774 bp, 4 predicted proteins | sample 1671061 | NCBI WGS metagenome assembly OOCV01 (sample SAMN06348118, study PRJEB24527) | human gut metagenome | biome: human gut; feature: ankylosing spondylitis patient; material: feces | host: Homo sapiens | place: China | collected 2015-10
AAATATCTTTTACGGCGCAAAAGTAAATGTCCGGTTTTGCAAAGAGATTACATCCGTGTGTAGGTTTAAATAAAGAAAAAAGCCTAATGAAGGATATCCATTAGGCTCAACGAGAAAATTATAAATGTGTCTATAAAAAAGAAGGTTAGTCCTCGTCCAAAGTCTTGATAATGGTAGATGCTATCTTGGATGAACTCTTGCGGCTGCTCTTTCTGAGTTTATCCGGGTTCTCAAGATTCATGCAGGTAAAGAAGTTATTCCCCCTATATACCTCATTTTTATCTTTGTCGAATAAGGTATAGCTGACGATATGGAAAAGCGTGCGCAAGGGTTGGTCTTGCCATTTAAGATAATGCTGGTTTAATACTAGCAGATAATCAGCGTCAGCATTATCCAATACCTTTTGTAACTCTTCGGTCGGCACGGCTGAAAGATCGGAATAGCAATCCTCGCTCTCCCCGTTAACCTTGATCTCATTCAGTACCTGTCCGGTCACTTGTGTAGCGTTTGCCGGAATAAACTTGCAATCTCCGTTCTTTACGGATGCGGCGATATTCTCGGCGATGATCGTATTATACGTTTGGTCGATACTATCCGCTTTCATACCGGTCTCTTCGGCGATCATCCCATTGTAGAAATAGTTTGATTTCACGTTATCGTGCAAACCTACGATGAGAATTTGCTTTGCATGATAATTGTCACCTTCCTTCTTACTTTCTTTAGCGTTCGCTGCTATAGAAGCTACGGCTAAAAAGAACATAACCGTAAAGATTCTGATTTTAAATAACCTTTCCATGATTCTTCTATTAAATTCTGTGTCTATTAATTTCGGAGGCAAAGATATTAGCGGGGTGTTGCAGGGATATTACGGTTGTATAAAGTAATAGTTACCGATAATCCCCCCTGTACCGGCTTGGATATTAAAATCGTGGATTCGTTGTAAAGTCTATTCTACCGTGTGGATGAGTTCAATCAAAAGGCGGTTACCAAGAAACTTTAAGGAGATATAGAAACAAGGGTTGTTTTTAAGGTTCAAAGAACGCTAAAAACAACCCCTGTTATTTTTACTTATTATTCTCGATCCACTTGCGAGCGTTCACGAACGCCTCGATCCATGGAGTGACCTCGTCGTTCTCCTTACGGTCGGCGGGGTAATAACCGCACTGCCAAGGGAAGATCGCACGTTCGGGGTGAGGCATCATGGCTAAATGGCGGCCGTCCTTTGAGCAAACACCGGCAACGGACCAAGGAGAACCGTTCGGGTTGGCGGGATAGCCATCGTAGTTGTATTTAGCGATGATGTTGTACTCCTTCTCCTCGTAGGGGAACTCGAACTTACCTTCACCATGAGCTACCCATACACCCAACTTCGTGCCGCTCAAGGAGCCGAACATTACGGAGTTGTTTTTCGGGATCTCCAAGCTAACGAAGTTAGACTCGAACTTATGGGAATCATTGTGAACCATCTTATGCTTTTTCTCGTGCTCCGGATAAACCAAGCCTAACTCGGCCATCAACTGGCAACCGTTACAGATACCCATGCTCAACGTATCTTTACGTGCGTAATAGTTGTCGATCGCTTTCTTGGCTTTCTCGTTATACAAGAAACCGCCGGCCCAGCCCTTGGCGGAACCTAATACGTCGGAGTTGGAGAAACCACCGCAGAATACGATGAAGTTTACATCCTCCAAAGTCTCACGTCCGCTAGCCAAGTCCGTCATATGGACATCCTTCACGTCGAAACCAGCCAGATACAAGGCGTAAGCTGTCTCACGCTCGCATTGCGTACCCTTCTCACGGATTACCGCAGCCTTGATGCCGTTCGGAGCGCGGCGTTCGGCTGAGAGTCCGTAAGAAGAAAGCTTTCCGGTAAAGTCCTTGTGGAACTTGTACTGTACGGGCTGCATCTTATAGTTCTCGAAACGGTTTCCGGCACAAACGCTTCCGCTCTGCTTTACATCCAGTTTATAAGAAGATTCGTACCATACGTCACGCATATAGTCGATGCCGAAGTGATATTGGATGCCGTCTTTCGATACCAATACATGGCGCTCGTCGGTCGGTTTGGCGATGATGGCGAAACCTACGCCAGCTTCTTCCATCAACTTTTCGAATGCCTTCTTGTCCTTTACCTGAACCAAGATACCCGGATTCTCGGCAAACAGGATCTTCACGATATCGCTCTCGGAGATCTTATCCAAGTTGACATCCAAACCACCCTCTACGTTGGCGAAGCACATCTCTAACAGGGCGGTGATCATACCTCCCGCTGAGATATCGTGTCCGGCAAGGATGAGTCTCTTCTCGATCGCATCTTGTACGGCGTTGAAAGCGTCACGGAAGTATTCCGGATCTTTCACGGTCGGAACCTCATTACCCAGCTTGTTCAAAGCTTGAGCGAAAGCGGAACCACCCAACTTCAAGGTATCGAAAGAGAAGTCTATATAATAAATGTATGTATTCTTGTCTTGAGCTACTACCGGGGAGACGATTTTCTTGATATCGCTAACCTCTGCACCTGCGGAGATAATCACCGTACCCGGGGCGATCACCTTATCGTCGCCATATTTCTGCGTCATGGATAAGGAGTCCTTACCGGTCGGGATATTAATACCTAAGCTGCAAGCGAAGTCGGAAGCGGCTTGTACGGCTGTGTACAGACGGGCATCCTCACCTTCGTTACGGCACGGCCACATCCAGTTGGCACTTAAGGATACGCTCTCCAACTTATCTGTCAGCGGAGCGAATACGATATTGGTCAATGACTCGGCGATTGCCATAACGGAACCGGCGGCCGGATCAACCATGGCTACCTGGGGAGCGTGACCGATAGAAGTTGCGATACCAGCTTTCCCGCGGTAATCCAACGCTACGGCACCTAAGTCGCTCAACGGCAATTGTAATTCACCTTGACATTGCTGGCGGGCGATTTTACCGGTTACGGAACGGTCTACTTTGTTTGTTAACCAATCCTTGCAGGCTACGGCCTCCAATTGAAGTACGTTCTCCAAATAATGGTGAAGTTCGGATTCTTTGTAAACAACCGGTTGATAAGATTCAGTGACCGTATGGTCTGTCATAACCGTTCTAGGCGGTTTACCGAACATATATTCCAGCTTGATATCGATAGGTTTTACGCCGTCCGCTTGTTCGAAGACAAACTTCATGTCGTTAGTAGTCTCGCCTACCACATACATCGGGGCACGTTCACGATCCGCGATACGTTTTACACGGGCTACATCTTCTTCTTTCATCAATAAGCCCATGCGCTCTTGGCTCTCGTTTCCTACGATCTCCTTCGCTGAGAGAGTCGGGTCACCAATCGGCAATTTGCTCATATCGATGTGTCCGCCGGTAGCCTCCACCAACTCAGACAAGCAGTTGAGGTGTCCACCCGCACCATGGTCATGGATAGAGACGATCGGGTTCTCGTCAGACTCGGCGATCGCACGGATCACGTTAGCCGCACGTTTCTGCATTTCCGGGTTGGCACGCTGTACGGCGTTCAACTCGATACCGCTTGTATATTGCCCCGTGTTTACGGAAGAGACGGCTCCACCACCCATACCGATACGGTAGTTATCGCCACCGATCACAACCACTTTCTCGCCCGGTTCCGGATCGCCCTTCAAGGCATCACGCATATTTGCGAAACCTACACCGCCGGCAAGCATGATTACTTTGTCGTAAGCGTATTTCTTATCGTTCTCCGTGTGCTCGAAAGTCAATAAAGAACCACAGATAAGCGGCTGGCCAAATTTATTACCGAAATCGGAAGCGCCATTGGAAGCCTTGATCAAGATCTGCTCCGGAGTCTGGTATAACCAAGGACGAGGGTCTAGGACTTTCTCCCATTCGCGAGCGCCTTCCGTACGAGGGTAAGAGGTCATATAGACCGCTGTTCCCGCTATCGGCAAGGATGCCTTACCACCGCCCAGACGGTCACGAATCTCACCACCTGTTCCGGTAGCGGCACCGTTGAACGGCTCAACGGTTGTCGGGAAGTTATGCGTCTCGGCTTTCAAGGAGATAACCGTCTTGATATCTTTTACGGCGAAGAAATCGGGTTTGTCACCGGATAGGGGAGCGAATTGCTCTACCGTCGGTCCTTCATTGAACGCTACGTTATCTTTATAAGCGGAAACCAATTTATTAGGGTTCTCGGCGGAAGTTTTCTTGATCAAGTTGAACAAGGAACTTTCTTTTTCCTCGCCGTCGATGATGAATACACCTCCGAATATTTTATGTCGGCAGTGTTCCGAGTTTACTTGGGAGAAACCGAACACCTCGCTATCGGTCAACTTACGTCCCAACTTCTGGCTTACCTCGTTCAAGTAAGCGATCTCCTCTTGGCTTAGAGCCAAGCCCTCTTGTTGGTTGTACACTTCCAAATCCTCAATGTAGACAATAGGATCCGGTTTTTTACTGATCGTGAAGATCTCCTGATTCAAGCCATTGTAGATACGTTGCAACATCGGATCGTGATCTGTGTCGCCAGAAGAAACAGGAAAATATTCCTCAATACGGGAAATACCGGTCAGGCCCATGTTCTGGGTAATTTCAACGGCGTTCGTACTCCACGGGGTAATCATTTCCCGGCGTGGCCCTACGTACCAGCCTTCCAATGTTTCTGATTGAACAGGAGTCGCCTCGCTAAACAACCAAACCAGTTTTTGAGTGTCTTCAGGAGAGAAAGCGTGCGCGGCCTCTACAGCCAGCACCGTCTTTGTTGAAGATTGAAAGAATAGAATCATATCGTTGATTTATTAGTATTTATCACGAAATAACGAATAAGCCTCTTTTAGAGAGTGCAAAGATAATGATTTCCCGTGAATTATTATGTCAATACGTTTTAAAAGAAAAGAGGGCGGAACCTCCCGGTCTCGCCCTCTCATGTCCCCTGCATAGTAAAAAATAAGAGTGTGTCTATATTCTACCAGCCTGCGTTCTGTTGTGCGGCTAGCGTGGGGTTTCTTAATATATCATTCAATGGAATCGGCCAAATAAAGCGTTTATCCGTGTACGGGATGAACTGTTTGCTGTTGCCGAACCATTCAGCTTTCACTTCTCCACCAACAACGAATGCGCCTTGGTTCTTCACATTGTTATATTCGATTTTAGCGGGAATACCACCGGACGGCAGCAAGTCGTCAGCCGCTAAACGATGAATGTCTTCCCAACGGCGACCTTCACCTTGGAACTCAATGCGACGCTCCCAAAGGATAGCTTCCACCAGTGCTTTCGTGTTGGCGAAATCGCTTGCCTTATACGTCTGTGTAGCGGGGTCGGCCAAAGAACGGTCTCTTACTTGATTCAATTTCTCCAATGCGAGAGTCTTGTCTCCCGCACGTGCGGCAGCCTCGGCCTCGTTTAGCAATACCTCGGCATAGCGCAGGATCGGGGCGTACTCTTCACGTGTTTGGGGATTCTGGTATTTATCACAGAAGTAATAATCGTCAGACGCACGATAAAGGACGAGGTTACGACGCTTGTCATCCCCTTTCCAGAATTTGGAGTTGTAAAGGGTAGGGGATGTCGGGCACATCGCACGGCCACCTTCACGGGCAGACATCATAGCGGACATAGCTCCATTTACAGATGCGTTATCTTGAGAGTCATTCGGAATGGAGAATATAGATTCCTGATTGTCTTTGTAAGAAACGAAAGGAGTGGCAGGATTGGTTTCCAGAATGAAACGTCCGCCTTCCAGTTTCTTAGCTTCAGTAACTACATTGTTCCAATCACGCATATGTAAATATACGCGCGTTTTCAATGCGATGGCGGCACCTTTGCTCGCACGTCCGATCTTATCAGCATCAATAATGTCCGGAAGCATGCTTTCCGCATTATTCAGGTCGCTTAATATCTGATCGTAAGTCTCCTTAACGGTAGAACGGCCTATGCTTTGTTGCTCAGCGAGTTGGCTGGGGTCGTTTACGGCTTTCGTGTAAATAGGCATACCGTAGTTATTGTTACCTTCTACGTTGTAGGGCAGGGCATAATGGATCATCAAGTTGTGATAGGTTAACGCACGTAAGAACAGGCATTCTCCTTTGTACTGATTCCCTTTCTCTTCGGTTATGACACCCGCCGCTACCGCGCCTTCTATACCTGCGTATACCGTATTATAGCGGTTAATAGCCTCGAAAGAGGTTTCCCACATCGCCACGTTATTAGCGGTAGTCAAGTTATAGGTTGCGGAATAGGTATAATCATAGAATTGGGCGGTTAGGTTCATATCTTCACCGCGCATTTCGCCTTGCAATATACTGGCCGCTCCAAAAGGATAACCGCGTGCCCACCCAAAGTCATTCGGATCTACGTACATACCACATTGTGCGGCATCGTAAGCTCCGACTACGGCTAACTCGCAACGTTCTTCTGTCCCGTATGCCGTAAGCTCGGAGAATTTGTCAACAGGTTCAAGGTCTACGACGTCGCTTTCGCAGGCGGTGAACACGGGTAGCGAGAACAGGGCTGTCCCTAACGCTACTACTGAAATGTTTTTATATAATTGCTTGTATAACATAATTGTAACTTTTCTTAGTTTGTGAAATTAGAATGTAATGTTCGCTCCAAAAGTGAATGAACGTTGCTGTGGCATACCGTTCCAATCTACACCTAAACGAGAGTTTGTCTCAGGATCCAATCCGGAATAACCTGTGATAGTGAGTAAGTTCTGTCCTTGAACATAGAAACGAATCTTTGTCATGTTCAGTTTGGATACGACCGCCTTCGGTAGTGTATAGCCTAAAGCTAACGTCGATAGTTTTAGGTAATTGCCGCTCTCAACGAAGTGTGAATCCGTATATCCATCATTGAATAAGGAAGAGGCGTCTCCATAACCGATTTTTGGAGTCATGCCGTCACCCGGTTGCTCTGGAGAAATCCAGCGGCCTAAGATTTCTGTTCCATTGTTGGAGAAATCCATATTGAACAATGCGCTTTGACGAGAAGCGTTCATGATCTTATTACCTCCGGAGAAGCGGAAGAATACATTTAAATCGAAATTCTTGTAAGAAACTGTATTATTCCAACCTCCGTACCAAGTAGGCATAGATGAACCTAATACCTTACGGTCGCTAGCGTCCAAGGAAGAAGCCTTGGAGACATCCGAAGGGTTGGAAGGATCATATTCCGCATAGTCGTAAGAGCCGAATGTGTCGAATTGCACTAATGAACCGTCCGCCTTACTCCAGATCGGATTACCGTTTGCGGCGTTTACGCCGTAATAATCATATCCATATAAAGATCTATATGACTCTCCTTCACGAATGATTGTGTAATTGTCTACGATGTCTGTTCCGCCGTATAAGCTCTTCACCGTATTCTTAGCTGTGGAGAAGTTGAAATTAGTTTGCCAGTTCCAATCTTTGGTAGCGATGATTGTAGCGTTAACTGTCAATTCCATACCGGAGTTCTTGATCTTACCGATATTATCAAAATATGAGTTGTAAGGAATACCAGCGGTAGGTGCTGTAGGAACTTCCAACACCAAGTCTTTGGAGTTCTTTTGCCAATAAGCTAGCTCGAATGTCAGGCGGTTATTAAAGAAAGAGCCATCCAATCCGATATCGAAAGTCTCGGTTGTTTCCCATTTAAGCTGGCTGTTACCCATACGGTTCCAAGCGATAGCTGTATTCGATCCTGCTTTCTTCGCCCCGTAAGTTCCCAGATAAGGGAAATAATTCCCTAGGTCAGAGTTTCCGATTGTAGCGTAGCTGGCACGGATACGTAAGTCGTTAAACCAATCATTAATAGTTGATTCGCTCCAGAATTTTTCGCGAGAGATACGCCAAGCGGCTGATCCTCCCCAGAATGTACCCCAGCGGGTGTCTTTCGGAAGGCTGGATAAGCCGTCTGTGCGGACGGAGGCTCCGATATAATATTTACTATCATAGTTGTAATTCGCACGGAACATATAGGAGGCTAATCCCATAAACGTTTTACCTCCAGATACGAATCTCTCACCAAATGTGTTGGAAATGATATGGTCGGTGAAGAAAGCATCGGATATTTGTTGCACGGTTGCGTCCGTATATTCATATTCTTGATGGGTGTACTCTTGTACCGCTGTCGCCGTCAGATTATGTACATCATTGAATGTACGGTTAAAGTTGATTACGTTTTGCCAGTTCCAGTTCGTGTATGTGGTATTGATTTCTTCCAATAAGCCGCCATAGCCGTATCCGTCTCCTGATTCCGGGTTCCATACCATGAAATCTTTAACATTCGAGATGTCTAAGCCAGCTTGTGTCTTTAAAGTCAATCCGTCCATGAATGTGATTTCAGCCCATCCACCACCTAATACACGGGTATTGGTCGTACGGTTTACGTTATTGTCTAATGCCCAGACGATATTCTGGATACCATTATCAATATAGGAAAGGTTGCTTCCGCGACCTAATGTCTTACGGTTTTCAGCGTCGATATTGTAACCAGTAGGATCATCCGGATTGAATACAGATACGTTTGGAAGCATACGAGTGCCGGCGAAACCTACGCCACCCAATGAATTCTCGTCATTCATGACACCATTAACCCGGGTACGGGTCATCTGGCCATTTAATCCGATGCGTAACCATTTTGTCGCTTGTTGTGTCAAATCTGCCTTTAAGCTCAAACGGTTTAAGTCATTGGCGCGAATGATACCTTCTTGTTCCGTGAAACCTAATGATACATAATATTGGCTTTTATCCGTACCACCACTGGCGGATAAGCTATGATTGTGCTGGAAACCTGTACGGAAAATATAATCATTCCAGTTTGTGTCCGGTCCGTTCGGATCGTAAACAGCCTGTCCTTTCATTCCCCAGTTCTCGTATTTCTCGTTAGCGATAGTCACGAAATCTTTCGCTCCCAGAAGATCATGCAATTTAGCTGCGCTGGCTGCGCTTACATAGCCATCGTAAGTTACTTGAGTACGTCCCTTGGAGCCTTTTTTAGTTGTGATCAATACAACTCCATTTGCCGCACGGGAGCCATAGATAGCTGTAGCCGCACCGTCTTTCAATATTTCAATGGATTCGATGTCATTCGGGTTAATATCAGACATCGCATTGTAAGAAGCGTAAGCCATTCCTAAGCCGGTTTTTCCATCGGCGTTATCACCGGTGGCGATCGGCATGCCATCTACGATGAATAACGGCTGAGAGTTAGAACTGATCGTACTCATACCACGGATCTTGAATTGAGGACCGCTTCCCAATACGCCACTAGGAGTCGTAACCTGTACACCAGCGGCACGTCCAGCTAATTGAGAGTCGAAAGACGCTGTTGCCAAGTTGCTTAAGTCTTCACCTCCTACTTTAGATATGGCACTCGTCACATCCTTTTTTCTTTGAGTTCCGTAACCGACAACCACGACTTCATCCAAGTTCTGAGAGTCGGACTCCATCGTGACTTTAATGATTGGTTTTACTGCCACTTCCACAGATTTCATACCGATGTAGGAAACGATTAGCTTTTTCGCGTTAGAAGGAACATCCAAGGTGAACGCTCCGTTGTAATCCGTTACAGTACCGGTAGTAGTACCAGCTACTACGATAGAGGCTCCAATGATAGGTCCATCGTCTTCCGCCGAGATAACCGTACCGGTCACCTTCGTGGTCTGAGCCGTTGCGAACGCTATACTTGCGAACAAGCATAGTAATAGATAAGTCAACCTTTTCATAGACACATACTTTTTGTTTAATTTGTTAATAAATAGATCATTGTAATCAATTGTTGCCACTTAGTCGATTGACTTAGTTTCCGAAGAACTTCATGAGGGTA
>OOCV01001470.1_pt1 | contig 9757 bp, 8 predicted proteins | sample 1671061 | NCBI WGS metagenome assembly OOCV01 (sample SAMN06348118, study PRJEB24527) | human gut metagenome | biome: human gut; feature: ankylosing spondylitis patient; material: feces | host: Homo sapiens | place: China | collected 2015-10
GTACTAATATGCCTAAATCTTCAACAGAAGCCACTTTGGGGAAGATGGATGCCGATTGTAAATCATCTGTACGCCCTTTTATATCCTCCCAGGTAATTCCTCTATCTTCCATCCAACGGGTAAAAGGAACATTAAGGTAAGTAGTCGTTATTTTGTCCAACGCTCCTTTGAATACATCATCCAATCCATACGGACGCGCAACAAACTCATTCTCACCGATAGGAATAATGTCGATGCAAACCCCATCCGGCAAATTTATGCTCCACTGGTTTTCAGGAACTCCTGTAATAATCTGGCGGGAACCTAATTTCCATTCTTTTCCCACATGGCTATTCTCAATCCATAAATTGGCGTTGTCGGCAGAAAGAGAAACTTGTGTGATGGAATTCTGTATAAAGATAGCCGGATTTGGCTTTACTTTCCGGTGCATGATTCTTCTTTGGTCCCGTACCTTGTCCTGTAGAAGAAATCAGTTCGTGACTTGTGCCGTAATGGTAGAATTCTCCACCTGGCAACGGCAATATAGCTACGGATAACTGATTGATTTCTTCATCTTTCGTTTTAGGATGCTCTCCCAAAGCCAAACCATAGTCCGAGTATAAGTCATAATAAGTAATATCCTTCGTACCTTCTTTCAATGACCGTTTCATCAATACTTCTATGGCGCGGTCACTCAAAATCCAGATGCCGATATCCATCAGGAAAAGATGAGTTTTCGACAATCCTTCCAACTCTTCCAAAGAAGGTTTCTGCAACATGAAATCGAGCACCTCCGGTTTTTTCCGGTCGGAAACAAACACGCCATGATGAGTTGCCAATGAAGGATTCACCCACAGCCCGTAGCATACTACATCTGCGTTCGGAATATCCTGAAGCGGTTTTTCCGAACGGATATATACGTCTCCGCTAGCAATCAGCGTATTCAGACCGGCCGGAGCCTGATTCATAATCCTTTCATAGAGCGGGAGCTGCAATGATAACAGATTCTGTCCCAGCTTTTGTCCTCTTTCCCAACTGAAGATCGGGATAGGAGTTAATATTTTGCCGGAAGGGCCGTAGCTGGGTAGCCGACGGCTTTGTCCGCCTGCATGGAGCAATATTTTTTTTTCGTGTCCTATCCAGTTGCTGAAAGACTCTTGTGGAGCGAATGCCTGATGGCAAGCTTGCAATAACCATGTGGTTCCGCCGCCGGAGCCTAGTTTGCTCCCTATGGGGTCTGATGTACAAAACCAATCGGTATGGTTAACTTCTTCCAGTTCGTGGAAGCAATGGATCAAATTGGGTGGTAAAGATAATAACTTTTGCATAGTAGAATCTGCGTTGGCTTAGATAGAATCTAAGCGAATTAAACTCCCGTAAAAATACTATTTATATTCCTGCTTTTCAATATTTTTCTTCTGTTTTGAAGAATAAATTTTCTTTTCAGCTTTTAGATGTCATTTTCAGTCATCATGTCCCAGGTGTCATTAAGTGCCTGCATGGATGGAAATAATAAATCAGCCCCGGCATCCAGCAACACTTGCCCGTTCAAAGGACCCGTATTGACTGCTATGGTGAAAATACCCGCGTTGTGTCCGGCTTCCACTCCTAACGGAGCGTTTTCTACTACAACCGCTTCATCCGCTTTGATCCCTCCTTTTTTCAAAGCCATCAAATATGGCTCGGGATTGGGTTTGCCATATTTCACATCGAACGCTGTAACCATCAGTTCTTTGTGAAACATTCCCGGATAGTTGTGTTCCAGCCGTTCGAGCAGAGATAACTGACCGGAGCCGGTGACCACCATCGGAATCAGCCCGTCCTTCTTCACTTTTTGCAGTAACTCCCATGCACCGGGCATAGGCTTTGCTTCGGGATATGAATTGAACAAAACACTTTTCTCCTGATAGATACTTTCTATCTCCTCCTGTGTGGCTTCTCTACCCAATTCACGTTGAAAAACAATATTGATTGTAGAGGCTCCTGTCCGTCCTTCATGCATATATGCTTCTTCGCGACTAAGAGTGAGCCCATGAGATTTCATTACTTTATGCCAGGCTTCCGAATGATAAGGCATAGAGTCAAAGAGTACGCCGTCCATGTCAAACAGGACGGCTTTCAGTTTCTTTTTCATACTTTGTACGTTGCGAAATCTTTTTAAGATGATATTTTATTTTTTTATGAGCATTTTCTTCAGATCAGACATGGGAATAACTACATCGTATTGTTTCCCGGAATCCTTGCCGATATATCTGTAGGTAATATTTTTATTGTTCTCCACGCAGGTTTTTATGAATATCTGGGTGGCAGGATCGGTCTGACTTGCTAGCGTTGACACAATACCCTCTTTCACTTCAGCTGCGTTTTCTTCAATCTGGCTGATAGGACACAACTCTTCGTCCACACTGCATATATAAACAACCGATTCACCTATGATTTCGATTTTTTCGACAACGACTTCTTCACTGGCCTGCATTGGAAATTGCAGATTCGCCATTTTCAGTTGCGCTTCAAGCTTTGTCTGTCCGCTTTGTGCCGGGTCGGCATTTGTATTGATAACCTCTTTCAATTCTTCGGCAGTAAGTTCGCAAACCGCTTGTTCGCCCGACTTATTCCCTACAAATATCATGTGTAATCCGGAATTACACTTAGCCATCAACTTCAGCATTTCCTTTACATCAGCAGCCGGATTCTGAAACATCATTTTGATAGATGATTTCATGCTTTCCGGATTATCTTTCAAAATCTTAATATTGGTAATTTCCTCGTTCATGTTGAGAGTGTACACTACGTTATCCCCGTCGTAGATGATACTGGTAATATTGCCGACTTCTCCCATGTCCAGCGGACACTGTTTGTTGGCTATCCCGATTACAGTTTTGAGTTTGGCTTCCTGACAACCGGTCATGACTATCATTAGCAATGATACGCTACATAGTAGCATGAGTCCACTGGACTTCTTTAATAAATTTCCTGCCATTCTATTTGTTTTTTAAGTTTGATTCGCTTCATCTACAACTGTATACGAGGCAAAGATAACGATAAAAAATGAGAGATAAGTTAGAAAGGGAAGATAGTTGCAAATGACGCTCCCAAGCGATTAACTACATAATTATTTGCTGTTTAGAAGAATATGTGTATTTTTGTAACGTTATAAACTCGACGATAGCATGAAAAAGAGAGTATTATTGTTGCTACCATTGTTTTTAGGCGCCTGCTCTGATAGTGGGGAAAGTCCTGTTATCAAGATAGAAAAGCTTTATGCGAAGATCGAATCGGACGGTGAAAATACCAGTTCCGATGAAAAAGACTATGCGAATCAGAGGGAGGAACTGCCCGCCTTGAAAGTGGGAGATGAAGTGAAAGCCTTTCTGCTTTTGGATGGAAATGGGGCAGAACTGAAAACCTTTAAACTTCAGAATGACGATGAAGTGGATACCAAACTCTTTTATGAGCAAACAGAAGTATCTACAGAGGGAAATCTGACAGATGTGGAAAAAGGACAGCTTCGTTTTAAGGATGGGGTGTCAAAAGCCAAAATTATGGTGATTGCGACCATTAAACAGGTAGATAAGAACGGTGATGTGAAATTAGAGTTCTATCTTTCTTCCAAAGCCGAATGTGAAGGAGCACAGGAAGAAATCGGTTTGAAGACGAAAGTGGAAGATGAGAAGTAGAAGTGGTGAGCAGTAAACGGTACAACGGGCAATAAGCGGTACAATCGGAAACTGCAATCAATTGAATATAATAATGAACGGTGAACAAATCCATGTATATAGCATAGTTGTTCACCGTTCATTGTTTATAGTTTACCGTTTATAAAACGTTCTTGATTTATAGTTTTGCACGGATTGCTTTGGATTCTTCTTCATAACCCGGTTTGTCCAGCAAGGCAAACATATTCTTTTTGTATGCTTCCACACCCGGTTGGTTGAATGGGTTCACGCCCAACAAATAACCGCTGATACCACAAGCCTTTTCGAAGAAATAGAGCAGACCACCAATGTTGTATTCGCTCAATTCCGGAAGTACGATGCGCATATTAGGTACGCCACCGTCTACGTGAGCCAGCTGCGTTCCCAGTTCGGCCATCTTGTTCACTTCGTCCACACGCTTGCCGGCTAAGAAGTTCAAGCCGTCCAGATTTGCTTCATCAGAAGGAACTTCCAGTTTGTGGTTAACTTTCTCTACTGAAATCACAGTTTCGAAGATAGAACGTTCGCCTTCCTGAATCCATTGACCCATAGAATGAAGGTCTGTAGAGAAATCTACCGATGCAGGGAAGATACCCTTATTATCTTTTCCTTCCGATTCTCCGTAAAGCTGTTTCCACCATTCGCTTACATAGTGCAGTTTCGGGCAGAAGTTAACGAGGATTTCGATCTTCTTGCCATTTCTGTACAACTCATTGCGGGTAGCAGCATAAATAGCAGCCGGGTTTTCAGCAAATGCAACGTCCGATCCGCATACTTTTTCCATATCGGCAGCACCGGCAACCAGTTTGTCAATATCGAATCCGGCTACTGCGATAGGCAGCAAACCAACCGGAGTCAGTACAGAGAAACGTCCGCCTACGTTGTCAGGGATGATAAATGTTTTATATCCTTCTTTGTCGGCTGTAACACGGGCAGCACCTTTTTTAGCGTCCGTCACTGCAACGATTACTTTCTTTGCAGTTTCCTTGCCGCGCTGATCTTCGCATTGCTTTTTCAGCAAACGGAAAGCAAGAGCTGTTTCAGTGGTAGTTCCTGATTTAGAAATATTGATGACGCCGAATTTCTTATCTTTCAGATATTCAGTCAGTTCGTACAGATAATCTTCGCTGATATTGTGTCCTGCATAGATCATGACAGGAGCCGTTTTCTTTTCCTGCAACCAAGTGAAGCTGTTAGACAAAGCTTCGATTACGGCACGGGCACCCAGATAGCTGCCACCGATACCGGCAACGATTACTACTTCACAGTTATCTCTTAACACTTTTGCTGTAGCGTTCAGGTCGGCCAAGTGTTCTTTAGTGATAGAAGAAGGCAAATGCAACCATCCTAAAAAGTCATTACCTTTGCCTGTACCTTTTTCAAGCATTTCCTGTGCGGCTTTTACTTCAGCTTCGTAAGCAAAAACCTTTTCTTTGGAGATAAATCCAAATGTCTTTTCAATGTTTAAACTAATCATATCGTTCTTGTTTAAAGATTATCTAAAAGAGTCAGTCAGCAATTTAATCTCGATCATTGGTGAGATACGTTCGTATAGGATGTTATACACAGCGTCCAGTATCGGCATATTGACATGATGATGCTTATTGATTTCTTTGATACATTTCGTACCATAGTAACCCTCTGCAATCATTTCCATTTCAATTTGCGCACTCTTCACGGAATACCCTTTACCTATCATCGTTCCGAAAGTACGGTTACGACTAAAGTTGGAGTAGCCGGTCACCAATAAATCCCCCAGATAAACAGATTCATCCACGTTTCTGTTCAACGGATGCACCGTGTTCAGGAAACGATTCATTTCCTGAATGGCGTTAGAAATCAATACAGCCTGGAAGTTGTCGCCATATTTCAGTCCGCTACAGATACCGGCAGCAATGGCATACACGTTTTTGAGCACCGAACTGTATTCGATACCCGCCACGTCATCACTGACAGATGTTTTGATAAAACTGCTTCCCAGACGGCGTGCGAAGATACGTGCCTTGTCTTTATCAGGGCAGGCGATAGTCAGGTAGGAGAGTCGCTCCAAAGCTACTTCTTCTGCGTGGCAGGGACCTGCAAGGACTGCTATGTTTTCTGGTGGCACACCATATTCTTTTGTGAAGTATTCCGATACAATAACGTTGTCATCGGGTACGATTCCTTTGATAGCGGTGATGATAAACTTATCTTTTATCTTGGTTTTCAACTTTTTCAGATGCGCCTTCAGATAAGGAGAGGGAGTGACGAAGATCAGTGTATCCGATTCTTTCACAACATCGTTGATGTTGGAACTGAAAGTGATGCGTCTCGTATCAAATTTCACTCCTGTCAGATAAGCCGGATTGTGCCCTAATCGTTTAAAATCGGCAATGCGGTCGTCTCGCCGCATGTACCAATTGATAGAGTCCTCTTGGGCCAGACACATCTTTGCGATGGCTGTAGCCCAACTTCCTCCGCCCATGATGGCTATCTTGCCGGGTAATTTCATTTGTATGGATTTGGATGAAGAACTTATTAAATTTTCTGTATCCACTCAGTTACGTCGTTTACCGACGGATTGGTCAGTTCTAATTTATATTTCTTGTTAATGCCGCAGATGTCCTGGTGCAGCTTCTGCGGATTGACATCTTTCATGTCGGCAACTGTGTTGTAACCGGCTTTTTGAATTACCGGAACCCAGTCTTCTGCGATTCCCAATTCCATGTATTTGGCAGCAGCGTCTTTTTTCACTACTTTTTCCGGGCGCATTTGCGGGAAGAACAATACTTCCTGAATGGTAGTCTGTCCGGTCATTAACATCACCAGACGGTCGATACCGATACCGATACCCGATGTAGGAGGCATACCGTATTGTAAAGCGCGCAGGAAGTCCTGATCGATAATCATCGCTTCGTCGTCTCCCTTGTCGGCCAAACGCATTTGTTCTTTGAAACGTTCTTCCTGATCCAGCGGATCGTTCAATTCCGAGTAGGCATTAGCCAGCTCTTTACCGTTCACCATCAGCTCGAAACGTTCGGTCAGTCCCGGTTTAGAGCGGTGCATCTTGGTCAGCGGAGACATTTCAACCGGATAATCGGTGATGAAAGTCGGCTGGATATATGTACCTTCGCAGAATTCTCCGAAGATTTCATCAATCAGCTTGCCTTTACCCATCGTCTCGTCGATTTCTTCCATCTTCAGTTCTTTGCAGACTTGGCGGATTTCCTCTTCGCTCTTGCCGTTCAGGTCATATCCTGTCTTTTCTTTGATAGCGTCCAGAATAGGCAGACGGCGGTAAGGAGCTTTGAAGTTGATGGTTTTTCCGTCAACCACTGTTTCTGTGCTACCGTTTACTGCGATACAAATACGTTCCAACAACTTTTCGGTGAAATTCATCATCCAGTTGTAATCCTTATATTGTACGTAGAGTTCCATACAAGTGAACTCCGGGTTATGGGTTTTGTCCATACCCTCGTTACGGAAGTTCTTACCTATTTCATATACACCTTCAAAACCACCTACGATCAGTCGCTTCAGATAAAGTTCTGTTGCGATACGCAGGTAAAGATCCATGTCCAGTGAGTTATGGTGAGTGATGAACGGTCGTGCGCTTGCTCCACCGGCAATAGATTGCAGGATGGGAGTTTCCACTTCCGTGTAACCGGCTTCGTCCAAAGCATTGCGCAATGTTTTCACAACAGTGGCACGTTTCAGGAATGTTTCTTTGATACCGTCGTTCACTACCAGGTCCACATAGCGTTGGCGATAACGGAGTTCGGGATCTTCAAAAGAGTCATAAGCTACCCCGTCTTTGTATTTAACGATAGGCAACGGTTTGATAGACTTTGCAAGTACAGTCAGTTTCTTAGCATGGATACTGATTTCACCCATTTGTGTGCGGAACACGAAACCTTCGATACCGATAAAGTCACCTAAGTCGAGCAGGCGTTTGAATACAGAGTTGTACAGTTCCTTGTCTTCTCCCGGGCAGATATCATCGCGGGTGATGTACACCTGGATGCGACCTTTAGAGTCTTGCAATTCAACGAAAGATGCTTTACCCATCACGCGGCGGCTCATGATACGGCCGGCTACGGAAACTTGGCGTGGCTCCTCGTCGTCTTTAAATTCAGCTTTAATATCTGTAGAGAAAGCATTGGTTACATACTCTGCTGCAGGGTATGGATCAATACCCATCGCACGAAGCTCATTCAGGCTGTTGCGTCGAATGATTTCCTGTTCACTTAGTTCTAATATATTCATTTCGTTACGTATTAACTCAATTTTGGAGGCAAAAATACGAAACTTTTCTCATATATCCTGTAATCCACCTCTTTTTTGTATCTTTGCCGTCTCAAACTAATAGGTATGACAGGACAAAAGACACCCACTGCGTTGGGTACGGAAAAGATTGGGAAGCTTTTAATGCAGTATGCCATTCCGGCAATTATCGCCATGACGGCGTCTTCTCTTTACAATATGGTAGATAGTATTTTTATCGGTCACGGGGTAGGTGCGATGGCTATTTCCGGGTTGGCATTAACTTTCCCGCTAATGAATCTTGCCGCGGCTTTCGGCTCGTTGGTCGGTGTCGGTGCGGCTACATTGATTTCGGTGAAGCTAGGACAGAAAGATTATGATACCGCACAGCAGGTTTTGGGAAATGTGTTTGTATTAAACCTTATTATAGGTATCTCTTTTACGGTAATCGTTCTTCCTTTTCTCGATCCGATACTTTACTTTTTCGGAGGAAGCGATGAAACGGTGAAGTATGCCCGTGAATTTATGCAGGTTATCTTGCTCGGAAATGTGGTTACCCATTTATATCTGGGGCTGAATGCAGTGCTCCGTGCTTCGGGCCATCCGCAGAAAGCGATGATGGCAACAATAACGACAGTGATAATCAATGTATTGCTTGCTCCATTGTTTATTTTTGTATTCGACTGGGGAATCCGTGGGGCGGCTACGGCTACGGTTTGTGCGCAGTTGATTGCATTGGTCTGGCAGCTTCATCTGTTCTGCCGCAAAGATGAACTGATACGGTTGAAAAAGGGGATTTTTCGTTTGAAACGGAAAATCGTGTTGGATTCGCTGGCTATTGGTATGTCTCCCTTTCTGATGAATATGGCGTCTTGCTTTATTGTGATTCTGATTAATCAGGGATTAAAAGAGCATGGAGGTGATTTGGCGATCGGTGCATTCGGTATTGTTAATCGTATTGTTTTTGTCTTTATTATGATTGTATTGGGACTAAACCAAGGGATGCAGCCCATTGCGGGATATAATTTTGGTGCGAAGCTCTATCCTCGTGTGACGGAAGTACTGAAAGTAACCATTTGTTGTGCAACTGTAGTGACAACGATTGGTTTTCTGATCGGTATGTTTATTCCGGAAATCGTATCTTCCATCTTTACTTCGGACGAAGAGTTAATCAGCATTGCTTCTAAAGGTTTTCGTATTGTGGTATTTTTCTACCCGATTGTTGGGTTTCAGATGGTAGCTTCCAACTTCTTCCAGAGTATTGGAATGGCAAGTAAAGCCATTTTCTTGTCGCTGACGCGGCAGATGTTATTTCTCGTTCCCTGTTTATTGATTCTACCTCACTATTATGGACAAATGGGCGTTTGGGCCAGTATGCCTGTGGCAGATTTGGCGGCTAGTCTTATATCCGGAGGAATGTTGTGGTGGCAGTTCCGGCAGTTTAAGAAAGTTACTGTTTGATAAGTTTGTTCCGATATTCTTTAGGAGATATACCGACATACTGCTTGAAATATTTCCCGAAGAATGATTGTGTGGGGAAGTTGAGTTTGGTTGTTATTTCCTTAATACTTAAATCGGTATTATCGAGCAGATATTTAGCTTCTGTAATGACATTCTGTATAATCCACTGCAAAGCACTGCTCCCTGATTTCTCCTTGATGACAGAAGAAAAATATCGGGCGGACAAGCATTGCTTGTCTGCATAAAAAGTAACATCACGTTCCTGACGATAATATCGATAAAGGGTAATCATGAAATTTTGGAAGATCTTATCCTTTTTATCCTGTGGCAGTGGTGTTTGGGGTTCGTTACTGAAATAAATGTTTAATAACTCATAGCAT
>OOCV01001478.1_pt1 | contig 9739 bp, 6 predicted proteins | sample 1671061 | NCBI WGS metagenome assembly OOCV01 (sample SAMN06348118, study PRJEB24527) | human gut metagenome | biome: human gut; feature: ankylosing spondylitis patient; material: feces | host: Homo sapiens | place: China | collected 2015-10
CCCAGAGTTCGCCTTCTACTTTTTCTGTATACATATGTCCGTCGAGGTGATCACACTCGTGGCAGATGCAGCGGGCAAGAAGTTCTGTTCCCTCCAGTTCAAACGGCTGCATGTCGCGGTCCAGCGCTCTTACCTTTACGTAATTCGGACGGGTTACTGTACCGGATTTTCCCGGAAGGCTTAAGCATCCTTCTGCTCCTGTCTGGCTTCCAGAAGTCTCCAGGATTTCCGGATTGATCAGAAGATGTGGGGTTCCATCCACATCCATGACTACGATTCTCTTTAAGATGCCGACCTGCGGTGCGGCAAGGCCGACACCGTTTGCCTCATACATGGTGTCAAACATGTCGTCGATCAGCTCGCTGATTCTTGGTGTCATCTTCTCCACCGGTCTGCATTTTTTCGTTAATACGCGGTCGCCTACGACTCTGATTTCTCTGATTGCCATAATTCTTTTCCTTTCTTTTGCTCTTCTATTATAAATAATCTATGTGTAAACAGTATGAAAAAACTAATACTTTCTGCTGAAGTCAAACTGTAAATAAACGGTACGGAAGCCTTTGTTAATCTCGATATACCGCTCCAGTTTTTCCCGCAGCCCTGCCAGCACCTCTTCCTGCGGCGCGCGTACATACACGGCCATGCGGTACAGGTCATTGATTTTCGACACTGCCTCACTTGCCGGGCCGATGATCTGGACTTCGCGGTTTCCCCGGATGCGGATGAGATATCTGCGAATGTATTCCATCGCCTGCGTCAGATGCGCTTCATCCTCCCCGGCTCCGTGGATCGCCAGAAGCTCCGCCGCCGGGGGATATCCCATCAGACGGCGGTAGTCCATTTCTTTCTCGTAAAATGTCCCGTAATCCTGCTCTGCCGCCGTCTGAATGCTGTAATGTTCGGGATGGTACGTCTGAATGACTGCCATTCCCGGCTTTTCGCCTCTTCCGGCGCGGCCGACTGCCTGCGTCAGCAGCTGGAACGTACGCTCCCCGGCACGGTAATCGACTGCATTCAGGGAGAGATCCGCCGCCAGCGCTCCCACCAGCGTGACATTCGGGAAATCGTGGCCTTTTACGATCATCTGGGTTCCAATCAGGATATCGGCCTCCCCCGCCGCAAATGAGGACAGGATTTCTTCATAACTGTTTTTCGTTTTTGTCGTGTCGCCGTCCATCCTAAGAACGCGTGCCTTTGGAAACAGCTTTTTCACGTTTTGCTCGATCTGCTGTGTGCCGGCACGGAAGCCGCCGATGTACGGGGAACCGCACGACGGGCACGCATGTACCTGCGGTGTTTCATAACCGCAGTAATGGCAGACGAGCTTTCCGTTATTGTGTGCTGTCAGTGATACATCGCAGTGCGGGCATTTCATCACATGGCCGCATGCACGGCACGAGACGAAGCCCGCATAGCCTCTGCGGTTCAGAAACAGTACAACCTGTTCCTTTTTTTCAAGCCGTTTTTCGATCTCTTCCCGCAGTTTTCCGGACAGAATCGAACGGTTTCCCATCTGTAATTCTTCCCGCATATCCGCGATCCATACGGACGGAAGTGCTGCATTTCCGTACCGCGCATCCATCCGGAACAGCGCGTACGCTCCCGTCTCGCAGGCGTAAGAAGCATCCACCGACGGCGTTGCCGAACCCATCACCACATGGGCATGCTCCAGCCCGGCGCGGCGCACGGCGGTCTCCCTTGCATGGTAGCGCGGCGTCACTTCACTTTTATAGGAGGTTTCATGCTCCTCATCGATTACGATCAGCCCCAGATCCGGAAACGGTGCAAAGAGTGCGGAACGCGGACCGATCATAATACTGACCTCCCCGCGCCGCGCGCGCTCCATCTGGTCGGCGCGCTCGGACGGTGTCATCCGCGAGTTGACCACCGTGACCCTTGTTCCAAACCGTGCGCAGAACCGCTCCACGTTCTGATACGTCAGCGCAATCTCCGGGATCAACACGATCACCTGTTTTCCTTCTGAGAGCACTCGCTCCATCAGCTCCATATAGACGAGCGTTTTGCCGCTTCCCGTCACACCGCGGATCAGGCAGGGGCGGTTCTGTCCTTCCCATTCCTTTCGAATGCCGTCCACCACGGCCTGCTGCTGTTCGTTTGGTTTTCCCGCAGTTGTTCTTCCTGCCGCATCAGATACCGGATTTCTCCAGGTGCTCGTACGGCGGATTTCCAACACGCCCTGCTCTTCCATCACGTGCAGCGTATCTGCCGTGATTTTCAGTTTCTTGCTCACAACCGGCCCTGGAAGAACCGGCTGGGCCAGCAGCGCGTTTAAGAGACGGATTCTCGCTTTATAATTTTTCTTTCTGTAGTTTTCCAGCAGCTCCTCACATCTCGCAGGATCTGCAAGAAGCGCAATTTCGCGGGTTTCTTTCCCGCGCGCCTTTACTTTGACTGGAAGCACCGTCTTTAACGCCTGGATCATCGTCGATCCGTACGTATGACGCATCCACGCGGCGAGCGCGATGAGCTTCGTCTCTACGGTCGCCGCATCCTTTTGTACCGCGAGGATGGCCTTCATCCGGTCCTGCGGATATTTCGGCTCGTTTCCGACGGAAAGCACATAGCCGGTGATCGTGCGGTTTCCGTTTCCAAACGGAATCTGTACCGCCGTTCCCGGACTGATCTCCCCTGTCAGTTCCGGCGGAACCTTGTACTGAAAGGTCCGGTCCAGTTTTTCATTTGTGATGTCTACGATTACATCAGCGTAAACGCTGCTCATACATTCCCCTTACTTTCTTCCAGTATTTCCCGGATCAGCACGCGCTCATCCATCTCGTACCGTTTCCCCTTCCGGATCTGATACGTTTCGTGGCCTTTTCCCGCGAGCACCACGAGATCGCCCGGCTGCCGGTTTTCGATCACATACCGGATCGCCTCCTTACGGTCTGCAATCTCAACGAAAGCGCCTTCTGTTTTCCCGATTCCCGTCCGGATATCGTCCAGAATCGCCTGTGGTTCCTCATCCCGCGGATTGTCCGAGGTGATGACGGTCAGATCCGCCAGACGCCCCGACACCTCTCCCATCTGGAATCTCCGGTCCCGCGCGCGGTTTCCGCCGCAGCCGAAGAGACAGATCAGGCGCTTCGGATGGTACTTCCGCAGTGTCTTTAACAGGCTTTCGAGGCTCATCGCATTGTGTGCGTAGTCAATGAGAAGCGTCATTTCCGGATACACCGGAACTGCCTCACACCGCCCACGGACGCGGACTGCGGAAAGTGCCTCCTGCATCGCCTTTTCCGGGATTCCCATCTGCGCGCAGACCGCAATGGCGGCAAGCGAGTTGGAAACGGAAAACAGACCCGGCAGATCTACCCGTACCGGAAAATCCGCTGCGCCCTGCACCCGGTATGAGACACCGAGCACGCCGGGCGCCTGATCGAGTGCTGCATCTGCTGCCATAAAATCAGCTTTTTCCCTGCATCCGAATGTCACCAGACGGCAGGTGCTCTGCCTTATGATCTCCGGAAACCTTTTGTCATCCCGGTTTACAATTCCGGTTCTGCAGGTGCGAAGCAGCTTCTTTTTGCAGGACAGATATTCTGCAAACGATGCATGCTCCCCGGCGCCGATGTGGTCGTTTCCAATGTTGGTGAACACACCGTAATCAAACGTAATTCCATCACACCGGTGCTGTTTTTCCGCCTGCGAGGAAACCTCCATCACAACATGGGTGCAGCCCTCCCGCATCATTTCAGAAAACAGCTTCTGCAGCACAACAGGCTCCGGCGTTGTATTTTCTGACGGAATGCTTTTTTCCCCGATCCTCGTCTCGATCGTTCCGATGAGTCCTGCGCGGATCCCTGCTTTTCGCAGGATTTCGTAAATCATATATGCAGTCGTCGTCTTTCCCTTCGTGCCGGTCACTCCGATTGTCACAAGGTGCTGCGCCGGATCGTCCTCCCAGGCACAGGAAAGCTGTGCGAGTGCTTCTCTGCTGTCCTTTACTACGAGTACGGTTACCTTTTCCGGAATCCCTTCCAGTTCCCGCTCCGCAACCAGAACAGCAGCGCCCCTCTCGACTGCTTCTTCTGCATATACGTGCCCGTCCATCCTGTTTCCGCGGATGCAGACAAACACGTTCTGCGGCTGTACTTTTCTGCTGTCGCATGTGATTCCTGTAACTTCCGCATCCAGACTGCCCTGCTGGAGCTGATATGCGATCCGCTTTTGTAACGTGCGCATGTTTTTCATGCCGGGACCTCCCTTTCACGTTTCAAATCCCTACGACTCAGATACTTTTATAGAATACCATAGTCCGAAAAACATTTCAATGTGCGCAATGTCGGTTTCTTCTTGATTTTTGCCTCCATAAACTTTATAATAGTTCTATATTGATGCCTGGTTTTTTCGTATCAAAATCTATGAACTGCAAAGAGAGGTATCTTCCAATGAAAAGAAAAAAAATAGTTGTTGCACTGGGACACAAAGCTCTTGGAACGACGCTGCCGGAACAGAAAGCAGCCGTAAAACGTTCCGCAAAAGTAATCGCAGATCTCGTTGCTGCCGGTGCTGATGTTGTCATCACCCACAGCAATGCGCCGCAGGTCGGCATGATCCACATGGCGATGAATGAATTCGGCAAAATGCACACCGACTACAGCGCAGCCCCGATGTCTGTCTGCTCCGCTATGAGCGAAGGCTACATCGGCTACGACCTGCAGAACGCCATCCGTGCTGAGCTTCTCCGCAGAGGAATCTTCAAAACCACATCCACGATTCTTACACAGGTTGAAGTAGATCCGTACGACGATGCCTTCAACAATCCGGTCAAACTGATCGGCCGTACGCTTACCAAAGAGGAGGCTGACGCAGAGGAAGAAAAAGGAAACTACGTAACGAAAACCGAGGAGGGCTACCGTCGAATCGTTGCTGCTCCGAAGCCGCAGGATATCGTAGAGATCGACTCCATCCGTCTTCTTCTCGATGCCGGACAGGTTGTCATCGCAGCAGGCGGCGGCGGAATCCCGGTTCTCCCGCAGAATGAAGAGTTAAAGGGTGCATCCGCAGTCATCGAAAAAGACCTCACCAGCGGCCTGATGGCAGAAATGCTGAACGCAGACATGCTGATGATCCTGACCAGCGTGGAAAACGTTTCCATCAACTACGGTACCCCGGACGAAAAACCGCTGGAGCACATCACCGTTGCTGACGCGAAGAAATACATCGCAGAAGGCCAGTTCGGAGAAAACTCCATGTTGCCGAAGATGGAAGCAGCTGTTTCTTTCCTCGAGAAAGGCATCGGCCGTACCGCAGTCATCACTTCCATTGATTCCGCACTCGCCGGATTTCAGGGAAAAACAGGTACGATTATTGAGTAATACAAAGTATACAAAAAAGGATTCCCTCGAGTGGGAATCCTTTTTTTCTACTCTTTTTCCGGACTAAAAAGCCAGATTAGAAAGTAAATTTATCTGCAAAGTAAGCATCGAGATCCTCAATTTTAATTCTCTCCTGCTCCATGGTGTCACGGTCACGGACGGTAACAGCACCATCGGTCTCGGAATCGAAGTCGTAGGTGATGCAGTACGGAGTACCGATCTCATCCTGACGGCGATACCGTTTTCCGATATTTCCACGGTCATCAAACTCGCAGTTGTATTTCTTGGACAGCTCTGCAAAGACTTTCTCAGCACCCTCGTTCAGCTTCTTGGAAAGCGGAAGCACACCGATTTTTACCGGTGCCAGTGCCGGATGGAAATGCATCACGGTACGAACATCATTCTTCTCTGCGTCGAGAACTTCCTCGTCATAAGCGCTGCACAGGAATGCCAGAACGACACGGTCAGCACCAAGAGACGGCTCGATAACATAGGGGATGTATTTCTCGTTCTTCTCTGGATCGAAATAGGTCATATCCTGTCCGGATACATTCTGATGCTGGGTCAGGTCGTAATCGGTACGGTCTGCGATTCCCCACAGCTCGCCCCATCCGAACGGGAACAGGAACTCGATATCGGTTGTTCCCTTGCTGTAGAAGCACAGCTCTTCCGGAGAATGGTCTCTTGCACGCATCTCTTCGTCTTTCATGCCGAGGCTCTTCAGCCAGTTGATGCAGAAGCCTCTCCAGTACTGGAACCAGTCAAGATCGGTGCCAGGCTCGCAGAAGAACTCCAGCTCCATCTGCTCGAACTCACGGGTACGGAAGGTGAAGTTACCCGGTGTAATCTCGTTACGGAAAGATTTACCGATCTGGCCGATTCCGAACGGAATTTTCTTTCTGGAAGTACGCTGTACGTTTTTGAAGTTTACGAAGATACCCTGTGCAGTCTCCGGACGAAGATATACGGTGTTCTTCGCATCCTCTGTAACACCCTGGAAGGTTTTGAACATCAGGTTGAACTGGCGGATATCGGTAAAGTTATGTTTTCCGCAGGACGGACACGGAATCTGATGCTCCTCGATGAAGTTCTTCATCTCTTCCTGGGACCATGCGTCTACGCTGCCGCCTTCGATTTCAATGCCTTTTTCCTCACAGAAGTCTTCGATCAGCTTGTCTGCACGGAAACGCTCGTGGCACTCTTTACAGTCCATCAGAGGATCGGAAAATCCGCCGAGATGACCGGAAGCTACCCATGTCTGCGGGTTCATCAGGATCGCGCAGTCAACACCTACGTTGTGCGGGCTCTCCATCACGAATTTCTGCCACCATGCTTTTTTCACGTTGTTTTTCAGCTCAACACCGAGCGGGCCGTAATCCCAGGTATTTGCCAGGCCGCCGTAGATTTCGGAACCCGGATATACAAAACCTCTGGATTTTGCTACTGCCACAATTTTGTCCATTGTCTTTTCCATAGTTAGTTACTCCTCTATTTTATTTGTTTACTTACCATAAACAACAATAACAGGACTGGCAAGAAGAACGTCCTGCTCATATTCCTGCTCTGTTTCTTCTGTCTTAGTCTGCTCTGATGATGACGCAGAATCACTCTCTGTGGACTTTGTGGTCCACTCGCCGGCCGTATCCACCGTGTTTTTTCCTTTGATCACGGCTGTACCGGAAACGCAGAGCACCGGATCTTCCGTTACGATTTCCAGCGGCTCCTCGCAGACAATCACGCGTACATGCTTAACGCCTTTGACCGCATCTTCGACTGAAACCTCATTGCCTTTAGAATCGACAAAGGAAGCGGAAAAATCATATCCCGCTTCTTCTGCCTCATCCAGCGTGCCTGCGAAAAATTCTGCTCCGTGATAATCTGCGTAGGACTGGTAATCTCCGTATTCCATCCGGATCTCCACCTTGTCCTCTTTGATCTGGCATTTTTCCAGCTTCACGGAAGCCGCATCGCCGCGCTCCTCTGTGAATTTTTTGATGTCATCCTCCACAAAGACCTTCAGTTCGTCTTCCGTGTAATCATCGTCTTTGCTGTAATCTTCCACAATGGCTTCTGTCACAACACCATTTTTGCTCACATAGACAGATGTCGTTGTCACATCTTTTAACTTCTCACAGCCCGACAGCAGCACGGAAGCCGCTGTCAGAACTGCGAGAAGCTGTCCTGCTTTTTTCATAAAAATCCTCTAAAAACCGCCTGAATTATTTGTTGCGGTAAATGATATCGTCTCTTCCCGGCCCGTTGGAGATCATGGTGATCGGGAATCCGATTTCTTTCTCTACAAACTCGATGTAGTTTCTGCAGTTCTCCGGCAGATCCTCATATTTCTTGATGCCGCGGATATCGCATTTCCAGCCCGGAAGCGTTTTCAGCACCGGTTTTGCTTTCTCAAGAATGCTGGTGTTCGGGAAATCGTGGATTTCTTTTCCGTCTACTTCGTATGCTGTGCAGACCGGAATCTCATCCAGATAGCCAAGTACGTCAAGTACGGTGAACGCTACATCGGTGGTACCCTGCATTCTGCAGCCGTAACGGGAAGCAACACAGTCGAACCATCCCATACGTCTCGGGCGGCCTGTGGTTGCACCGAACTCTCCGCCGTCTCCGCCGCGTCTTCTGAGCTCATCTGCCTCATCGCCGAAGATCTCGGAAACGAAAGCACCTGCTCCTACTGCGCTGGAGTAAGCTTTGCATACGGTTACGATTTTCTTGATTTCATATGGCGGAACACCTGCTCCTACTGCGCCGTAGCCGGCCAGTGTGGAAGAAGAAGTTACCATCGGGTAAATTCCGTGATCCGGGTCTTTTAAGGAACCAAGCTGACCCTCAAGCAGGATCTCCTTGCCTTCCTGAATCGCGTTCCACAGGAATGCGGAAGTATCGCATACGTATGGCTCAACCATTTTTTTGTATTCCATCAGCTCTGCATAGATCTCATCCGGATTTAACTGCGGTTTGTGATACAGATGCTCGAGCAGAATGTTCTTGGTTTCGCATACGGATTTCAGTTTCTCTTTCAGGTGCTCATCGTCGAACAACTCGTTTACCTGGAAACCGATTTTTGCATATTTATCTGAGTAGAACGGAGCGATACCGGATTTGGTGGAACCAAAGGATTTTCCGCCCAGACGCTCTTCCTCATACTGATCGAACAGGATGTGGTACGGCATTACCATCTGTGCACGGTCGGAAATTTTGATCTTCGGTGCCGGCACTCCCTTCGAAACGATCTCATTTAACTCTTTGATCAGAACCGGAATATTGAGTGCAACACCGTTTCCGATTACGCTTGTTGTGTGGCTGTAAAATACGCCGGATGGAAGGGTATGAAGTGCAAACTTTCCATAGTTGTTTACAATGGTATGGCCTGCATTCGCACCACCCTGGAAACGGACAATAATGTCTGCCTCTTTTGCGAGCATATCGGTAATCTTACCTTTTCCCTCGTCTCCCCAGTTTGCTCCTACTACTGCCTTAATCATGTGACATCCTCCTAATTCAACGTATACTTGCGGCCTCTTTGTTTCGGCCGTTCATGCATAGTATACCATGTTTTCTTCATAAGTAAAACTTATTATTACTTATAAAATTTGTTTTTTTATTATTTCTGTTTATCAAACGCATCAGACGTTGATTTCCGCAGTCATGCCAAGTGCCTCTTTGTTTGCCTCAAGCACCGGATTAACTACGTTCTTCAGGAATGCGTCAACCTGTACGGATGCGCGGCCTGTGTATTTGGACGGATCCATCGTCTTTTCCAGCTCTTCTTTGGTCAGATGGAACATCTCATCCGCTGCGATCAGATCCAGAAGATCGTTGTCGCGGCCTTCCTCTTTGACATGTTTTCCGGCGATCATGGACAGCTCGCGGATTCTCTCATGCAGCTCCTGACGGTCGCCGCCTGCTTTTACCGCATCCATCATGATATTCTCAGTTGCCATAAACGGAAGCTCTGCCATCATGTGTTTTAAGATAACCTTTGGATAAACCACAAGTCCGTCTACGACGTTCATGCACAGATCCAGGATACCGTCGATGGCAAGGAAGCCTTCCGGAATGGAAAGTCTCTTGTTTGCAGAGTCATCGAGGGTTCTCTCAAACCACTGTACAGAAGAGGTGATGGCCGGATTTAATGCATCGGTGATCACATAACGGGACAGGGATGCGATACGCTCGCTTCTCATCGGATTTCTCTTGTATGCCATGGCGGAAGATCCGATCTGTCCTTTCTCGAACGGCTCCTCAACTTCTTTTAAGTGCTGCAGAAGACGGATGTCGTTGGAGAATTTTGTTGCGCTTGCCGCAATGCCTGCCAGAACGTTTAATACTCTCGTATCGACTTTTCTGGAATACGTCTGTCCGGAAACAGGATAGCAGTTCTT
>OOCV01001500.1_pt1 | contig 9624 bp, 6 predicted proteins | sample 1671061 | NCBI WGS metagenome assembly OOCV01 (sample SAMN06348118, study PRJEB24527) | human gut metagenome | biome: human gut; feature: ankylosing spondylitis patient; material: feces | host: Homo sapiens | place: China | collected 2015-10
GAGAAGCGGATCCTGTTCATGGGGCGCGTCACGTTCCAGAAAGGGCCGGACTACTTTGTGGAGGCCGCCAAGCTGGTGCTCGACCGCATCCCGGATGTACGGTTCGTCATGGCGGGCAGCGGGGACATGCTGCCGAACATGGTCCGCCGGGTGGCGCAGCTGCGCATCGGCAGCCATTTCCATTTTACCGGCTTCCTCAAGGATGAGGAGGTGGATCATATGTACGCGGTGAGCGACCTCTACGTCATGCCGAGCGTCTCGGAACCCTTCGGCATCGCGCCCCTTGAGGCCATGGCCTATGACGTGCCGGTGCTCATTTCCCGCCAGTCCGGCGTCGCCGAAGTGGTGCGGAACGCGATCAAGGTCGATTTTTGGGACATCCGGGAAATGGCGAACAAGATCTGCGCGATCTTGTCGTACCCGTTTCTCGCCGCCGAGGAAGTCAGGAATTGCCGCGAGGAGCTCAAGGCCATCCGTTGGGAAAACGTGGCCGATCGTCTGAACGCCATTTACGCGCAACTTGTTTCCGGGGGAAAATGATATGTCGGCACTTTGTTTCTATTTTCAGGTCCACCAGCCGTACAGGCTGCGGCACTACACCTTTTTCGACATCGGCGTGGACTCCTTTTACGAGGACGAGGACGCGAACTGCGGCATCATGCTGAAGGTGGCCCGTAAATGCTACCTGCCCATGAACGCGCTTCTGCTCAAGCTGATCCGCAAATACGACGGCAGGTTCAAGGTCAGTTTCTCCATTTCCGGAACGGCGCTCGATCAGTTCGAGGCCTACGCGCCGGAAGTCATCCAGAGCTTCCGGGAACTGGTGGCCACCGGATGCGTGGAACTGCTTTCCGAGACGTACAACCATTCGCTGGCGTTTCTGTATTCCCCGGAGGAGTTCCGGGAACAGGTCGCCCTGCACGACGAGCGGATCGAAGCGCTCTTCGGCGTAACGCCCCGTGTCTTCCGCAATACGGAACTTATCTACAACAACGATCTGGCGCGGGCCGTGGAAGCGATGGGCTACAAGGCCGTGCTTGCCGAGGGTGCGGATCACGTGCTCGGCTGGCGCAGCCCGAACTTTGTCTACCGCCCGGCGGGGTGCGATCGCCTCAAGCTTCTGCTCAAGAATTACCGCCTCTCGGACGACATCGCCTTCCGGTTCTCGAACCACCAATGGCCCGAATTTCCGCTCACGGCGGACAAGTTTTCCGAGTGGGCGCACGCCGCCAACGCCTCCGGGGATCTCATCAATCTGTTCATGGATTACGAGACGTTCGGGGAGCATCAATGGGAATCCACCGGTATTTTCGCCTTTATGGAAGCCTTGCCCGAGGTCATGCTGCGGACGCCCGGTTTCGCGTTCATCACGCCTTCGGAAGCGGCGGCCCGGTTCGAGGCGGTGGCGAGCCTCGACGTGCCGCATTTCATGTCGTGGGCGGACGCCGAGCGCGATCTCACCGCATGGCTCGGCAACGACATGCAGAACGACGCCATCGAATCCGTCTATCGCTTGGAGAAGGCGGTCAAGGTCACGGGCGATCCCGGCGTGCTCCGCACATGGCGGCGTCTGCAGACCTCCGACCATTTTTACTACATGTCCACGAAGTGGTTCTCGGACGGTGACGTGCACAGCTATTTCAACCCCTACGGCACGCCGTACGACGCCTACATCAATTATATGAATGTGCTCGCCGATTTCAGGCTTACGCTTGACGCGGCGTCCCCCCTTGACCCCGGAACGAAAAGCGCCGTCCTGGAAAGCGCCTGAGGGCGCTTGGGCTTGCCGGGGAACCCCGGAAGCCAACCTTGTCGGCGCGGGAGCAGAACCGTATGCAGTATGATATGTCCCGCACCACGCTCTTTGAAGTCAGTTGGGAAGTCTGCAACAAAGTGGGCGGCATTTACGCCGTCGTGAGCAGCAAGGCTCTGGAGGCCGCCGCTCTTTTCGGAGACAACTACTATCTGTTGGGCCCGGATCTGGGCAACAACGCGGAATTCGAGGAAACGGACGAAGCCTGCTGGCAGGAGCTGCGCGCGATCACGGCGCGGCGGAATCTGGCCTGCCGCTTCGGGCGCTGGGATATTCCGGGGCGGCCCAAGGTCATCCTTGTCGGCTATCGGGATCGGTTCAATCAGGGGCAGCTTTTGTTTTCCCTGTGGAACCGTTACGGCATCGATTCCATTTCCGGCGGGTGGGATTATGTGGAGCCCGTCATGTTCAGTACCGCGTGCGGCGAGGTGATCGAGGCGGCGTGCCAGACGCTTGCCGTGCCCGCGTCCGGCCCGGTGCTTGCGCATTTCCACGAATGGATGTGCGGCGGGGGCCTCTTGTACCTGAAGGAGCGCGCGCCCAAGCTCGGCACGGTCTTTACGACGCACGCGACCATGCTCGGCCGGTCGATGGCGGGGTCCGGGTTCGACATCTACAAGCAGATGAACCAGATCAACCCCAAAATGGAAGCCGGGGCCTACAACATCACCGCCAAATGCTCGATGGAAACGGCGTCGGCGCGGGAAGCCGATTGCTTTACCACGGTGAGCCGCATCACGGCGGACGAGGCCACGGTCTTTCTGGGGCGCTCCCCGGACGTGGTGACGCCCAACGGCCTCGACATGCGGGTCATCCCCGACTACAGCGCCGAACGGGACGTTCCGGCCGGGGCGCGGGCCAAACTCCTTGGCGCGGCGGGACGCCTCCTGCGGCGCGAGCTTGCGCCGGATACCCGGATCTTCATCATTTCCGGGCGGTATGAATACCACAACAAGGGCGTGGACGTGTTCCTCGACGCGCTGGCGGGCGTGAACGAGGCGCTGCGCCAGTCCCAGACCAACGTGCTCGCCTTGTGCGCCGTCATGGGCGGGCACAGCGGGGTCAATCCCGATGCCGTGGGCGGCGATCCTTCCAAAATCTCCGATCAGGGGCCGTACTGGATCAGCAGCCACCACGTATACAACCAGCCGCAGGACCCCATCCTGAACGCCTGCAAGCGGCTCGGTCTGGACAACAGGCCGGAAAACCATGTGCAGGTCATTTTTGATCCCGCTTTGCTGGACGGCAACGACGGCTTCCTGAACATGCCGTACGAGGAAGTGCTGGCGGCCTGCGATCTGGGCGTTTTCCCCTCGTGGTATGAGCCGTGGGGCTACACGCCGCAGGAAAGCGCCGCGCACGCCGTCCCCACCGTGACCACGGACCTGTCGGGCTTCGGCCTGTGGGTGCGGGACACGCAGGGGCAGGAGCAGGGCGTTACGATCCTGCACCGCCAGCAGACTTCGTATGAGGGGACTGTGGCGGCTTTGCGGGCCGTTTTGCTGGATTACGCTGCCTTGCCGTCGGCGCAGCTCGACGAGCGGCGCACGGCCGTCCGCGCGTTATCCGGCGCGTGTTCGTGGGATCGGTTTTTCCCCCACTATATTCAGGCGTATACGCAGGCCTTGGACAAGGCCGTGGAGCGTGGGGCGCTTCGTGACGCGCCGAGCAGCGCATCCCTGACGCGGGTGCTTGAGGCGACGATGTCCACGACGCCGACCCTGCACGCCTTTACCGCCGTCACCGCGCTGCCGGAGCCCATCGGGCGGCTGCGCGAGCTGGCCCATAACCTGTGGTGGAGCTGGCATGGGAATACACTCCCCACCAAACTGGTTACGCAAGCGCCGGCGGAGTGGGAACGCAGCGGACACAATCCCGTGGCGGTCATCGAAAAGGCGACCAAGGCCCGTTTGCTCATCGTGGCGCATGACCAGTCCTACCTGCGGCTGTATAAGTCCACAATGGAGGCCTTTGACGCCTACATGGGCGTTTCTGCAAAGGACTTCGGCGCGTTGTCGCCGGAGCGCCCGGCGGCCTATTTCTCGACGGAGTACGGCTTGAGCGAGTGCCTGCCGATTTATTCGGGCGGGCTCGGCGTCCTGTCCGGCGATCACCTGAAATCGGCAAGCGATCTGAATATACCTCTTGTGGGCGTGGGATTGCTGTATCGGAGCGGGTATTTCCGGCAGCAGATCGACAGGGACGGGCGGCAGATCGCCCAGTACCCCGAAAACGATTTCGCCACGTTGCCGCTGGAGCTGGTCAAGGATGAGGGCGGAGCGCCGCTCGAAGTGCTGTTGCAGCTTCCGGGGCGGCGTCTCCATGCGCAGATCTGGATGGTGCGTGTGGGGCGGGTCAAGCTGTATCTGTTGGACACCGACACGCCCAGCAATACCGCCGACGATCGCAAGATCACCGCCCGGCTGTACGAGGCGGACAGGGATTGCCGCCTCCGTCAGGAAATCCTGCTCGGCATGGGCGGGGTCCAGCTCATGCGCGCCCTCGGCATCAGGCCCTCCGTGTATCATATGAACGAGGGGCATTCCGCGTTCCTCATCCTTGAGCGTATCCGCCTGCTTATGCAGGAGCGGGGGCTCTCCTTCGCCGAAGCGGGGGAACTCGTGCGCGGAAGCAGCTTGTTTACGACGCATACGCCCGTGGACGCCGGGAACGAGCGTTTCGGGCTGGAACGGATGGAGCCGTACTTCCTGCCGTATGCCCAGAGCATCGGCCTGCCGTGGCCGGAATTCGTGCGGATGGGGCGGTTTGAAGGGAGCGAGCGCAATGTTTTCGAAATGACGGTGCTGGCTTTGAATTACTCGTTCCGGGCCAACGGCGTGAGCGCCCTGCACGGATACGTTTCCCGCCATATGTGGCAGGAAGGCTGGAAGGGCGTGCCCAAGGCGGAGATCCCCATCCGGTACGTCACCAACGGCGTCCATGTGCCGTCGTATACGGGGGCGCCCATGCGGGCGCTGCTGGATAACGTGCTTGGCCCCGGCTGGCAGGAGCAGAGCCCGGATTCGTCCATCTGGAGCAAGATAGACGAAATCCCGGACGAGGGCCTCTGGGCGGTGCGGCAGCTCCAGAAGAAGCAGCTTTTGGATTATCTCCGGGCTTCGCTGCCGGAATTTTTCAAGAAGTTCGCCATTCCCTACGAAAAGCAGAAGGAAATGGCGGCCTGTCTTACGCCGTCTTCTCTGGTCATCGGTTTTGCCCGGCGGTTTGCGCCGTACAAGCGGGCGACGCTGCTCTTTGCGGATTTGGATCGTCTGGCCCGCATCGTGGGCAATGCGGAGCGCCCGGTGATCTTCGTCTTCTCCGGCAAGGCCCATCCCGCCGACACGCAGGGCATCGACATGCTGCAGGAAGTGATCCGCCACATGCTCGACCCCCGCTTCTTCGGAAAGATATTCTTCATAGAGGATTACAACCTTGCGGTGTCGCGGCTCATGGTTCAGGGCTGCGACGTGTGGCTCAACACTCCCCGCCGTCCCTACGAGGCCTGTGGGACCAGCGGCCAGAAGGTGCCCGTCAACGCGGGGGTCAACCTCAGCATCTCCGACGGCTGGTGGTGTGAAGGGTACAACGGCGAGAACGGCTGGACCATCGGGCCCGCCGTCACCCGTGAATATCTGTGCGGGGAACAGAGCGATTATGACGACGCCGGGTTCCTGTACGCCCTTCTGGAAGAAAAGATCGTGCCGCTGTATTTCGAGCGCAATTTCGAAGGGATGCCCCACGACTGGCTTCTGACGGTCAGGCAGTCCATGCAGTCCTTGATCGCGCGGTTCAGCTCCAACCGGATGGTGCGGGAGTATCTCAACGACTACTACATCCCGGCGGCGCAGCGGTATGCGGAACTGCGCGACAAGCACAACGCCCTCACCAAGCGCCTCGCCCGGTGGAAGCAGGACGTCAACGCCCGCTTCAGCTCCCTTCGGATCGAGCAGATCCGTATTGAAGGGCTTAAGGGTGAGGAACTGATGGGCACCCAGCCCATGCAGGTACAGATCGGCGTCCTGCCCGGCGGGATGAAGCCCGAGGAGCTGCTTGTGCAGCTCGTGGCCGGACCGGGCGACGGCAACGGTTTTACGGACACTCCGGACGTCGTGGATATGGCGCGCACGGAGGAGAGCACGGCGGACAGGCTCGTGTACGCCTGTGCCTACAGCCCGTCCCGGAGCGGGCCGCATGTCTACGGCGTGCGAGTGCTTCCCGTCACACCGGGACTGGCCTCGCCGCTGGAGACGCGGCTGGTCCTGTGGGGATAAACCGGATATCTTCGGAACGGGGCTGTGGAAGGGATACTTCGGAACTCCCCTCAGTTCCGCAGGCGCGTTGAATGCCCCGGGGGTTGTGTACGCCACTGGGGCACGGTAAAAGGAATGGCGGCCCAGGATTTCTTCAGGGCCGCCATTCGGCGTTTCCGCCGGAAAAAAGCTTTCGGCGGTGATGTCCCGTGAAGACGGTTTTTCTGGCGCGTTTCATGCGACGAAAAAACGCGAGGGGAGAGCCTGCAACGTTTTTGGCAGTGCCGCCGATTTGGGGTTGTGCCGCATCAGGTGGAAACGATGCGTGATGCCTTCATCGCCCGGCGCGATTATATTCTGAACGATGTGTTCGGCGAGCGGCTTCCTTTCCTTGACGACAATCCGCCCATTCTGGAGAACCTGAGCAGTCTGGAAAAGCTGACCTCCCGGACCACGCGGAGGTCCCCGCACGGAACGGTTCAATTGGAGCATCTGCAAGTGGTGGAGGGTGGCCGCCAGCAGTGGCATATCCAGCGTGACGGCGAGGGCGGCTATATTTTCCAGGCCGTCTCTGGGGACCCTGCCAAGTCCCGGGCCACGGTGAACGATCTGCTCAGGGCAAGCAACCTTCCGTTCCACGCCAAGGGTGACGCCGCCACAGCCTGCCTGCATGTTCCGGCGTCGCAGGTGCGGGCTTTCGCCGCGGCGATGAGCGAGGCGAACGTCATCGCATATAAGGAAGCGCATCGGTAGAGAGTAAAATATGTTATGCGACATGGGGAGGCTGTTTCCGGGCAGCCTCCTTTTTGTTTTGCCGAAAAAGGGAGGACGGAAGAGAGAAAAAATATACTTATTGATCTTGACTTTCATTTTCATATACGGCAGATCTGTTTCCAACAGAACGGAATGGAGGAACGCTATGAGTTGGTTATCTCAGACAGCGGACGCGGAACCCGCGTTGGACGTTGCGTCGCCTGTTTCACGGGCTGTTCACGGCATATGGGAAGCGGACGAACTGTTCAGATGTCCGCTTGTCGGCATGGGGATCACGCTTGCCGAACAGAAACATCTCTTGAAGAAAATGTCGCTTCCGGCGGTTGAACTGACGCCGTTTGAAATGCACGAGCTGTTCGTCAATGCCGCCGCTACGGAAAACCCTCTGTCCCGGAAGATGAGCCAGCTGCTCCGCCGGAAGTACGAGCGTGAGGCCGCCCCGTTGCGGCTTTTGAGTGAAGAGGATTTTCTCGCGCAGTGGAAGGAGGCGTTCTCCGCCGGCCAGTATGTGGGCTTTTTGTGGGCGGCGGCCACGCGCAGGCTTTCGGATGAAGCCCGTCGCACGGTCTACGGCGCGGTCCACATGGCCATGCACGGCATCGCGGAGGAACAGACGCGCATCCGGCGGTTTATCGTTGAACTGGAACGCAAGAACGAGCAGCAGGCCAACCGTATCCGGCTGTTGAAGGAGCGCGAAGCGGCTTCGCGCGGCGGCATGGAACAGGCGGAAGAGGGCAGGCGTGCGCTTGCGCAGGAAAACGCCGCGCTCCGGGACGAACGCAACCGCCTGAAAGCCGAACTGGACGCCATGTATGAGGCGTCCACGGCGCTGTGGGAAATCAGGGGCCCGGAACTTGAAGCGGAAAACGAGAACCTGCGGGAGGCGCTTGCGTCGTTGACGCAGCGTTTCGAGGGCCAGCGCGAACTGGTCAATTCGCTGCTCAAGCAGGGAAGGGCTCGCTTTGAGCAGGGGAACTTGCCTGGCATGGCGGCTGATTCCTGCGGGACCTGTTGCGGCAGGGACTGCGACGAGAGTTGTCCCTCGTTCGATCTGTGCAGCAAGCGGGTGCTCATCGTCGGCGGCGTTGAGCGCATGGAGTCGTTGTACCGCGAATTTATTGAAGGGGGCGGCGGCGTCCTCGATTACCACAACGGCTCGCTGCAGGGCGGCACGCGCCAGCTCGAGCGGAGCCTCAGGCGCGCGGACATCATCCTCTGCCCCGTGAACTGCAACAGCCACGGCGCCTGCATCAAAGTCAAGAATCTGGCGAAGAAACACAACAAGACATTTTATATGTTGCCGAACGGGAGTCTGAGCACCATTTCCCGGCTTCTGGGGAGCGAATCCGCACGGCAAGAAGGAGAACGTGCATGAGCACCGATTTTCAGATGAACTATCATCACAACAAGGACAACCTGCATGTGAAGATGCAGGGCATTTTTGACGGCAACTCCGCACACGAACTGCTGAATCTCTTTTTGAGGGAGTACAGGTGCGGCGGCAGGGTGTTCGTCGATACGGCGGGGGTAAGCGAAGTGTTGCCGTTCGGCAGCAAGGTGTTGCAGGCCCGGTTGTGCCAGACGCCCGTTCCGGCGTCGCAGCTGTTCTTCAAGGGCGAAAACGGATTCAACATGGCGCCCTCCGGGAGCCGTGTGCTTATCGTGCCGCCCCGCAAGAAGAAAAGCGGGTGCTGCGGAAAATGCGCGCACTGCACATGCCACGGCGAACACGGGCATGGGCATGGAGGATGCGCATGTCGCGGCGAACACAATCACGATCATTAACTTTTTTTCAAGTGGAGCTTTTTCATGAGTAATGTGCTTATCGTTTACGGGTCCACCACCGGCAACACGGCGGATATTGCCGAATACCTCGGCGGGCGTCTGCGGGCTGCGGGGCATGTCGCCGATGTACGGGACGCCGCCGACGTTTCCCCGGATGGCCTGTGCGAAGGCCGGGATGTCGCTCTGTTCGGGTGCTCCGCATGGGGGACCGATGAAGTCGAGTTGCAGACGGATTTCGAGCCGTTGTTCGAAGCCTTTGATCGTATTGGAGTCAAGGGCGTCAAGACCGCGTGCTTTGCGAGCGGGGACAGCTCCTTTGAGCATTTTTGTGGGGCGGTGGATGTGATTGAGGCGCGTTTGAGCGAACTCGGCGGCATTCAGATTCTGGAAGGCTTGAAGCTCGACGGCAATCTCTCGTCGAACGGGAGCGACGTGGAAGATTGGGCCAACCGGCTGCTGGCGGCTCTTTAACCACATTTTTTTATGCGAATATATTGAAAATGAAATTCAATTATAATAGACTGTGGGCGGTATAGGCACTCCGTAGCCGTTATGCCTGAGGCGCGGGCCGGAGTGCAGGGCCCGCGCTTCAATACATCTTGAACCGTTATGTAAGGGTGAGGTATGTCAGGCGGACAAGTCCATGTTGATCCGGAGACGGTGTTCACGCGCTTCCTACGCGGAAAAGGTTGCCACAACACGCAGCAGCGGCGAGCCATCGTTTCCGTGTTTTTTCAGGAAGAGGGGCACCTGACCATTGACGATCTGTACGGCCTGGTTCAGCGACAGGATCCGACGGTGGGGCAGTCCACGGTATACCGCACGATGAAGCTGTTGTGTGAGGCCGGGCTTGCCAAGGAAGTCTCTTTCGGCGGGGGCGTCGTCCGGTATGAGCAGGCCAGCGACTGGCACCACGATCATCTCATCTGCGAGTGCTGCGGCAAGAGCATTGAGGTCGTCAGATCGGAAGAGCACACGTCTGAACTCCAGTCACGAGTG
>OOCV01001526.1_pt1 | contig 9495 bp, 7 predicted proteins | sample 1671061 | NCBI WGS metagenome assembly OOCV01 (sample SAMN06348118, study PRJEB24527) | human gut metagenome | biome: human gut; feature: ankylosing spondylitis patient; material: feces | host: Homo sapiens | place: China | collected 2015-10
TCTATCCACGCCCTCCGCGAGGAGGGCGACCGTAGGCCCACCTTTGTGCCTTCGGCATGGTAATATTTCTATCCACGCCCTCCGCGAGGAGGGCGACGACAAGCACGCTCTGGTCATCAAGTTGCTCAAGATATTTCTATCCACGCCCTCCGCGAGGAGGGCGACTCAATCACGCACGGTGACTTCTGGAGGAAGCGGTATTTCTATCCACGCCCTCCGCGAGGAGGGCGACGCAGGTGATCATCGGACAGGTAGACCACCGACACATTTCTATCCACGCCCTCCGCGAGGAGGGCGACTGAACTCGGTGTTCACAACACCAGATACAGGGCATTTCTATCCACGCCCTCCGCGAGGAGGGCGACATCTCCGTCCCATACACCATCCGGGCGCATCTTTGCATTTCTATCCACGCCCTCCGCGAGGAGGGCGACAGCGGCGCTCTGGGTGTCCACAGTGGGCACGTCATATTTCTATCCACGCCCTCCGCGAGGAGGGCGACTTCAGCGCTGGCAAGCACTTGATGCCCCACGCGGTATTTCTATCCACGCCCTCCGCGAGGAGGGCGACGGAAGCGGCCAGCAAACTGAAGCTTGACAGCATCATTTCTATCCACGCCCTCCGCGAGGAGGGCGACCAATCTGGCTGCGGCAGGAATTATGGACACAGATATTTCTATCCACGCCCTCCGCGAGGAGGGCGACCCACGTCTCCTTTCCGTGCTTCCATGCCCGATTGATTTCTATCCACGCCCTCCGCGAGGAGGGCGACATTTGCTGCTCGTACCGAGCGACCGCAGCGTCGTATTTCTATCCACGCCCTCCGCGAGGAGGGCGACCTTTCCTGTGTCCAGTCTACCGCATCCCGCTTTGCAATTTCTATCCACGCCCTCCGCGAGGAGGGCGACATGGTCTGGGAGCGGCTGACCGCGCCAGACCTCTTATTTCTATCCACGCCCTCCGCGAGGAGGGCGACGTGCGGAGATCCCCGCTACCCGGCTTGCTGCAGCATTTCTATCCACGCCCTCCGCGAGGAGGGCGACCTCGTCCTCCCTGCGCTTTTTGCTGGTCGCAGCGAATTTCTATCCACGCCCTCCGCGAGGAGGGCGACAGCAAAAACAGAGAGAAAACCCTCTGCTTTTGTCTCATTATACACCTCTCTGCACAAATTGCAAAGAGGTGCCTGTAAAACAAACCGCAAAATCACACCGTTACTTGCGCAAACGGCTGGTATTCCGGTGCGAAGCGTCCGGGAAAACCATGTGCGCTGCCTGTTCGCACTGGCGGGGCATCAAAAGATCAGCACACTATCCTGCGCAAACTCCGGGTGCAGCCCAACATGCTCGACCTTAGTCTGGTAATTGTTGCCCAACTGGTAGAACCGTAGACTGTCCAAGGCAGGGTCGATCAGGGCGGTCAGCTCTGCCTTGAGCACCGCGTACTGCGATGCGTTCAGCAGGCACTCGAACACGGAATTCTGCACCCGCTGCCCATGATCCACGCACTTCTTGGCAACCTTGCGCAGCCGCTTGCGTCCGGCGGAGGTCTCGGTGTTTACATCGTAAGTGATCAGTACCAGCATGATTGCACCTCATTTCCAAAAAAACGGAGGGTAGACCTCTAGATCGCCCCGCAGGGTGCGTACCAGCAGCAACGCCTGCACATAGGGCACAAGCCCCCAGCAGAGCTTTTCCTTTAAAAACGGGTGGGTGATGACTTCGCGTTTTTTCTGCTGCCATGCATTCAGGAACGCGCGGCGTCCTTCCTCGGTCAGCAGAACGGCACCGTTTTCCTGCTTTTCAAAGTGCTTTGCGCTCAGCACTTTCTGGTTGATACAGGACAGCACGAAACGGTCAGCCAAAACGGCGCGCAGTTCCTCCATCAGATCCAGCGCAAGGCTGCGCCGCCCGGGGCGGGCACGGTGCAGAAAGCCCACATAGGGGTCCAGCCCGGCACCCTCCAGCGCGGCGGCACAATCGCTGGCCAGCAGGGAATAGGCAAAGGACAGCAGCGCGTTCACGTTGTCCAGCGGCGGTCTGCGGCTGCGGCTGGTGAACACAAAAGCATCGTTTTGCTGTAAGATCAGCGCGTTGAACCGGTCGAAATACCGCTGTGCGGCTTCGCCCTCCAGCCCGCGCAGCTGCTCCAGATCCTCGCAGCTTTCCACCAGCGGCAGGGCAGCAGCCAGCTGGGCGCTGGTCTGTTTCAATTCGTCCACGGGCACCCGCTGCGGGTGATCCCGGGTGGCACGCTCCAGCACCCAGCGGGCATTGTACACCTTGCCCAGAATAAAGCTGCGGGCATAGCTGCAGCTGAGCGCTTCACTGGCGGCAACGGCGTACTGGGTCTGCCGCAGCAATACGTTGCCGCGTTCCTCGCCCACAGTGCGCGCTAAAAAGCGGCCGCGCGGGCTATAAAAACTCAGGTCGATGCCCATACGCCCGCATTTGCCCATCAGCGCAGGGCTGGCACCGGCGTAACTGAAGCAGAGGATGCTTTCCAGCGTGTGCAGCGGCACCCGCCCGACCTCGGATTTCCCACGGCTGACCACGACGTTTTCGCCGTCCAGCGTGAGGTAAGCATCCTCGCTGAGGACGAACAGGGTGTTCAGGAATTGTCGCATGGTGTCACCTCCGTGGCCGCAGCCTCGTCCAGATAACGCCGCAGATAGTCTTTGGCGTCTGCCTTCTGGCAGAGCACCGGCAGGCAGAGCTCTTTCAGGGAGCAGGCGTTGCAGTGCTTGCCGGGCTTTACCTTTGGGGTGTAGCCGCGGGCAAAATACTGGTTCATCTCGTCTGCCATCTGCCGGGTGGTGCTGCGCAGTTCGTCGGTAAAAGGTACGGCTTCCCGCCGTTTGGTCTCGCAGTAATACAGCGCCCCTTCCGGGATATGGCACACCAGCATTTCCTCCAGTGCCATGGCCTGTGCGCATAATTGCAGCCGGTCGGCATCGGTTTCCTTTGCGTGGCCGTGCTTGTACTCCACTGGGTAGGGCTGCCAGCGCCCGGGGGTTCTTTGCAGCGGAATACCATCTGCGCAAGCCCGAAACTCCACCACGTCGCAGTTGCCCGCCATCCGCAGCCGGTGGCTGACCACCCGCATGCCCCGGGTGATCAGCAGATCGCCCCGGCGTTCGGTGCGAGTGTCATCGTGGCAGCGGGCATGATCCAGATGCCCTTCGGTGGTGCGCAGATTTTCAGCCCATTGCTGCTCCAGATAGGCCAGTGCCCACTGACGGCGGCAGAAGGCAAAGTGCTGGATACCGGACATTTGCAGGTAGTCGTCCGGCGCGTCCATCAGTGGAACCTCTCGCAGTGCACACCCTCCGGCAGGATGTCGGCCACCGTAATAGTGTAGTCCTGATAGCTGCGGGGCGCGACCACCTCGGCCTTGTGCGCCACGGTAACGGCATCAAACAGCTTGTAGGCGGGCGCATTGCCCAGCTCGGAATCGTGCTTGAACACGATCAGCTCCCGCACGGCCATCTTGCCGCGTGCAGCGCTGTGGTCGTTCTCGAACATATTCAGGATAGCCTGCCACAGCAGCTGCAAGTCCTCCTCCGAGAAGCCGGTGGTCTTGCGGGCAAGATTGGCAGAAACGTAACCCTCGGCACGGTACAGGCCGTAGGGCACGATATGCTTGTTGCCCATTTCGCTGTTCTTCTTTTCAGCGTCTGCCTCGGTGGTGATGGCTACGCGGGTAATGGTCACCTCCTGCGGCACGATAGGGTCAACAGAGCGGGCAAAGCTCAGCTGCACCGGCCCGCGCACCTGACCGCAGTTCAGCGCACCCTTGACAAAGGTGGTCATCACGGCACCGAAGGTGCGGATATCATAGAAATGTTCGCACATATAATCCCGCAGCTTGCGGTCGATCTCCGGGTCGCTTTTCTTGGCCTTTTTCAGGTCGTCTTTGGGGGTCAGACCGTTGTGCTCCAGCGCCTCGGCATCGCTGCGGTTCAGGGGCACGCCCTCCTTGACATAGATGCGGTAATTGTCGGCATCGGGGGCGTCCTCCTTCAGCGTTTCCACATAGTTGCGGATCTTGCGCTTCAGGCAGACGTCGGTCACCAGACCGTAGCCGGTCTCGGGGTCGATGCGGGGCATATTGCCGGCATCGGGGTCGCCGTTGGGGTTGCCGTTCTCCACATCGAACAGAATGACGAAATCGTAGCGGTTCTTGATAGGTGCAGACATTTTTTATTCCTCCTCGTTCTTTTTGGCAAAGCGTTTCTGGGTCTGGTGGTAGTAGCCGATGGCAAATTTGCCCTGATCCGGCAGGCTGAGCCGAGCGGGGAAACCGCTTTCCGGCAGCTGCGCCATCAGTTCGGTGATCTGACTATCGTAGTAGGTGGCAAGGCCGTCGTTCAGCTTGCGCAGATGCTTCTGGCTCAACCGCAGCAGGGTGGGGAAGGCCATGCCCGGCGTGGCACAGGCGGCGTTGAAATACCGGTCCTTGATGGTGGTGTTGATGCCGGGGTTGGCAGCTTTTTGCACCGCCTCCAGCACAGAGAACAGCCGCCCCAGAAGATAGGGGACATTGGTGGTTTCGTTCAGGCTCACAGTATAGACCTCCTTGTTCAGTTCGGTAGGGTAATTACGCAGGTAATATGCTTTGATCACAGCAGCCCGGCCGCGGGTCACGGCCTGCTCGGCACGGATGCGCAGGGTCACACCGTTCAATAGGGTGGCGGGATAGCGCCCGCCGGTCAGCACGGCGCGCAGCAGGTCGCCTGCCAGCTGCGGGGACGGCTTTGCGGGCTGTCCGGGCACGGTGCGGGTGGTCTCGTTTACCACAGCCCAGATGGGCAGGGTACGGAACTTTTCTTTTTCCGAGCAGTCGATTGCCATTTCCTCGGCGTGCTTTTGCAGGTTTTGCGCAAAGCTGCCAAAGGTGTCCCGCAAAAAGAACCGCACCGACAGGCGGGAAGCGTTGGGTGCCAGACCCAGCAGATAAAAGTGCTGGTCGGGCGAAAGCTCTTTTTCCAGAAAAGGCACTGTCTGCCCGGCAGACAGCCGTTTGAGCGCAGCCTGTACATCGCTTTCCTGAATGCCTGCGGCTTCGTCTGCGCCAAACAGGAACATACTCATGGCATCCTGATAGACCGGCTCCGCGTTTTCTGCCCAGCACAAAATGGTGGTATCGCCAACGCGCTTGCAATGGTCGCGGTCAGCAAGCAGGCGGTTCAGCGCAGTGGTATAGGCAAAGGCTGCGTACTCACTCATGGGGGCGTTCTCGCCCTGCTCGTGGCCGTAGGAGCAAAAGGCGGGTGCATTGAAGGACACCAGTGCCGCGCCGGAACTCTGCGCACCCTGTACTCCCATGATGGACGGGTGCACCAGTGCAGCAGGCGCTTGCTTACCGGTGATCAGGCACTGTACCGTGTCTGCACCTGCAGAGCGGTCGTTGTAGTGCGCCTGCCATGCGTTTTGAATGGCAGGGTCGTCGTTGACAAAACTGTGGCTGTGGTCGGCGGCTTCGTAGCCGAAGATCAGGTTGGCGTTGCCTGTGATCTCCTTCCACTGCTCAGCCAATAGGGGATGCGTAGCAGCCTGCGCCGGGTCCCAGCGGTCAAAATAAGCAAGGATCGCCCGGGCTGCGGGGCTGTCGACATCGTCCAACAGCCTGTGGTGCAGCGCCGCACAGGCATCGAAGCACTGCTTTGCACGCTCCGGCTTGCCTTTTTCGTCTGCGCCCAACAGATAGGAGGAATTATCGCACAGCAGATTTGCCGAAACACCGGCCGTGCGCTTGACGTGTGCCGGTACGCGCATTGCACGCGGGGCAAGGACGGTCTTTTTGCCCATCTTCGTTTCCGTGCGCAGGTCGAGCACGGAGACCAGCTGCCCGGCATCGTTCAGGCGCAGCTCATAGCTCACTTTAAAGCTGTCGTCCCAGCCGGGGGCAGAAAGCTTGCCCTGCCGGACAAGCTGCTCGTAATAGGCAGTAAGCGCCTGTAAGATCATGTAAACACCTCCACATCCCGGCAGTCCAGCACGCCGTTTTCCAGCTTTGCCCGGAAGAACTGGGAGCGGATATTTTCCGGGTCGGAGTAGTCCAGATCATACAGCATAAAGCCCAGATCCTGCGTGAGCGGCAGTGCGGGGATCTCCTTGGCGCTGCCGTGCCATTCCCGGAAGTTTGCCGGAAACTCTCTGCAGCCGAAGCAGGGCTGATGATAGCACTGCCCCTTATTCAGCCGCCGCCGTAAGATATCCTGAAATTTGCCCGGGTTATCGCCGGGTGCGGCTTTTTCGGTCATGGTAAAATGGCATTCGATGACATAGTGCACATCCTGTAACACCAGCGCTGCCCGCTGCTGGATATTCTCTGCCGTGCACAGCATGGGCACCTCGCCGCCCTTGGCTGCACTGAGCGCCGCGGAGGACAGCAGGGTAGCCTTGACCTCATTGCGCCGGATGCTGGCAAACTGCACCGGCTTGAGCAGGTAGATGCGGTCGATATGGTACTTCATGCCCGGGTGCCAGTAGATGGCCTCCACCAGCCCGCGCGCCGCCGAGGGCGTCATGATGTCATAGGATACACGCTCGGTTTTCATCTCGGGTCTTGAAAAGCAGGCGTAGTCGCCCCAGACCTCGATCAACATGGACATGAACACCACCTCCTTTCAAAGCTTATTTGAATCTTCAGGCAAAGAGAAAACTTGCCCACATAAACCACCTCTTTCTACATTTCAATTACTAAGTAAAGGATGTATAAGATTTTCTGAGCCTAGAATAACACAATTTGCTCAATAATACAAGGGGAAACTTGCAATTTAATGCTTTTTTTCGTATACTGTTGCTGTCATCCGGTGTGTACACTGGGATGTGGATAGAAATAATTAGTAGGTCATGGATGTATGACGGGGAAACGGCAGAGCGACAGATGCTTTGCCGTTTCTTCATTTATCAAATACTATATTACAACAGATAAAATACAATAAAAAGGACTTCTAAACATTATCTTTTCCTTGTTTCTATTTTTTGTCAGAAAAACAGACCTTTTCCGGTCTCCACGTCCATGGAAAGCCCGGTCTTGGCATCGTACAGAGTGCTGTCGGTCAGGATAGCGCTGCCGTTGGGCAGCATTTCCAGTGCTCCGGCGGCATCCAATGCCTGAAACTGCTGGGTATAGCAGGCTACGCTGTAAGCGCCCAGCTTGCGGTAAAGTGCGCGGCTCACAGTTCCTTTGCGCAGCTGCTCGCAAAGGGCTTTGCCTTCGCCAACAGGCAGGTAAACGGTGCGGGTGGGGGCTTCGATCAGATGGAACTGCTCTGCCACCTGCGCAAACGGGAAAATGCAGCCCGAGATCCCCTTGCGCAGGGCATCCAGAATGCCGCTGGTGTCCAGTGCGGCCTCGCCCCGCGCAAAATACAGTTCCTTAAAATAAGCTCTGATCGCCTCCGGGCTGTCCAGCGCTGCGGTGCAGCCTGCTGCGTACTGCGTGGCGTGTACGTTCTGGCGCAGCATCTGCGGTACGCCGCAGCCTTCCAGCGTAAAACGGTATACTAGGCTCTCTGCCGCGCTGCGGTGTCCCTCCCGGTTGCAGCGCCCGGCGGTCTGTAAAAGGGAATCCAGCCCGCACTGCTCCCGGTATGCGGCGGGGAAATCCACGTCCACACCGGCTTCGATCAGCGAGGTGGACACCACCCGGCAAGGCAGCCCCTCCCGCAGCCGCTGCCGGATCTCTGCCAGCTGGCGGCGGCGGTCTGCGGCGCACAATAGCGTGGTCAGGCAGTAGCTGCCCTCGGTGGGCAGGGCTGCGTACACTTCCTGCGCCGTTTTGCGCCGGTTCACCACGCACAGCACCTGCGGCAGTGCGTAAAGCTGCGCAGTCAGCGCCTCCTGCGTCAGCTCTCCGGCATCGCAAAGGGTGGTGCGGCGCAGGGTGCTGTATAAAGTGGCAGTGTCCGGCACGATCTCCTGCAAGGGCAGCTCCGGCGCAAACTGCCGGAAGTATGGCTCCAGTGCGGGCTGGGTGGCGGTGCATAACACGGCGGTGGTGTGGTAATGCCGTACCAGCTGCGCAATAGCACTGACGCAGGGCAGCAGATAACTGACGGGCAGGGTCTGCGCTTCGTCAAAGATGACCACGCTGTCCGCGATGTTGTGCAGCTTACGGCAGCGGCTGCTGCGGTTGGCGTACAGTGATTCAAAAAACTGCACGGCGGTGGTCACCACAACAGGCGCATCCCAGTTTTCGCTGGCCAGCAGCTGGCGGTACTGTGCCGGGGTCAACTTTTCCTGTTCAAGGCTTTTGTAGTCCGCGCAGGAGTAATCCGCCAGTACATTTTCTGCGCCCAGAAGGTCTGCAAAAACAGCGGCAGTCTGGTCGATGATGGACATATACGGAATCACATAGATCACCCGCTTCATGCCCTGCGCGGCGGCCTGTTCCAGCGCAAAGGCAAGGGAGGCGAAGGTCTTGCCGCCGCCGGTGGGCACGGTGAGGGTATACAGCCCCGGTGCGCCGTGGGCACCTTTTTTCATGCAGGCGCGCAGCACGGCATTGCGTTGGCAGCTTACCGGCGAGCTGCTCTGTGCCGCAAGATAGCCGCTGGCCTTGGCACGCACCTTTTCCAGCAGAGAAGATAGCGTGGTGCTGTTGCCCCGTGGCGCGGCCTGCCCGTTCATAAAAGTTTCGGTGTCGATAAAATCCGCGTCCACAAGACAGGAGTAGAGCATCCGGGTGAAGAATGCAAAATCCAGCGGGTCGCGGCTTGCCCAGTCCGGCGGGGCGCTCTGGGGCAGGGCGACCTCGCGCCAGCCATCGTAAGGCTCCACCGGCTTTTTCAGCCGTCCGAACAGAGTGCCGTCAGCAGAATCGGCAGCCCTTTTGTTGCCGCCATCCGGCAGACCGGTGTGGTGTCCGGCTATGGCAAAAGCGGCCTGAACGTGGGGCACACAGCCCTTCATCGCTTCCTGTGCACCGGCGGTCGAGTGGTCGGTTGCAGCACCGCCCGCCAGCCGCTGCTGGAAAGCAACGCTGTATTTGCCAATGTCATGCAGCCATGCGGTGTATGCAGCCTCCTGCGCAGCGCCAAAGGGTGCGGCAAAAGCTCCGGCAAGGCGTGCTGTGCCGGAAAGGTGCTCGTAGACGGTCTGGGTGCGGGTTCCGTCCTCAGAAATATGTGCAAGTGCTTTGTCCATTTTGAACCCTCCGTTTCTGGGTCAACGATACAACGGCAGGGAATGCCTGTCAAGAATTGGCAGAAAGTTTGGCGGTTTACACAGCCCGGGCGAGGGATTATCCGGCAGAACGCCCATAAAAAAGCCGCCGCACCCTGCCCGGAAAAATCCGGCAGCAGAACGCGGCGGTATATTGCTATAAAACGATTACTTGGAGAGCTTCTGCCCGATCCAGATGCAGATGCAGGCGCCAACTACCGAGATGGCAAAGGAAGAAAAGCTGCCGGAGGCGTGGATGCCCAGCAGGCCGAACAAAAACTCGCCCACAAAGCTGCCCAGCACGCCCATCAGGATGTTGCGGCCAA
>OOCV01001532.1_pt1 | contig 9479 bp, 6 predicted proteins | sample 1671061 | NCBI WGS metagenome assembly OOCV01 (sample SAMN06348118, study PRJEB24527) | human gut metagenome | biome: human gut; feature: ankylosing spondylitis patient; material: feces | host: Homo sapiens | place: China | collected 2015-10
AAAAAACAATGCCGCTCTTGATCGATACATCCGGAAATCTTCTTACATTAGCACAATTAAATCATATATATCTATCCAACTAAAAATTTTCAGACATGGCAAAAATCACGAAAGTAAAGAGCGCATATTTAGAAAGATTGAACAACGCCGAGTACCGAACCTTCATGGCCCGCTACGGGAACCTGCTCGCGGGTGGCGGAAGCGACTCGGAATCGCCCGACGAGATCAGCTTCGATCCGAACGACCCGCTGGGCATCCCCCAAGAAGTTCGTACAGCTTTCGCCGCCGATTTCGCCCTATTGACCGACGCCGTGAACCAATCCTCGGCCAGCGAGGAGACCGCGCAGATGTCCACCCTCGACAAGGAGAGGGATGATCTCTTGATCTTCATTACTTCCACCATTACCCAAATGACGAAAAGCCCGCTGGCGGCGCAACGCACGGCGGCCGAGAAGCTATACCTTCCCGTGAAGCCCTACATCGGAGCCGCGCGCCTCGCCAACTTGCAGGAGACGGCCGCCATCGAGGGCTTGCTGGTAGACCTCGACAAGGACGGCATGCCCGAGGCGCTGGCGGCGCTCACCCTCACCGAGGTAGTGGCCTCGCTGAAGGAGAAGAACCAGCAATACGCAGCCTTGACCGAGCAGCGCACCAACGCGCAAGCCGACAACCCCATCGAGAGCGCCAAGAAGATCCGCCTCCGCATGGACGAGGAATACGACGAGATGACCACCTACGCCTTCGCCCAGAGCGTGGTGAAGCCAACGGCTACGACCGCCTCAACACCCTCATCGACGAGACCAACGCCCTCTACAACCAACGCATCGCACAAGCGAGGGCCGCCGCCGCCAAGAAGCAAGCGGATAGCGAATCGCCGTCAGAGATATAAAGCCGTGAGGCCCTCATGTTTTTTAGATTTAAGAATGATGGGGCTCCCCTCCCTCCAAGGAGGGGATGCCCCATTGATTAATGATTATTAATAGCCTCTCCCCCCTCCCTCCCACGAAAAAAACATACCTTTGCCAACTGTATTATCCGTGAAGGAATAACGAGACATTTACATGATAAGATCTATTCGCTATATCACTTTGCTAGTCCTGTTACAATTCGTGACCGGCATTTCCGTCCTATACGCCCAGAGCATAACTTCCGCGTCCGGAATCGTGAGAGACTCCGTAAGCGGGGAACCCCTATCCTACGTATCCGTCATGTTCGAAAACTCGACGATCGGGGCGATGACCGACGATGACGGGGCTTTCAGCCTCCAGAACGACAAAGGGCTTACCCGGCTGGTCGTATCCTCGCTTGGATATGACAATAAGGTCGTAAACCTAAAGGCCGGGCAAAAGAACGACAATCTGGATATATTATTAAGCCCCACCTCCTTCCAGATCGCGGAGGTAGAGGTGAGGCCTACCAAGGAGAGATACTCCCGCAAGGACAACCCCGCCGTGGAACTGATCAAGAAAGTCATAGAGCATAAGAACGACAACCGCATCGAGGCGAAGGACGAGTACCAAAGCGAGGTGTACGAGAAGCTCAGCATGTCGCTGGACGACTTCAACCCCAATCTCGAGAAGAATAAGTTCCTGAAGAAATTCAAGTTCATCAAGAACTATCTGGATACCTCGGAGTTCAACGGGAAACCGATCCTGACGATCTCCGTCCGTGAGACGATCTCCGACCAATACTACCGCAAACATCCCAAGGCGGAGAAGACGATCACCAAGGCCAAGCGCCAGCAGGGTATCGACAAGACATTGGACGATGGAGGCGCCATCACCGCCAACCTTGAGGAGATATTCAAGGGCGTCAATATCTTCGACAACAATATCAATATCTTGTTGAACCGTTTCGTGAGCCCGTTATCTTCCACGCTGGCCGTCTCCTATTACAAATATTATATCATGGATACGGTGGACGTAGCCGGAGATAAATGTGTGGATCTCGCCTTCGTGCCCGTAAACAGCCAGAGCTACGGCTTCACGGGCCGCTTGTACATCACGCTGGACGGTAATTACGCCGTCAAGAAATTCCTCTTGAACACCCCGGCGAACATCAACCTCAACTGGGTGGACAAGCTCCGGATCGAACAAGAGTTCAAGCGGATGCCGGATAGTACTTGGGTGCTCGCCAACGAGAATACCTACGTTAATTTCTATATCGTAAAAGGGGCGCAACAGCTCTATGCCCACCAGCTAAGGAATTTCGATAAGTATCAGTTCGACGTGCAGAACGCCGACTCGATCTTCGGCCTTCTCGGTCCGATCCATGAGCTGCCCGAAGCCACCGCCCAGACCGACACCTTCTGGATACACAACCGCCATGTCCCCTTGAAAGAGAAAGAGAGCGCCTTGGACGACTTGCTGGCGCAACTCCGCAAGGTACCGGCTTTCAACGTGATCATCAAGACCGCCGAGATATTGATCACCGGTTATATCCCGACCACGGCGGACAAGGATAAGAGCAAGTTCGATTTCGGACCGATGAATACCACTTTCAGCGCCAACCATCTGGAGGGCTTCCGCATGCGTGTGGGAGGTATGACGACGGCAAACCTCAACCCGCACTGGTTCGGTAGCGGTTATCTAGCCTATGGCGTAAACGACCGTAAGCTAAAGTATAACGCCAAGCTGACGTATAGCGTGAACAAGAAGAAATATCACGAGGGAGAAAGCCCGGTGAACAATATCTCCGCTATCCAAGAGTACGACGTATATACGCCCGGTCAAGACTTCCTCTTCACCAGCAAGGATAATATGTTCGTGGCATGGAAGGTGGGCGAGCCCGTCACCATGATGCAATACATCCGCAAGACCATGCTCCAGTACCAGAAGGAATGGCTGAATGGCCTGACCCTTACCACTTGGGCACGTAACGAGAACAACGAGGCGGCCGGAACGCTCCGCTACGACCGTTACAACGCCGACGGGACATTGACGAACTTAAAGAGTTTCACCAACACGGAGCTAGGGGCCCAGCTTCGTTTCGCCCCGGGCGAGCGTGCCTATAACGGACGAGAGGGTAAGAACTCTCTTTTCAACCTCTCAAAAGACGCTCCCGTATTCAAGCTATCCCATCAGATGGGATTGAAGAACGTGTTGGGGGGCGACTTCAACTACAACCATACGGAGATCAGCGCCGAGAAACGGATCTGGCTCTCTTCCTTCGGACATATCGACGCCTTGGTGACAGCGGGCAAGGTATGGGACAAGGTCCCTTTCCCCTTGCTCATCATGCCGAATACCAACCAGTCCATCACGATCCAGCCGCAAGCCTTCAACATGATGCGTGCGCTGGAGTTCGTAAGCGACCAGTATGTTTCGTTCTACTTCACGTATTATATGAAGGGATGGATCTTAAACCGTATTCCCGGCGTGAAGTGGCTACGTTTGCGTGAGGTGATATCGTTCAGCGGTTTCTACGGAGGACTGACCGATAAGAATAACCCGGCCTTGGACCCGACGGGACTATACCGCTTCCCCGAGGGAACCTCGCCGATGGGCCGTACACCTTACCTGGAGGCCAGCGTAGGTCTGGAGAACATCTTCAAGATATTACGGATCGATTATTACCGCCGGTTGACGTATCTGGACCAACCGAATATCAAGAAGGGGGGCGTGCGTATAGCGCTGCGGTTCTCCTTCTAAGAGTTGACAGTTGAGAATTGACAGTTGACAGTTAAATGTAGGAGAGATAAGAAAATGGGGGAGTTGGAACGCAGACCGAACGCATGGGCATTGACGCCGCTGGTGGTATTCTTATTGACTTATTTGGTGATATCTATCGTGGCGGGAGATTTCTATAAGATGCCGATAACGGTAGCCTTCGTCATCTCCTCGATCGTAGCGATAGCGATCTCCAAGGGAGGCAAATTAAGCAACCGTATCGAGCAGTTCTGCCGGGGGGCGGCCAATAGCAATATCATGCTGATGGTATTGATCTTCATCCTCGCCGGGGCGTTCGCGCAGACCGCCAAGGCGATGGGTGCCGTAGACGCTACCGTGAATCTGGCGATGTCCATCCTGCCCGGTAACCTGTTGGCGGCCGGAATCTTCTTGGCCGCTTGTTTCATATCCATCTCGGTAGGTACGTCGGTGGGCACGATCGTGGCCTTGGCCCCGGTAGCCGTCGGTATAGCGGACAAGACGGGGATGCCGGACGCCCTTATGCTAGGTGTCGTGGTGAGCGGCGCCATGTTCGGCGATAACCTGTCGTTCATATCCGATACGACCATCGTAGCTACCCGCACGCAGGGTTGCCAGATGTCCGATAAGTTCAAGGTGAATATCCGTATCGCCCTCCCGATAGCGATCCTGACCGGATTGATATACGTGCTGGTGGGAAGCGGCGTGGAGAACGCTTACGCCCCGGCCCCGATCGAATGGGTCAAGGTGATCCCTTATCTGGTGGTGTTGGTAACCGCCGTTTGCGGGATCAATGTCATGCTGGTGCTATTCATCGGGATCGTCCTGTCCGGTATAGTAGGTTTGTGGACCGGTAGCTTCGATATCTGGGGCTGGAACGCCTCCATGGGATTAGGTATCACCAATATGGGCGAGCTGATTATCGTGACGCTTCTGGCAGGAGGCATGTTGGAGATGATCCGCTATAACGGGGGTATCGACTGGATCATCCGCAAGCTTACCTCCCGCATCCATTCCTCCAAGGGGGCCGAGATGAGCATAGCGGCCTTGGTGAGCTTCGCCAACCTTTGCACGGCCAACAATACGATCGCCCTCATCATGGCCGGCCCGATCGCCAAGGATATAGCGGACCGGTTCAAGATAGATCCCCGCCGCAGCGCCAGCCTATTGGATATCTTCTCTTGCTTCATACAGGGAATCATCCCCTACGGCGCCCAGATGTTGATGGCCGCCGGACTCGGGCATGTCTCCCCTATCGAGATCATGCAATATCTTTACTACCCATATCTATTGGGAGCAGGCGCCTTATTGGCGATCGCATTCAATTATCCGAGGAAATATACGGTAAATTAAATGGATAAACATTATCTTTGCTCACAGTACTCATTTAAAGAATAAGGAGGATCCGTATGACAACGATGGAATTAAGGGCAGACATCTTCGAGAATCTTAATTTCCTGCTAGATAACGAAGAGGCGATGACACAGCTGAAAAAATATCTGTGCCAGCTGCGAAATAAAGTCGAACGGGACAGCCCTTGTAAATATGACGTTGGCGAATTGACACAACGTGTACGCCAAGGTGTACAAGATGCCCGCCAAGGCCTAGGACAAAGTCACGACGACCTAGTAAAAGAAGCCGAAACATGGTAAAAATAAAATTAATTTACTTCCACGAGAAAGATACCTGTCATATCGTTGCGGTTTGGGATTGCCGTAATAATCCCAAACTATTACAAGATAAGCTTGGAGAAGAATAAATAAGACGTACAGATCCTCTATGTGAAAACACAATAGTATTCAAAGCAAAAAGACTATTGTGTCCGGGATTGAATACTATTGTGTTCGCTGATGAATATTACTGTGTTCAAGTAGAAACACTGTAGTGCTTGGGAGCGATGGGAATACGGCAATCGGATTAGCCGAACAAATCCAGCGTAAGCTGTTTCTTCGCGGCTTCCAGTTTACGAAGATGCCGCTTGCCTTGAGGGGTGACGATCTCCATCTTATCGAAACGGGTACGTATCACCGTAGTCACGGTATAGCTCACGTTGACCACCTCTCCTAGCTCCGACAGACGGCGGGCGATCTCCAAGACGCAATCGATGCACATACCGCTCGTGAACGAGATCTTGTCCTCGAACATCTGTTTCTTGAAATCCTCATCTTGCATATAGAAATCGATCGTCTCGCCTCCCTTGTTGTAGATACCTTTCCACCGATACTTACTATCTTTCAGTACCGGCGAGATGATCTCTATCGTGGCCTTATTATCCTTGACCGTAGGCAGATCGTCGCTACGCAAGATAAAATAATCGAACTGGTCCCGTTTCACCTCCAGCGAACCGGAACGGTTGCGATCCTTCTCGTTCAACTCACGTACCGAGATTTTCGTCACCTTCGGATACCCTTTCAAAGCCTCGTAGAAATTAGACTTACACTTACAGAAACGGGGCGAGGCGTTCAACAGGTCGATCAAGCGGTGTGAAGGCGTAGCCCCCGGAGTCTTCAGCCGTAGTTCACGGCGTAACTTGAACAGCTCACGCTGCATCTCCTCCTCGTCCGCCGGCGTACGATCCATCAGCGGTTGTCCACCTACCGACAAGGAAGGACGGGTCAATATCTGCATCACCAAGTTCAACACGATAGAGATAGAGCGGCTACTCTCCCCGGCCACGCCCAGCTTCTCACGGAAACCACCCTCCTTATCGTAAGGCTCGTTGTAAACCGTCAGCTTCACGTCCAGCATATCCGCCAAGGAACGTATCAGCGTAAGAATCTCCTTCTCACACCGGTGCTTGGTCATGGCATCCATATAATTGGATTTATTATTAAAGGAATAACGTATCTCCAGCTTATTCGCGAATTTTAGAATAGAGTCACTCATTTGTTTCTAGTTTTTCGGTTCTTCTTTCGGTTTACGATCAAAAAACGGGTTCTTCGACGAGGCGCTGACCGGTATCGCCATCACGCATTTACAGTCTTCCAACAGCCCCAATCGCTGGGCCGCCAAGCCGGCGCTGAACATGACACGGGTATCCACACGCAAGTCCGCCGCCGTAGCGCAAGACGAGCCGATTGCGATACCCAGATCGACGGAATTAATAGCGCACGGAACCAAATCCGGCTTCTCCACGCAGGTATCGAAACCGCAATGGGCGCAGTTCAAGCCTTGTACTTTCTGGGAGGTACCGATAATCACCACGGCGTCGGCACTCTTTATATTCTCGGCGTCACGAAGCAGGAACTTGAATCCGGTCTCGGCCGCTATCCGGATCATCTCATCGGACAGGCGCAAGATATCCCCATCCGTCACCATCGCTATCTCTATGATATCAATACCCTTGCCTTTAGGAGCCGTGCGAGCGGCTGTCATCATGCGGCGTGCGGCCTGTAACACAAGCTCATGCCTGATTTCTCTTTCGTTCTGTATCATATCCTTCTAAATTCAATGAAACAAAATTAAGCAAAATATACGAAACCAAGGCAAACACATGAGGATAGAATTCATAATTCAAGATTAGTCATTCGGTCCGTGGCCTTAAAGGGATAAGCCGGGTATTCATAAATACTGAAACGAGGCTCGGTCTCTCCCTCGCAATAATTCCAGATCGTACGGTACTCATTGACATCCTCGCCTATCTCCTTCAATTGCCTAAGGTAAGCGGCCACGGATTTATTCTCCACGATATAGACCTCACCCATTTGATCGATAATCGGGCTATGCCGACGGCTCCCGTCGTGATCGAACTTAAGAATCCGCTTTCCCTCGGAAGTCAGTCCAATGGTATGGAAAGTCATGCTCTTACCAATAGCGGGCAAGTTCAACACGTTACGATCCGTCCCGGCGAACAGCAACCCGTTCTCCTTCAGGAAACGAACCAAGCACTTGCCTAAAGGACGCTGGTTACGGATCATATCATACAACTCCGCCTGTTTCTCCTCCGGCACCTGCCCGAAGATCTTCTCCTCACGAGCCTCTTGCAACGAGCGGCTATTCGGGGTATAAACCGCATAATTCTCCCGGAATCCCTTCACGGAGAACGTATAATAGCAAACCACCCCAAGGGCGTTTAAGGTCTGCCGTAATTTCGCCGTATGCCCCCTACGGGAAGCCGAGACCGTATAAACCAACTGATTCGTGATCGTCCAGCCCGCCGCCAAGATCGCCTCGATAGCGTGCCTCGCCTCCGGTGTCACCTCCAGTGGAGACTGGAAATGCGTTTGTATATAGAACTGGCTCACACCGATAGCGGAAGCCTTCTCCTTGAACTCCCTCAATATACCGACCAACTCGTCGGTCACACGCAGCGGAAGATAAGCCAGCAACCGGGAACCTAGCCGTACCCGTTGCAGCTCGGCGTACTTCTCGCCCTCCGAACGGCTCTCGTTCGCCTTCCGTTTCCGCACCGCCATCTTATATACCGCCTCCAATATCTTACGCAAGGTAGCGTTCTGGCTCATCAAGGCATCCCCGCCCGTTATCAGGATATCCCGTAGCTGGGCGTCTTCCTCGAAATAACGCATCAGACGACGTAACTTCCGGTCCCAACTCTCCTTAGGCTTCAGGGCCTCGAAATCGAAATTCAACCGCTCGCTCTGGAAATCATACATGCGCTGGCAAGAAGCGCACAATCCACCGCAAGCACGCCCCATCGAATCGGGGATCAAGATCGCCACCTCCGGATACCTCCGGTGTATATTATGTCCCTCCGGCAATAGCCAGCCCGCCGCATTCGGCTCATCGGCGACGACCATGTCTTCCTTTTCCCACGCCTTAATGCTTCCATACGTATCTACCAGCTCGTTCGAGTACATGATGTACGATCGCACCGTAGCGTCATCATACCCCTCATGTTCTATATTTAATAGGGAAAGATAATAAGGAGTCACAAAAAAGGGCATCCCCTTCTTTTTGGCACGGGCCAATAAGCTCATCGTCTCATCCGACAGGGAATATCCCAAAAAGAAGTTCAATTCCGTAGGACTCTTGATCGCCATCGACAAATGGAAACGAGCAGTATTCCACCACTCACGTACCCGAGCCTCTTTCTCCTCATAGGAGATGCCCTCGGCGAACTGAAAACGTGACGAAAGGCTATGGCGTCTTTCTATCTTCTTGATCAAGCAAGCGATGATACGCTCCTTGTTCCTCTCACGGATAGCGATCACCTCCGGGCCGAGTCCGGTCGGCCAACGGTTCATCTGCCTTTTCACCAATGCCCGGTCCGGCAGGATCTCAACCGGATGTTCCAATAAATCAAACTGATGGTATAGGTCGATAAATAAATCAGGAGAGACCTCATTTTCCAAATGGCCGGTCAGGAACTGCCAAAGATAAGTGACCGTCCGCACCGGAAGACGCTCGCCCGTAGACAGCTCGTCCACGAAAGTATCATCATGCTCAATCAAAAGAAGGATACGCATCGCCACCGCCATTCCTACGTTTTCTTGGGTACTTTCCTTTTCCGTGAGCCGGGATAAAATAAGAGAACGCAAAGCATCCTTAAAATACTTTGCGTTCTCGCTTTCTTCCGCTAAGGTCACCAACCAAGGGAAGCTCTGGTTATATACTTTTTTCAGTTTAGAAATGTCGGATACAAGATGTTCTTTTTTTATCATAAGCATGCCATTTTTGTAGATTAGAATACATTTGTAAAGCGTCCTCTTGACGATTTTCTACAAAAATAACAAAAAATACGGCAAAATGCCGTTTATACAAATCTAAAACATCTTAATAAATCCTTACCATACGATTGACGAACAATACTGCGATATTGTATTTTTCAATACCTTTAGATTGATCGGCTTCGTGATAAAACCGGAAGCCCCG
>OOCV01001542.1_pt1 | contig 9446 bp, 8 predicted proteins | sample 1671061 | NCBI WGS metagenome assembly OOCV01 (sample SAMN06348118, study PRJEB24527) | human gut metagenome | biome: human gut; feature: ankylosing spondylitis patient; material: feces | host: Homo sapiens | place: China | collected 2015-10
AATTTACAACTAGCGACGCTCGCATAAAGCTCCGACATTTGTATCCGGAGCTTTAAGCGAAAATATTATTGTTACAAGGTACTAGTCGTATTGATAGACGAGTACGATGCTCCATTAACATCCTGTCTAAACGATAGGACCTTGTTCAATGAGGTAAGAGGTTTTTTGTCTGAGTTCTATGCTCTTCTAAAAGCTAACGATGAAGCGATTCGATTCCTTTTCATTACGGGAATTACCAAATTCAATAAGGCAAGTATCTTTTCTGAGTTGAATAACCTAGTAGACATTTCGCTGAATCCGCAGTTTGGTTCTTTGTTGGGTTACACGCACGAGGAAGTTGAGATGTATTTCAATAGTTACATATCGAGAGCTTCCACGGCCTTGAACCTATCCAAGGAAGACCTTTTAACAACGTTGACGAAACAATACTATGGTTTCTGTTTTGAGGTCACAGCAAGACAAAAAGTTTTTTCTCCATGGTCGCTGCTTAACTTTTTTGCATCCCCGAGTCTCGGTTTTTGTGACTATTGGTTTGAAAGCGGCAGAAGGCCGTCTGTGCTTTTGGAGTACGTGAAGTCCCATACTATCCGAGCTCCGAGGGAGTATGGTCGGGAAAAGACAATTTCTTTGGCCTCCTTGTCAGGCTCTTCGGACTTAGAAAACTTATCGGATATCGGATTGTTGACTCAGGCGGGTTATTTAACGATCAAAGCTGTTGAGTATGGGAACACTGTTTTTCTTGACTATCCCAATTTAGAGGTTAAGAGGGCAATGGCTCAGTTGTACACCGAACTCCTTTTGAAAGGTAAAGTTGCTGGTCAAGTAGGTGCAGGAAATATTGTCCAGGTCCTCAGAAATGGAGATCCTGAGGAAGTATTTCATACGCTCAATCGGCTTTTTACCGCAATTGATTATCAAAACTATCCAGTTACAGATGAGGCTTCTGTGCGAGCTTTCATCCAAGTTTATTTAGCCGGGGCCGGCCTTGATCCGAAAGTCGAACGCCACAACGCTCACGGAAGAAGTGATTTAGAGGTCAAGGTGGGCGTAAGACTTTGGGTTTTCGAGCTGAAAACGGCTCACGAAGGGAAGGGCGCAGATACTGCATTACAAGAAGCAATCGACCAACTTACATCACGCCGGTATGGTGAGCAGGATGCAGCAGAAAAATTAGAAAGAGTTGCTCTTGTTTTCTCCCTAAGCGAAAGAAGATTTTTGCGTTGGACAGCAGTTTCTAAAACCTGAGCCTCAGGATTTCCGCCAAGTGGGTATTTAGTTTTTTGCCAAAAACCGCTAGAGTGTCGATCAAATTATTCACCCGACCAAGAGGCCGAACATGATTGACAAGGCAACAAGAGAGAAGATTATTTCCTTAATTCATCGGGAGGTTGTTCCGGCGCTGGGATGCACTGAACCGATCGCAGTCTCGCTGGCAGTTGCTAAAGCAACCGAGCTCTTAGGTATGCAGCCTGAAGAAATCAATCTTGGTCTTAGCGGAAACATTATTAAGAATGCTATGGGGGTAGGCATTCCGGGAACCGGAATGATCGGATTGCCGATTGCAATCGCTCTTGGAAGCCTCATCGGAAAATCCGAATACGGTCTCGAGGTCCTCAAAGAAGTCTCTCCCGAAGCGGTCGAAAGAGGAAAATCTTTTATTGAGTCGGTTCCAATCAATATCAAACACCTGCCGGACTCTCCTTCTAACCTTCATGTTGACGTTGAGGTCCGAGCTCAAGGCCATTCTGCTCGAGCCGTTATTTCACGAGAGCACACGCTCTTTGTCCTCTTGGAAAAAGACGGTGAGGCGATTTATGTGGAAGAAGATGGTTCAGGAAACGGTGATGCTCAAGACGCAGATGACGTGCAGCTGAATTTCAGAATGGTTTTTGACTTCGCCACAACGACTCCTTTAGAAGAAATCCTATTCATGAAAGAAGCTCAGAGACTCAATGAAGAGGCCGCAGAGTTCGCATTAAAAGGCGATTACGGACATTCTCTCGGAGTCATGATCCGGAATAACGGAATGAAGTACATGGGCGATTCCACTCTGGCGCATATGGTTGAATTTACCTCAGCTGCTTGTGATGCCCGCATGGGCGGTGCAACCGTTCCCGTAATGTCTAATTCCGGAAGCGGCAATCAAGGAATTACCGCGACTTTGCCGGTTGTTGTTTTCGCTAAAGATATGAACGCAAGCGAAGAGCAAATGATTCGCGCGCTGACGCTCAGCCACTTAACGAGTGTCTATATCAAGCAAAGTTTGGGACGACTTTCAGCTCTTTGCGGCTGCGTTGTGGCTTCTACCGGTGCTTCTACTGCTATTACTTGGCTGATGGGCGGCGGATATGAAGACGCGTGTGCCGCCGTTAAAAATATGGTGGCCAACCTGTCGGGAATGCTGTGTGACGGTGCAAAGCCGGCATGTTCTATGAAAATCTCTTCAGGAGTGTCAACAGCCTTGATGTCTGCGATGCTGGCGATGAACGGTCGCTGTGTATCTAGTATTGAGGGGATTGTCAGTGAGGACGTCGATCAGACAATCCATAACCTTACTTTAATTGGTAAGGAAGCGATGGTCGAGACGGATCGTCAGGTGCTCGAAATCATGACTCACAAATAAAAAAATTTTAGAAACTCACGCTTGGAGTCTTCAACCGTTACTCCAAGCGTTAATCTTCTAAAAATTATTTGGGCTCGACCAAATTATTTAGTCTTTCTAATGCCAGGTAGCTAAAGAAAGCACCGGCCGGCGTCAATACTTTGTCATTGAAGTCAAAAAGTGGGCTGTGCAGAGCTTCTTTGTGCTCTGCATCCTTTACTCCGATAAAGAAGAAGCAGCCGGGTAAAACTTTTTGATAGGAACTGAAGTCCTCACTGATCATGTAAGGCTCAGTAAGTTCAATCACGTTTTTAGTCCCGAAACAGCGATCTGCGGCTTCCTTTGCTTCTTTTGTAAGCTGGGGATCATTATTGACAGCAGAAACGCGGCGTTCATAGACAGTTTCGGCTTTGATGCCGTAGGCTGCGGCTATGCCTTGAGAGCGCCGTGTCAGCTCTTCTTCAATCGTGTCTCGAATGGATTCATCAAAAGTTCTCACCGTGCCGATCATTTTCACGGAGTCCGAAATGATGTTGTAAGCACGGGATCCTTCAGTATTGAAACTGCAGACAGAGACAACGGCAGATTTAAGCGGATCCAATGTGCGCGAAACCAAGCTCTGAAGCGCGTTATAAATTTCTGTGGCAACCGGCAGCGGATCTTTGCCGAAATTCGGTCTTGCGCCGTGTGTTCCTACACCAACAACTCGGATAGAAAAGAGGTCACAGGCTGCCATAGTCGGTCCGGCTTTGAAAGCAATCGTCCCGACATCAAGGGAGGGTTCGTTGTGTGCGCCGTAAATCTCTTTAACGTCGTATTTTTGGAAGATACCGGAGTCGATGACGCTTTGCGCACCGGCGACATTTTCTTCGTCGGCCTGGAAGACGCAGAGAATGCGGCCGGGGAAGTCACGATGCTTGGCTAAATAGATGATTGCAGCGATCAGCCAGGTTTGGTGGCCGTCGTGTCCGCAGGAGTGGGCGCTGCCGTTTTTAGAAGCCCAGGCGCATCCGGTTTTTTCTTCGATGGGTAAGGCGTCAATATCGGCTCTTAGCGCAATGGTTGCACCGGGCTTGTTGCCTTCGATTAAGAGGAATCCGCTCCCCGGGGAGGTTTCGGTATCTAATCCTTTAATGCCGAATTCTTCAAGAAGGGATTTGATTCGAGCCAGTGTGTTTTGCGTATTGAAACCGACTTCGGGATTTTCGTGGATGGTTTTGCGGAAGGAGATCAAACGAGATTCGTACTGTTGAAGCTCCTGACGAATGCTTTCAAGATCTATCGTGTTTTTCATTTCCAGCTAATTTAGCCAATCAAATAAATCGACATTCTCGGAAGGTAGGGGCCGATAGTCAAGAGCCGAAGAGCATTAGGATTAAGGACTAAGTACTGCATCATGAATATTTCGTCCTAAATACTGGGGCGGTGCAGTTTTTTTGCGAAGTTTGTCCCAAGAAAGTTTTTTCAGAAGAGGCTCGGTAAAGGAGCAGAAGGCTCGAAAGCAGACCGATTTTTCGACTAAAACTAATCGAAAATACTCATTCACTTGTTGTTACGAAAAAGAAATTCTTCGATTCTCAAAAGATAAAATCAAAATCGAAGAAAAACTTTGTTGCCCTGAGCCTGATGGGGACGAGCCTTTGCATTGGATCGTAGTCGGCTCACCCAAGAAGTTTTTCCTCCTTTATAAGCTTTTGCTTGTGAGGAAATTAAAACAAACCTACAAATCTCAAATACAGGAGGGCGCCTAAGAGCGCACCAGAACAATGTTTACTTCGATGTATTGGTATCTTTTTATCTGCCTTTTATTCTTCGGAATAGGAGACTTCCTTGGCGTGGTGACCAAAGCCAAGGTCTCTGCAGTGTTCGTGAGCTTAATGCTCTTCTTAATCGCCTTTATGGCCGGCTGGATTCCTCCCGACGTTATTAAGAAGGCAGGCTTGGACCAAATTGCTAAATGGTCTGTGATTTTGCTCGTCTTCTCCATGGGTACGACAATCAATATGCGCGAACTGATCGCAGAATGGCGTACAGTGGTTACCGCTCTCTTGGCGATGGGCGTCATTATGCTCGGCGCATTTTTGATGATGCCTTTCATCGGATACGAAAACACCATGGTCAGCGTACCTATCGTGACCGGCGGTATCGTAGCCACTCAGATCATGACCAGCGGAGCTATGGAACATGGCTTTGCCCTGGCAGCTGCATTAGGTACGATTGTTTTCGCAGTGCAGAAGTTCATCGGTACTCCGTTAGCCAGCTACTTCGGTCTGAAAGAAGCTCGTTTCTTAATCGATGAATACCGCAAAACCGGTGTCGTACCTCAAGATACTTATGCGCCTAAAAAAGAACCGGCAGCGGGTCCTACATTCTTTGAGGGGCACAAGAAGTATTACGGCCAGTTCACTTGTTTAGCCATTACAGCGCTTTTCTCCTGGATCGCCTTTGTGATTGGCAAATGGACAGGCCTTTCCGCAACAATTTGGGCTTTGATTTTGGGAGCAGCTGTCGGAAGTACCGGTTATCTGCCTCGCAATATTCTGAAGCATGCCAATGCCGGCGGCTTACTGAACTGCGCTGTTTTCTGCGCCATCATTCCGTCGCTTGCCTCAATTAAGCCGGAAAATCTCCTGACCCTGTCTTACTCGATCTGCGTGATCTTCGCGATTTCGATCTTCTGCATCATCGTTTTCTTCAAATACCTTCCCTTGTGGAAGATCATCGGTTCCAAGAACGTTGCCGTCGGCGTCGCTGCCTGCCAGTTAATCGGTTTCCCGGCTACTTACTTGGTCGTTAATGAAATCATTAACGCCGTTGCCGAAACCGAGGAAGAAAAGAAGATTATTCATGAACGCTTAATGGCGAAGTACCTCGTTGCAGGCTTCGTGACCGTGACAACGTTCTCCGTGATCGTTGCCGGTATCTTCGTGAAGTTCATCTAATCCCGATTTCAAGGTTAGGAAATAAAACATGATTAAATTTGATCCTCAAAATTATCCCTATCCGTCCAAACGTAACGTGGTTTATGCCCGCAACGGCATGTGCAACGCAGGCAACCCGCATGCAGCTTCCGCCGGACTTCAGACACTTTTGAAGGGCGGCAATGCAGTTGACGCGGCTGTCGCAATGGCCAGCGCTATGCCGGTGGTTGAACCGACCGGCAACGGTTTAGGCGCCGACTGCTTCGTGATCCTTTGGTATGAAGGGAAAATGTACGGCCTGAACGCCTCAGGCCCGGCTCCTAAGTCTCTTTCTGTTGCTGCCTTAAAAGACAGAGGATTCGAAAAGATCCCTTCCTACGGTGTCGAACCTATTGATGTTCCGGGTGCGGTTGCCGGCTGGATGACGCTTCATGAACGATTCGGCAAACTTCCTTTGGAAGAAGTAATGGCTCTTGCCATTCGCTACGCCGAAGAAGGCTATCCGGTGACCCCGAATATTTCCCGTCTCTGGCAGGAAGCTTTCGAAAACTATTCCAAATATCGTGATCGTCCGGAATTCCAGGGCTGGTTCGATACATTCGCTCCCAACAACACTTGGCTCAAACCCGGCGAGATGTTCCGCTGCCCGGAGATGGCTAAGACATTGAAAGAAATCGCTGCTACCAAGGGCGAATCTTTCTATCGCGGTGCCATTGCTGAAAAGATTGATGCCTTTTTCAAGAAGCACAACGGCTTCTTAACCAAGGAAGACTTAGCTGCATTTAAACCCGAATGGGTAGATCCGATTAGCGTGAACTACCACGGTGTGGATGTTTGGGAGCTGCCGCCTAACGGGCACGGTATTACTGTGCTGATGGCTCTGCAGATTCTCAAAGATATGAAGCTTGGTGAAAGGGATTGCGTCGACACAATGCACAAGCAGATCGAGGCCATGAAACTCGCCATGGTGGATACGGCTCAATACGTTGCAGAGCCTTCCTACATGAAAGTTTCCGTCGATCAGCTCCTCAGCGAAAAATACGCTGCCAAACGCCGCGCTTTGATTAACGATCAGGCCATCATGCCGGAACCGGGTGAACCAGGATGCCCGTCCACCGTTTACTTCTGCTGTGCAGACGGTGAAGGCAATATGGTCAGCTTCATTCAGTCCAATTTCCGCGGGTTCGGATCCGGCATTGTCGTTCCCGGCACTGGTATTTCTTTGAATGACCGTGCAGAGAATTTCAAGTTTGATGAAAACCACGCCAATGCACTGGCCGGCGGCAAACGTCCGTACCACACTATCATTCCGGGATTTCTGACCCAGGATGGGAAACCGTTAGGACCGTTCGGCATTATGGGCGGATGGATGCAACCGCAGGCGCACGTTCAGGTTGTCATGAATATGATTGACTGGCACCTGAATCCACAGCAGGCGTTGGATGCTCCACGCTGGCAATGGGTCGGCGGCAAGAAAGTAGAGGTGGAACAAGAAACACCGAACTACATCATTCGCCAGCTTCAGCGTATGGGACATCAAATCATTGTCCAGCCTGATCCGTACCATATGGGTCGCGGCCAGGTCATTCTTCGAGATGAAAACGGCGTGCTTTGCGGCGCAACCGAGAAGCGTACCGACGGACAGATTATGTCCTACTAATTAGCAACGGTCTCGATGCAAGGGCGTCGAGACCCACTGTTCGAAATCCGGTTCTGTTTAAAGGCCGGATTTTCTGTTTGGAGCTAGATAATCAATTTAACGTGGCCGTGTGCGTTTAAGCGGTAACGGCGTTCGGTTCCGTCCGACAAGTTGGAAACCTTGAAAACATAGGCCTCAGGATCTGTCGCTTCAGGCAGCTGCTGAAGGGCTTTTTCAATTGCGGCTTCGATCGAGCGGACGCCGGAGACTTTAACGGTTCCGATGACATCCCCGTTTTCTTTGAAAACTTCCACTTGATCGATACTTTCAAAATCTAATCTATTGTTTGGCATGACTCTCTCCCAGCCGAGTATTAATTAGGAGGATTATCCCGCTCGGCGGGCAACATTCTGATTAATCTAACCAAATGTGAGCAGAAGCCTGGCCAATCGAATGACTCATCGGGCTTCTTTTTGCTTTGGTAAAATCACCAGTAGTTCCCTTGCTTGGATAGACGATGGAAAAGGCGCTGAAACTTCTTCCCTTAGGTACTTCGGATTTTGAAAATCTGCGGCATCGGGATCAAATTTATGTGGATAAAACCGACATGATTTGCGAGTTAGCGTCGGTTCCCGGGAAATTCTTTTTCGCCAGGCCAAGACGTTTTGGTAAGTCTCTCCTGCTATCTACTTTTGAGTCTTTATTTCGAGACGGATTGAAAAATTTTCAAGGCCTCAAAATAGAGCAACTTTGGACGGATAAGAGCACATATAAAGTTATTAAGCTGGACTTTTCTCGGGTTAAACCGGAAGGGACTTTTGAGGATTTTTGTCAATATTTTGATAATTATCTAGAAGCGCAATTCAGTCTTATTGGTTTTAAGAAAGAAGATAACGGCCTGTTTCTCAGCAATCAAATCGAAATCTTCCTTGCAGGGCTCTCTAGTTCCTCACTCGTTCTGTTAATCGATGAATATGATGCACCGTTAACAGCGTGTCTTGATAATAAAGAGTTTTTTGAACGGGTAAGGAATTATTTATCAAGGTTTTATGGAATCCTGAAAGCAAACGATCGGGTTCTTCGGTTTTTGTTTATTACAGGCATTACGAAGTTCAATAAAACCAGTATTTTTTCCGAACTAAACAATCTCAGTGATGTCTCATTGAGCCCGAGATTCGGGACGCTCCTAGGCTATACGCACGAAGAGGTGGAAACTTATTTTGATGGGTATTTGACCCAGTCAGCTTCAGTTCTGAGTGTCTCCCGTGATGAGCTGCTAAGGTCCCTTACAAAGCAATATGACGGTTTTTGTTTCGAGAGAACAACAACGAAGAAGGTTTTTGCTCCCTGGTCTTTATTGAAATTCTTCTCGGAACCGGAAGTCGGCCTTCTTGATTATTGGTTTGAAAGCGGCGGAAGGCCCGCTGCGCTAGTTCAGTATCTTAAGTCTCACACCTTACGGGACCCGGAGGAATATGGGAAGGAAAAGTCAATTGCGTTGAATTTGTTAACCGGTTCGGCTAATGTCAACACCTTATCCGACATTGGGCTTCTGACACAGGCTGGATATTTGACGCTCAAAAGAGTCGTTGGCTTAACCGCTTTTGTTGCTTATCCTAACGCTGAAGTGGCTGCAGCAATGGCGCAGCTCTACAGCGAAAGGTTATTACAAGGACAGACCCTGGAGCAGGTCGGAGCAGACAATGTAGCCCTTCGCTTAGCCGAAGAAGATCCCGAAGGCGTGGTCCATCTCTTTAATCGCATTTTCACTTCCATAGATTATCAAAACTATCCGGTAAGAGATGAGGCCACTGTTCGCGCCTTTATTCAAATTTTTCTTTCCGGTGCCGGATTTTCTCCACATATCGAAGTCCACAACAGTCAAGGCAGAAGCGACTTGGAAGTGACGGTTCAAAACAGACATTTTGTATTTGAGTTCAAGGTTGCCAGAAAGGAGGAATCTTCAGAAGAAAAACTGGAAGAAGGTTTGAAACAAATGCGGAAACGCAGCTATGGACTACAGCATGCCGATCAAGAGCAGTTACGCATGGTGTTGGTTTTCTCAATTCCGAAGCGTAAATTTGATAAGTGGAGCGTAGTTAATCCGGAAAATTAAGGAACCTCTGCACAAAAGGTGGGTGATATGCCATAATTAGCACACTACCGAAAAGTGTGACTATGAAGATTAAAGCCCCCACATTCGCTGATTTATTTGCAGAAACCTCACCGCAGCCGGGCGGTGCCAGAAGAACAAAGTTCCTGGAGACTTTAGACCGCATCATTC
>OOCV01001554.1_pt1 | contig 9408 bp, 7 predicted proteins | sample 1671061 | NCBI WGS metagenome assembly OOCV01 (sample SAMN06348118, study PRJEB24527) | human gut metagenome | biome: human gut; feature: ankylosing spondylitis patient; material: feces | host: Homo sapiens | place: China | collected 2015-10
TCTACAGAGGGTGTCTTTCTTTTGTGCAATATTTTGGATTTGCTCATTTATAGTTTCTATATCACTTTTCGTAATTACAGCTCGCAGTTGTTTACTGTTCTCGGGAACGGGATGACGTCGCGGATATTGCCCATTCCGGTCAGATACATGACGCATCTTTCAAATCCCAGTCCGAATCCTGCATGGTGGGTAGAACCATATTTTCTGAGGTCCAGATAGAATCCGTAATCTTCCTCAGCAAGTCCCAGCTCTTTCATACGGCCAAGCAGTTTCTCGTAGTCGTCCTCACGCTGACTTCCGCCGATGATCTCTCCGATGCCAGGAACCAGACAGTCCATAGCGGCAACGGTCTTGTTGTCATCGTTCAGCTTCATGTAGAACGCTTTGATCTCCTTCGGATAATCGGTAACGAAAACCGGTTTCTTGAAGATCTGCTCGGTCAGATAACGCTCATGCTCGGTCTGCAGATCGCATCCCCAGTATACTTTGTAATCGAATTTGTCGTTGTTTTTCTCCAGAAGCTCGATAGCCTCGGTGTAGGTTACACGGCCGAACTCAGAATTTACGACATGGTTCAGACGCTCGATCAGTCCCTTGTCCACGAAACTGTTGAAGAACTGCATTTCTTCCGGTGCATGCTCCATAACGTAGCGGATGACATATTTCAGCATTGCCTCAGCAAGCTCCATATCGTCCTCCAGATCAGCGAATGCGATTTCCGGCTCGATCATCCAGAACTCAGCTGCGTGGCGGGTGGTGTTGGAATTCTCTGCACGGAAGGTCGGTCCGAAGGTGTAGATATTGCGGAATGCCTGTGCAAAGGTCTCGCCGTTTAACTGTCCGCTTACGGTAAGGCTTGTCTTCTTTCCGAAGAAGTCCTGTGTGAAATCAACAGCGCCGTCCTCGGTTTTCGGAATATTGTCAAGATCCATGGTGGTTACCTGGAACATCTCGCCGGCTCCCTCGCAGTCGCTTCCGGTGATCAGCGGGGTGTTGACATAAACGAAGTCTCTCTCCTGGAAGAACTGATGGATCGCATAGGCGCAGAGGGAACGAACACGGAAGACTGCCTGGAAGGTGTTGGTTCTCGGACGCAGATGGGAAATGGTACGAAGGTATTCCATGGAGTGGCGTTTTTTCTGCAGCGGGTAATCCGGTGCGGAAACGCCCTCTACGGTAACTTCTGCTGCCTGAATTTCAAATGGCTGTTTTGCCTGCGGTGTTGCAACGAGGGTACCCTTTACGATGATGGCTGCGCCAACGTTCATTTTCGAAATCTCAGCAAAGTTTTCCATCTCATCGTGGTACACAATCTGCAGTGTTTCAAAATAGCTTCCGTCGTGCAGAACGATGAAACCAAAGGTTTTGGAATCACGTACGCTGCGGACCCAGCCGCCTACGGTTACTTCTTTGTCCAGGTATGCTTCCCGGTTTTTATAAATCTCTCGGATGGTTGTAAGTTTCATTGTTTTTTTCTCCCTAAATATTCATAGTACTTTCTTTATTCTAGCACTTTTTGCGTCATTAGAAAACCCCGCAAATCACTCGATCTTTACTTTTTTGATATAACTGATGAATACGTTGCCGTACTGTGCGAATAATGCATCGCTGTCATCGTCGGAAAGTGCGGTTGTCTCGCCCGTTGCCGGATTGTACAGCCAGGAATTTCCGAAAATATCGTATCCGGTCAGAAGCAGACTCTCGTTCTCGCCGGTCTTTACAACAACGCCGTAGCCGCTGCTGATCATGTAGAGAATTTCTTCTCTTGTGCAGCCCGTCAGGTTCAGCAGTTCGTAATCATCACCGAGTGACTCCTTCAGCACGTTTTCGTCCAGAGATGCACTCTGGAATCCCGACGGCATCGTTGTCTCGTCGAGGCGCATGCCCTGCTGGCGGTTTCCGCGCTCCCACACATAGGACTGGCTGCTGTTCAGCACAACGCCGACATTCTCATCGGCAAGCTGTACGGCCTCGGCCGGGGAGCTTAAAATGGCGATCAGTTTTCCTTTTCCATATACATAGTAAAGCTCTGCGCTGCCTGTTTCGTACGACATCGTAAGATCGGTCCGTAAGGTTGAATAGATATATTTCGGTGTCAGTGTCAGAAGCGACTGTGTTTTGCCGCTCGTCGAGAATTCCAGAAGGAACTGCTGCTCTCTTCTGTCGTCCACCGTTGCCAGGCGGCCCGTCACCAGTTCCTGGCTCTGCTGCTCGCCGTTCATGATGTGATCCTCCGGCGCATCCGCATAGCCGTTTTCCTGGCGTACCACGCGGTCCAGCTCCAGAAGGCCGTCCGAAATCGACACGCCTGTCACATAATAGCCGTCCTGGTGATACTCTTTTTTCACGGTTCCGTCAATGCCGACAATCCGCACCGTATGCATAGCGAAAACTTCATTGCCGGAAATATCTTTTAAAATATCGCTGTCGTTTGCCATACCATAGACAAAGTCTTCATTGATAAAGCCAAGTGCCCGGATCTTCTGTCCGTCATCCGCCGCAAAGCGCTGCGTTTCCCCGCTCTCCAGATTCATCACAGTGATGTTCATCGCACTGCTTGCATTGTCCGCATCCATCCACGCGATGCTCTCCTGGCTTTCCGATACTACAAAGCAGTCCTCCGGGATACTTTCCCGGACCACCGTCGTCGTGCCGGTTCCAATATCAACCTTGCACAGGTTCTCATTCAGATAGAGATACATCTCTCTCTGCTTGTTGACGTAGGAGAGGCGGTCGAGCTGTTTTTTCAGCATCTCGTAGGAAATATCCGCCGGAACGAAAATCTCCTCGGTTGCCACATTCCGCTCGGCGCGATAATAGTAAACGGCTGCTCCCACTTCACCCTCGTGGTTTCCGCGGTTCATATAGCCATAAACAACAAACGTCACATCGCCCGCATCATCCACACGTACAATGTTGACATCATGCTCTCCGTGCTGTTCCCGGTCATCCATACTGCCGTTCTCACGGAAGCTGAAAACGCGGATCGTCTTGTTGGCGCTGCGGTTGTAGCACCAGAGATCACCGTTTACTACAAATGCGACAATATCACCTGCCGTATTCGTCACATACTTGGTATCCTCGCCGGTCACACCGAGGTTAATGCCGGATTTCGTCAGAACACCAAGCTCCGGATCAAAGATCTGCTGTGCGCTCCGCTCGAAGTCCAGCAGAATAATCTCTCCGTCGGACTCTCGCATCCGGTAGAACTCGCTTACGGTATAATACTCCGTCTGTCCGTTCTCATCCTGCGCACTGATCATGTACTCCTGTGTGATGCTGGTCGTCGTCTCATTCGCTTCTTTGATCTGCTGCACCGGCTGCTGTACGATCGTCGGTGCGAGGCTTCCCCAGGAAATCTGGTCGAGGCTGGAATGAATGTTGACATTGAGGAACGAAGAATTATCCCCCGTCTCATCCGGCTCAAGCTGCGGAACGAGCGCTTCCGCCTGCGTTTTATCCAGGCATGTCTGCGCAAACATCTGCGTGTAGGCCAGATAATCGCCGACCTCCACGCCGTTGCGCTGTACAATGCGGGTGTAATACCAGGCAGACTGGCCGTTTCCGTAGGCAACCTCGAGCTTCAGCGTATATTCCTGATTCATCAGAATCGCGGTCTCTAACTGGAAGTCTGCTTTCAGATAGCTTCCGTCCTCGTCAAACGATTTCAGCACCGAGTTTTCAATCAGCGCTCCGCCGTCTGTGCTTTCCACCGTATAGGTCACGTTTTTAATTTTCTGTCCCTTCGCATCAATTTCCAGCGTAAGCGAACGGTCCATCGGCAGCGGTGTCAGGTTTTCTCTTGTCGTTACGCCGTTCATCTCCTGGCAGTATCCGTACATGCGGTTCACTGTCGTGTCCGCGGTCTTCATGTACAGCACCGGAAGACTCGCTGCGTCCAGATCGGTCGCATTCTCCGTCGTCTCGTGGCTCATCAGGTGTGTGAACACACCGACTGATGCGGCAAAAACAAGAAAAAGGATCAGAATCCTTGCTGCTCTTTTATTCATCACGGCTCCTCCTTTTCTGTGAGGAGGTCTGCCAGTGTCGGCTTCACATGGTACGCTTCCATGCACGCTTTCAGTTCTTCCGGCAGTTTTTTCGAGCCTTCCTGGCGTTTTACCGCGCGGATGAGAAGGTTCTTCGGCGTGTGCTCCATGTCGATGAATTCGAGAATCTGTGTCTCATAGCCTGCATTCTCCAGAAGCTTTGCCCGGATTCCGTCGGTCAGAAGCGCCGCCATGCGCTCTTTTAAGATGCCGTAATCCATGATCGGATACAGTTCTTTGTTTGCAATCTGGCGGTTCAGCTCATGCTGGCAGCACGGAACAGAAAGAATAACTTTTGCATTCCATTTGACGGCCTTTTCCAGCGCATAGTCAGTCGCCGTGTCGCACGCGTGCAGCGTCACCACCATATCGACCTCGTCGCGGCCGGTATAAGAAGCGATGTCACCCTGATAGAAATGCAGCTTTTCATAGCCATATTTCTCTGCCAGTCCGTTGCAGATTGCGATGACATCCTCTTTCAAGTCAAGTCCGATGATATTGACATCCAGTTTTTTCAGTTCGCGGAAGTAATAATACATCGCAAACGTCAGATACGATTTTCCGCAGCCGAAATCGAGAATCGTGATCTCGCGGTCCGATGGGAGCTGCGGCAGGATATCTTCGATGAACTCTAGGAAGCGGTTGATCTGGCGGAACTTGTCGTAGCGGGTCCGCACGATTTTGCCTTCTTTTGTCATAACACCGAGATCCTGTAAAAAAGGAACCGGGATTCCTTCTTCCAGAATATACCGTTTCTTCCGGTTGTGCGCCAGATTGACGGGTTTGCCGGTTCCTTTCATATGCGGTTTCTTTTTGATCGTCATCGTTCCCTTTTTGCTGACCAGAACGGATGCTGTGCAGGTGTCGGCTTCAAGCTGCATCTGTTTGAAGGTTCCGTTCATCCAGTCGCTGATCCGGGTGATCACGTCGTCTTTTGTCATATTTTTATGAAACTCCTTCGTGCCGACGGTCTCCTGGCACTGAAAGAGCAGTTTTCCTTTTATTTCAACCGGGCGTATTCTCACTTTGGACACTTCACTGTCCCCTCTTGGGCCGCTGATCGTGATACGATACAGCCCTTCCCGGATTTCATCCTGTAATAATTTCTGTAATTCCATTTATACTCTCCAAACTTCCTGAATCGTTTGTAAACATGTGTAATAAAGCCCCTTACAACCCCGCTAATATTGTAATCTGTTTTCCGCAAAACCACAACAAAAAAATTATTAAAAATGTGTTACCCTCTTATTACTTTATGGCGCGGTTTAAATCCACAGATTGTAATAATGTTTCCTCCTGCTCCGCCTCCGGAACATTTCATTATAAAAAAGAACGCCGATCAAATCGAGCAGTTCCTCTTCTGCCGTTTTCTCGTCCTTCCCGCCGTTTTCCCTGCCGTACTGACGTGCGATATTCCGGCAGGTGTGCTCCATCATGAGCCGGTCCGGGAATTCGTCGTACATCATGCTGCCGCGGTAATCCATGCGGTCACACTCTGCCTCCACCAGCCGCTGCAGATCAGATGCCGTCCGGGAATAATACGACTGCATCCGCTGCCGTTCCCGCGCTTCCTGCTGCTCCTCCATACTTCTTCCCCATAAGGGCTGTGCCGCAAAAAACGGCTCCGGCCGCTCCATCGGATTTCCCTGATAGGAATTTCTTCTATTTTCATACACTCTATCCTGATTCATGCCTGTTTTATTTCCTTTTTGCTCTTCCTTATACCATATGCACACCGCCGCCATTCTGCCGTTTTCCAGATCTCAAACACAATTTCACTTGCCAAAACCGCCGTTCCGTACTAAAATACAACCTGTATCTATTTTTCCGATACATCATATAGGAGTGAATATCATGAATCTGAATATGCAAGCTTTTAACATCAACACGCTGCTTGGCGGTCTCGATAAAGTCCGGGACGTCATGGGTGTTTACCAGCAGCAGCTTCTTCTGATTGTGATTGTTTTTGCCCTGCTGAACTGTTTCTTCGGCTATGCGCTCCGCAAACTCTGGAGCGTCATTCCCGGATTTTTTCTCGGCGCGGCCGCTGGTTATGCAGCGGGTACCTACACGAATCAGACCACGACGATCACCCTGGCGCTTGCCGTCGGCACCGGTCTTCTGACCGCAATCATTGCCTTCGTCCTCTACCGGATCGGACTTTTTCTTCTGATCTGCGGGCTCGTCGGCTTTTGCCTCTGGCATCTCGTTAATCCAAACGATACCACAGGTTATGGACTCGTCGCCCTCGTCGCTTTCGTGATCGGCCTGATCTGCGTTCCGTTCGAACGCATTTCCGTAATCCTGGTCACCTCCATCTGCGGCGCCCTCACGACGATCCGCATGGCATATTTCTTCAAGGACCTCGATCTGAACATGATGTTCTGGATTGTCTCTGCCATTCTCGCCGCAGCAGGCATGCTCTTCCAGTTTAAACCGTGGAAAGAGGCGGACTACTGGGAGGATGACGACGAAGAAGAACGCGAACACCGTGCAAAAGCGCGCGCCAGACGGAAACGCAGATCCGGTTTCGATCCTCTTCCATCCAGAAAGAAGAAAAAGAAACGCCGCGGCTCCTCTTCCTCTTCTTCCGGCAACGCAAGAGATCCGTACCGCAGCTATCAGAAACCGTCGAACCGTACCCGTGTTTCGCAGAACACCATGTACGATTTCCGTTTTGTTCCGGAAGAACCTGACGATGACGACGATGAGAAAGATCTTCCGAAAATCATCCGCCGCCGGCCATCCGCAAAACCGGCCGCTCCGGAGGAGTTTGACGAAGAAGAAACATCCCCAAAAGCTTCCATGGGCGACACGAAGCCGTATACCTCTCCTTCCAAACCGCAGATCACCGAGGACGGCATCCCGGATGTCGATCTCTCCGCGATCCGGCAGCAGATTTCCGAAGAGGTACAGAGAATTTACGAAGACGATCAGAACTCGTAATCCGCACTGCAGCGCAGAAAACCCGGCAGGCAAAGGAACATTCCCTTGTCTGCCGGGTTCATTTTTTATCCTGATTTTCAGTTATAAAGATACTTCTGATTTGTCTCCAGATCGATCGTGTCTTTGTCGAGCCACTGATATCCCGTATCGATCTTCTGATCTACCGGAAGTCCCTGAATCGCGCGGACGGCCGCCACGATTGCCGCATAGCCAAGACCGTACGGATTCTGCGTTACGGTACCGTACTCGCGTCCCTCCTGGATCGCTTTCTGCTGTTTTTCACCGGAATCAAAACCGACAATCTGAATCTGCTCAGTATTTTCCATATCTGCCAGCGCATCCAGCGTCTGGTCTGCCATGTCTTCGTTCGTACAGAAGATGCCCTTCAGAGCCGGGTAGGTTTCAAGTGTATTTTTCAGCATGTCCGCGATGGATTCTTCTCCATCTCCGTAATTCACCTGAACCACTTTCACATCGGTATATTTTTCTTCGATCTCTTTTTTAAATGCTTCCACGCGCTCTACGCTGCTCTCGGTGTTGTACTGATGTGCAACAATCGCAACCTCTCCGCTGTTGCCGATGGCCTCGCAGAGATGATCTGCCGCAAGCTTTGCTGCCGCTGCGTGATCAGTCGCACATGTCGAGGTGATCAGATCACTCTCGATACCGGAATCCGCGATGACGACCGGAATCTGGCTGTCGGAAGCCTCTTCCATCTGTGCCTGTCCCGACTGCTGGTCAATGATGCCAAGGATCAGCGCGTCCGGATTTTCCGAAATGACAGAGTCGATGATATTGATCTGAGAGTTGGTGTCACTTTCATTTTCCGGGCCTTCAAATGTCATATAAACTTTGTCGTTTCCGGTGTAGCCAAGCGAGGCGTTCAGATCGTCAAGTGCCTGCTGCGCACCGGCTTTTACGGCTTTCCAAAAACCGGCACTTAAGTCTTTTGCAACCACGGCGATGTAAGAGCCTTTCTCAACGGTAAGTCCATCCACGGTGTCGTACAATGCTTCCATGCCGTCTTTGTGCGGAACGGTGATTTCTATTCGTTTTTTGTCTGCTTCTTTTCCTTCATCTCCAGAGCTTTCAGAAGATGTGGATGCACTGGCTGACTCTGCTGTAGAATCTGCGCTGGACGATGAGGCCTCCGGGCTTTCTTCTGCCGCCGGAGTTTCTGTCACTTCCTGAGACGACGATGCTGCGGTGCTCTTGTCTGTCACTGCTTCTTTTCCGCATCCAGCTGCCGAGCACAGCAGGATTCCGGAAAGCAGTACTGCAATCATTCTGCGTTTCATAATTCTCCCTTTCTGCTTTGCCTGATGAATCATTTTCCATTACTTTTTACAGTTTTGTTACATAACCTTTCTCTATTATACACAAACCGTAAAAATAGTCCAGTCCTGTTTTCTTATAATTTTCTGAACTTTTTTGCAATTTCACATAGCTCTGAATAGTTACACAAAGCTGTGGAAGATTTCACCTTCTGGTTTTACGGTAAACGAAAGCCGTTTGCCTGTCCGCGGATGCTTCAGCTCGAGATGATGCGCGCACAGCGCCAGAGATCCTTTCTCTTTCGCCCCATATTTTGCATCCCCCGCCAGCGGATATCCCGCATGGGAAAACTGGACGCGGATCTGGTGGTGGCGGCCCGTTCCGAGGTGGATCTGCACCAGGGTTCGGTTCTCCTGTGTCCTTATCACTTCATATTCCAGCACCGCTTTTTTCGCTCCGGCGGTGCCTGGCTGTACGACGCGGGATGTGTTGCTCCGTCCGTCTTTTACAAGGAAATCCTCAAACTTCTGCACGCCCTGTTTTTCGATTTTTCCCTCACAGACGGTGAGATACTCTTTCTTCATCGTCCCGTCCTTCACCTGCCGTCCCAGTTTTCCTGCGGCGTCTTTGTTTTTCCAGCACGCCCTCAACCGGCTGATCGAGCCGGTGAACGACCGCCAGATATGGAATCTGAGTCCGCGCCTGACCCGGTGTTTCCGCCCTTGCCTGCTTCGCCAAATAATTCAGCAGCGCATGCTCCAGATCCATCTGTCCCATCCGCGCATTCTGCACTGCCATACCCGCGTGCTTGTGAACAACAAGAATATCGTTATCTTCCATTAAAATATCTTCTCTGCAAAATCCAGCCACTTTCTTCTCCTGTTCTGACTTCTTATTTTCGATACACGGATTTCTCCGCTGTTATGCTTTAAGAAGTATGCACCATTTCCGCCGCATCTGTCAAGAAAAACATGCCCGGCGGACGAATTACACAACACAAAAAGCGATCGCCATACCAATCATTTTTTCTGATACAGCGACCGCTTTTTCTTTATTTTCCATATTCAGTTTTTTCTCTACTTTCAAGGATTTTCACTGGTTTTCTTTCTTTACCGATCTGTGATCTTTGTTTTCGCTT
>OOCV01001555.1_pt1 | contig 9398 bp, 7 predicted proteins | sample 1671061 | NCBI WGS metagenome assembly OOCV01 (sample SAMN06348118, study PRJEB24527) | human gut metagenome | biome: human gut; feature: ankylosing spondylitis patient; material: feces | host: Homo sapiens | place: China | collected 2015-10
ATTCTAGTAAGCTCTGTTTGCACAGTTTCAACACCATTCATTGTTCTCATAAGTAATTCTTTTAATATTTCTACACTGTCTTTATCCAAACTATCACCTTCATTCTAAAACAATAGCATCTAAATCTTCTTTAGATTGGCAAGCATTTATTTTTTGTTTAATCTGTTCATACCAAGCATATGACTCAAACTGACTATTTCTAACTACATTATATACATTGGTCATTTGAGTTATATTTAATGGAACTACCCCTTTTGTTTCTGGAGTTAGCCATACTTTATAAAACGTTGTTCCACTTTTTGTTAAATCATTTGATAATCCAATGTAAGCGGCAGTAAAGTTTGTTATATCCTCGCTTGCACAATCAAAACCATAAGTGTTAGTATCATCTATTTTTACCCAACGAATAGCATCTCTTTTTTGTGCAAATAACTCACCAGCTTTGTTAAGTTTAACTTCTTTTAGTTCATTTAAAGATGGCTCTTGTTCTACTATTATTTTATTTTTATAAACTAATCTAGTAAAATCAGAAAAAACTTCATCACTTTCTACACAAAACTCATTTCTTGTTTTTAAATCTTCCTTATTTGGTTCATAATCTATACAAGTTATACATTTGTTATTTTCATCAAAAATATACCACATAATTTTTTCACACCTCTACATATAAATTTATTTTACTGCTACTACCAAATATCCTATTCCTATATCACTATATCTATATCCACCACCTGTTATGTTAGATCTTACTGATCCACGAACAATTCCAGTACTCTGATCTACACTTAAAGAGAAATAACCGTTATTTGTAGAAAGACCTATTGATGTTGGGAATACAGCATATTTGCATTGACTTCTAGAATATCCACTAGGTAAAGGTATTGTAAAACTTGTATTTTTTACCGAACCAGTACCAGCACCAATATAAACATCATTTTTAGCATTAATTAAACCTTTTAAAGAATTTATTAAACTTTGCACAAATGCTGTTGTAGCAACACGTGTACTATTATCACTTGTACCTGGAGTAGCACTATACATTGCTCCATTTGCTGTTACATTTCCTGTTGTTTTTATATTCCCGTTTCTATGATTTATTGCTACACGTATAGGTGTACCACTACTACATAAATCTCTAAATCCTGTACTATACCAACTACCAATTAAAAGATTTACTTTATTTTGGCTTATAGCGGTATTTTCATCTACATCTCCTCCACCATATTTTATATGAGCAGAAGTTCCGCTTATTACTAGATTATTGGCATTAGATACATTATTTATAGTAGTTGTTGATGTAGAACCATTCCCTTTTGTTATAGTCAAAGTAGCATTATTAGCTGTTACACCTTTTACATACGTTGTATTAATTGTTTGTCCTGCACTATCTTGTGTTGCTTTAGTTGCACTTCCATTAAACGACGGAGCAGTAACAGTACCGGGAAAATTTGTATTACCCTTTTCATCTAACAAAGTTACTGATTTTGTTACAGCATTTGTACCTGCTGATATTGTAGTATTATTGGTGTATTGTAACAAATAACCGCCTTGATAAACTCCATGTGTGAATTTGCCATTAGTTGAGTTCATTTTTGCAAGCATAGTATATGCTCCATTACTAGCAGTAGAATTAATAATAGCTTGTCCTTGATTTCCAGCTAAATAAGTGTTTGTTGCTTTAGAGGTATTTAATGTACCATTCATTGTTCCACCGCTAAGTTTAAGATAATTTGTATCTATTTGCAAACCATTTTTATCTTGAGTTGCTTTGGTAGCATTTGTAGCGTTAGTAGCATTATCTGCTTTGCTTGCACTTGCAACTTTACCTGTAACACCAATAGTAACTTTATCGTTATTAGCATCACCAACTAGGCTAATATTTGTGCCTGCTGCTAATTCCAAAGTATCTTGTTTAGCATCGGCTTGAATAGTAGTTGTACCTACTTTTACATTTGCAAAAGCATTTTGATTTACTTCAGCACCACTAGCAATACCATCTAATTTCTTTTTATCTGCATTGCTCATGTATCCATTACTACTTTGTGTAGCTGTATTATGGTTATGATTACTTGTTGCAAAATAACTACTTGCTTTACCATTTAAAAGTGCAGCATTTAAATTTGCGTTTTCTGTACCATTATTTATAGGAATTTGACCATTTTTGTTTCCAGCAGTTAACCCTTGTAGTTTACCTGCATTTACAATTTGGTCGTCTTTTAAAGCTCTATTTTGTTCTCTATCACCAGCAGGAAAATCAGATAAATAACTATCATCTGCTGGAAAATTCTCATTATAAGCCATACAAATCACCTCTTTATTTTATCAATAAAAAAAGAGCAAGATTTTAATATCCTCTTGCTCTCCAGTTAACATTACCACCAACATCAGTGTTATTACTATTTAAAACTCTAATTTTAAAACTTTGTTTTGTTTTATCGGTTATTTCGCAACGAATACCATACCCTAAAGCATATGGTGTTACGATTGGAACTATATAAAATTCTTTTTTATAAGTTATTGTAGTTCCACCAATAGGAACTTCTAAGCTACCTTGTTCCTCTCTATCTGGAACATCAATATAAACGTCAATTTTATTTACTTCTGGAGTAATTGTATTATCTGTTGTTGATAAAATACATCTAAATTCTACATATCTAAAATCATATTGTGCTTCTGTAAAAACTCTCCAATCCGTCCATACTTTATTATCTTTAGAAATTCTAAACTCTAATTTTGCACTTACACTTCCAAAGTGTCTAGCTGTAGATAAAAACCTACAAGATATGTTAGCTGTAATTTCTTGTTCGACATCTATAGTTTTACATAAATAAACACCATCAGAATAATATGTTCCATCTTCTTGTTTATCTAATTTTAAAACCTTTCCACCACCGATTTCGCTAAACATCATATTTGGATAATCACTAAATTTTCCACCTAGAGTTTGCCATGTGTAATAACTTTCACCAAATGTTGTATGATTATGTGTACCATTTTGTTCCTCTAATTCGTTTATAGTTAAAATAATATTTTTAGCTGATAAATTCTCTATTTTTAATAACTGAGAATTTTCTTTAACCGAATATCTTCCACTACGATTTATAGCTTTAATCATATATTTAAATGTACCTTCAAAGCTAACTTTATATTCATATTGAGTAATTGTAACACCTGAAACAATAGTAGTACCACTATCCCAAGAATATCCTTCTCGTATTTCATATCCAACAATATCATTTTCTTCAACTTTCGCCCATTGGAACTCTACATAATCCCCATTTTGATAAGCTAAAAAGTCCTTAACGTTTGAAGGTTCATATATAGCATATAAATTAGCTCTAGTTTCATCAGAATAAAAACCACTTGTATTTACAGCTTTTACAATAATATTTACATTGCCACTATTAGTATCTGGACTAAAAGAAACAATAGTATTTATAGTTGTTGCTATTTTTTGAGCTGTTTCCCAAACATTACCATATCTAACTTCATAAAAGCTAATATCATACTCTTGCACTGCGTCCCAAGTTATATTAATTACAGTTTTGTCGTTAGTATCTTGTTTAACCACTAAATTTGTAACAGGTGAAGGGTTTAAGTCAAAAGTACATTCAAAATGAGCAGGATATAAAGAATAGTATCCAGCTACAGAAACAGCTTTTAACCAAAAATGATATGTTCTTTCTACATTTATAACAACATCATAATAAGTATTTGTAATATGAGCATTTACTAAAGTAGAATTATCCCAAGAATCACCCATACGAAGTTCATAGTGAGAAATATCCAACTCATCTGGAGCTGTCCAATATAAATGCAATTCTGTTTTTTTAGCTATATTTTGAGTACCACTAAAACTTTCTATATCGTAAGGTTCAATCATAATATGTGTAAATAAATTATTTTTATTTGATTCAAATTTTGCTACTGTAGTAGCTGTAACAGATAAAGAAATATCAAGTGATTGTGGCATAGTATAGGTTAAAGAATTTGTTATTGAAGTACCTATTTTTTCATCATTAATAAATACTGAATAAAAAGCAATATCATGAAAATCTGTTGGAATATCCCATGTTACAATAATTTGACTACGGTCTTTAGGATTTTGTTTTACAGCAACATTTTCTATAGGATTTGGTTTTAATATCAGTTGTAAATCTAATTCTTTCGCATTAAGACTATACTTGTTGTTATATCCTATAGCTTTTATAAAAAATCTATAATAACCTTCTTTTCTAATTTGGTAAATAACGTTATTAGAGCTAGATTTAGCTATAAATTTACCACTATTCCAATCTTCGCCCATTCGTATTTCATAATTCACACCATGAGGAACTCGTTCCCAATTAAATTGTAAATTACTTCTATCTGTATCCATTTGAATTACTGAAAATTCTGTTATATCTTCTGGTTCTATTTTTATAGTTATTTCTTTAAATATGCCTTCGCTTTCAACATTAAAAATAGAATATGTTTTTACACCGATAGTATACGTACCACTAGAATTAGCAATATAACTATATGTTGTTCCATCTGTGGAATGTACCATTTTACCATTAACATAGATATTATATTTAGATAATCTATTATCTTCTACTTCATTCCAAGATATATTTATTTGACTTAGGTTGTTATCGTCTTGTTCTACTGTTAATTCGGATATATCTTCACAAGACATATCTCTTTGGGCTGTTAATGTTAAAGGGGTTTGAGATAAATTGCCACCATTATCAACAGCATAAATATAGAAATTATGAGCTTCATTATCTAAAATTTCATAGGTAAAGCTAGTAGTTATAGTTCTTCCTATTGTTTCAAAATTTTCATCTTTGATTTCGTAACATTTCAAATCTTTATCTTCAACAGGTGTCCATATTAATTTAATTTCTGTTGAGTTTGGATTATACCATACTCTACCTTCAGTAACATCACTAGGAGGAGCGTCCTTACCTGTAACGTAAAATACCTCTGAAATATATCCTGCTGAACATCTACCAGACGTATTCTCTAATACGATTTTAAATAAATAAATTTCATCTGTTTTAGCATTATTAATAATAAAATTATCACCAGTAGTTGAGCCATAATAAGCCCATTCTCCATTTTCTTCACCACATTGATAAAAGATTAAAGCTCTATGAAAATAATCATATACAGGCAATGTAAATTTAGCCAAAATATTACTAACTACAGTTCCATCACTATTAATGTAATATTCTTGATTTAATACTAATTTTTTTATTTCTGGAACAACACCTGTTAATGAAGTTTCCTTTGTTCCGTATTTATAAACTTGAATTGTTGCACCTAAATAATCACTATAAATATTTTTATTATAGTTGCGTGCAGATATTTCAAACGTACCATCATTATTTTCTTTTATTTCTGTAATTCTAAAAGGTTCGTCTTTAAACACATTATGAAAAGAAAATTCAATAACATCTCCAGGTTCTAAGTGCATTGCTTGTTGTCCAGTTTTAAAAGATATTGTTTTAAAACATATTGAGTTATAATCTCTATAAAAACGAGCAAGCCTTAACGCTTGATTTTGACTCGTTGTACCTTCTAAACTAACAGATTTTTCTATAATTTTACCTCTATTTTTTTGGTCTGCAAAATCTTCTACAATAGCTTCAACACTATTCCAGTTATTCAATGGGTCAATAAAAGCAACAGAATATCTATTTGGTGTATCATCTAAAGCTAATGGAGCAACAGATAAATCTGAAGAATTACTATCATTAAATTTATATACAACATTTTCTGGCTTTTCAATTCTTAAAAATAACTTATCCTGTGAGCATACCAAAAATCCACAGAAGTTACCTAAAATATCACTTATCCAGTCTAAAGCAGATTGTCTTTGGTCAATAACAATATTTAATTCATATCGTTTACAAGATATAGTTTCGCCACTAGAGCCTTTATAAGTAATTATTTCATCACAATAATCCGCTACTTCTTTAAAGCTATCTTCATCAATATTTTCACTTGTTATCCATTTTCCTAATCCAAAACGTTTAGATAAAATAAAATCTCTTAAACACATTGCAGGATTGGTTGAGTATTTTGTTTCGCCTGTTCGTGTATCATAAACTTTTCTACCTTTTACAAAACAACTTACAGACGGATTACCATTCAATTCGTTAGATACCATGAAATTCATATCTAACCATGCCATTTTAGGATAACCACCTACATCTACATAATTTGATGGTGGTGTTGAATCATAAAAAGTATAACTTGTCCCACCTGTTACTGTAGATGCTTGCATATTAACAGGGCTTAAATAACAATGAATATTTACTATTTGTTTGTATTTTTTATATCTGCCAGTCCATGAAACCCTATTCATAAATATTTTTTTAGTAATTGAATTAGGAATTAAATAATAATAATATCCGTCCATACAACAACTATCTGGAGGATAGTCAATATATCCTAATCCAGCTTCTTTGCCATTTAAAGGAAATGTTAAAGTTTCTTCACCAACATACTCACCTTTTTCTTCTAAATTCCATAAATCGCCAGGATATTTACTTGTTGTTGCCGTTGGAAAAGCTTCCCAACCATCACCTATTTTATTAATATAAGTTATTAATTCTGGAACACTTGTTTGCCAACTCCATAATGTATCAGCATTAGAAGCATCATCTTTATTTGCTAAATATAAATCTTTAGTTGTTCCATTACAATACAAATATAAATGCTTTCCTTTTTTATATACAGTTGCATCAGCATACATTGTATTTTGAATAGTAAATACTGTATTAGACGTTTGCTCACCTGTTGGAATAAGTAAATCATTAGCACTAACACTTTCAATACCTTCAATTCCACCTTCACATAAAACTACGTGCTTATGAAGTGTATTTTGGTCAGCATTTGTTTCATGAAATGTTTGATTTCCAGTTATTTTTCTATATCCATAAACAACAGGAATTGTTGCTGTGCTAGACATAGTTTCTTGTGCCTTATCGAAACGTTGAATATTAGGTGAGTTTGTATTGCTTGTTTTAGGCTTATGAGTTGCACTCCATATTGAGCTACCTAAAGAAGCACCTAAAACTGCTCCACTTAACCAATTAGCAGCATGAAGTCCAGTCCAAAATCCACCACCTAAAAAGAAACCACCAATAGTAAACAATGCTTTTCCGACACTTTTTCCTCCGCCTTTTCCCAAAATATCACCTCATTTCTATCTATAAACATTTTCAAATGGAATAGCAGGAAATCCACTAAAATTTTTCATGTTATTAAATCTATCTCTGCAACTTTCTTTTGTTTTATCACAGCCACGAATTAAAGTAGCTTCCATTCCACCTTTAATATCACTTTGTAAAAAAGAATAATTTACAACTATTTTATTGCCTTCATTAGATAATATCAGTCGTGATTCACCTTTAATAAAAATTACTCCATCTTTCCAATAATTTGTTTCGTACGTAGATGAAAGTAAAATATTACTATTAGTTGAACCATTGGCTAATTCTACGTTTGTTTCTTCTAATGATATACCACATTCCGCATCACCAAATTCACTATTACAACATAATTGACAACTTCTATTCGGAACTTCTATATTTGGCAATCTAGTATTTAAAGAGAACGAAAATACACCATCTGAATAACTACAAGAATTAATATATCCCATAAAAGAAATGCTTTTTATAGTATCATCTTCTAAACTATCTGGATAAGATATTTTAAATATTGTTACGTCTGCACCTCTAAAATCAAAGCCATTACTTAAATAAGCTAATTTATCATAATCACCATCACCTAAGCTTATTTCGCAACTATCAATGACATTATCCATACTTCTATCAATAGTTTCTCTTTGAAATGGGATTGCCATATAAGTCTGTCCAGCAAATGTGATATCTGTATCAGTAGCAGCTAAATAAATTGTTCCTGTTTTTAGCTTTACTATATAAAGTTCTATAAAAAAAGTAGCATCACTATCTTTCATTTCGCTCATTTTTTGCGGTAAAATTATCACATTATATCACTCCTTAACCTCAATTAACGTTATATCCAAAGTAGCACCTATCTTTTTGCCTTTTACATCATAAAACCATTGAGGTTCTAATGTACTTCCAAACCTATATATTTTTTTATTACCATCTCTAAACACATCACAATAAAATGTTTCTAACATTCCTTTGCGGTCATTGTAAAAATCAATAATTTTATTTATATATTCTGTTAATCCAGTCGTTGTAAACGTACAAGTAACTTCTGGTGAAGTCCACGTTTGTTGATATTGTTTTTTTCCATTTTCAAATTGTACAGTTCTAGTATTCCAATCATACTTTTCTGTAGGTTTTTCTCTTACATAAACTTTTAATTCTTCCAAAATAATCACTCCTACATAATCTATTGATTTTTAAGTGTTTTGTTGCATTGTTTTATCGTTTAAATCCACTAACAAAGCCATTTATCCATAATTTTTTATGATAAACAGTGCTAATACTTTTACCATATCTAACAGGGACTTCCATTCCTAATACTTTTCCATATTCTAAATAAATACCAAAATGATAATCTCCTGCTACATCAAATAACACAATATCTCCGAAAGAAAGTTCATTTATATTTTTAGTTTCTTTAAAATTTTGTTTAAAATATCTGAATAAACGAATTGCACCATCTGTTTTTTGCCAATCTTTAGTAATAGGCTTTCCATCTTTAAAATCTTGTTTCCACCCATGTTCTTTATAAAATAATCGACATAATCCAATACAATCGCACCCATCAAATGAGTCTTGATTAAAATAATGTGGTATGCCTACATATTTATTAATATCTTCCAAAATAAACACCTCTTTTATGTAAAAAAAAGACATGGCTAAAAACCATGTCTTAATATATTAACAATTAATCTTCTTTTAATAATTTATCTACCAATGCTTCTTGTAACTCTTTAGAAAAATTTATATTTTTTTCTAAAGCAAGATTATTTAGCCATGCAGGTATTGTTAGCGTCTTTTTTACAGATTTTGTATTTTTACTTAAATCAATGTCTTTTTTTATATAAGTAATAAACGAGTTATCATCTATATTACTTTTTAATTCCTTAAAATCTGTTGCGTTAGGCAATGAAATATTATTTTCTAATGCACTTAATATATATACTTCCATAGCTTCCATAGCATTATCATAAACTTCCTCAATATTATCCCCAAAAGTTGTACAACCGACTAAATTAGGAAATTCTAACCACAAAGAATTATTTGCAAAATGAACAATAGCAGGATAAACAAAAACCATAACAAAATCTCCTTTATTGTAATACTTATATACGTATAATAACACGTATATAAGTATTGGTCAATATAAATTATCTAAAACCTCTTTTTTGATTACCATATAACAAACGTTGTAATGCTCTAGGG
>OOCV01001564.1_pt1 | contig 9359 bp, 6 predicted proteins | sample 1671061 | NCBI WGS metagenome assembly OOCV01 (sample SAMN06348118, study PRJEB24527) | human gut metagenome | biome: human gut; feature: ankylosing spondylitis patient; material: feces | host: Homo sapiens | place: China | collected 2015-10
ATGCTTATTATATAGTTAACCGTTACAAAGAAGAAGAACTGGCGGATATTATTTACCGTTATGGTGAAGAACGCTGGAGTAAAAGAATAGCTCAGTTTATCGTTAAGGAACGGTCTGAAAAGCCTATTAAAACTACCTTTGAACTTGTGAATGTGATCAAAAAGGCAATTCCCAAGGGAGCGCGGCAGGATGGTCCGCATCCTGCAAAACGTACGTTTCAGGCAATCCGTATTGAAGTGAATGATGAATTGAATATTTTGGAAAATGTTGTAACGCAGGCGGTCGAACGTTTGAAAAGCGGCGGGCGTATAGGAGTGATTACATTTCATTCTTTAGAAGATAGGATAGTGAAACAAACACTGGCACAGCTGGCGAAAGGGTGTATATGTCCGCCGCAGCTTCCAGTTTGTGTTTGCGGCAGAAAGCCGCTTGTAAAAAAAGTGGGGAATATAGTTCCCAGCGATGCGGAAATAGAGGCGAATCCGCGTTCGCGCAGCGCACGGTTACGTTATGCGATCAAACGCTGATTTGGAGGGTGGAGCATGTTAGCACGTAAGTATGATAACTACGCATGGGAAGAAATTGAATATGAGAGACCTGTAGAGCGGGTTCGCAAAGTCAAAAAAGTTGACTATAAACTTGTGCGTCGCCGTGCTGCCGTGTTAGTACTGCTCGTGATGGTGGCTTATTTTGCTGCGGTCGCACGCAGCGAAAGCCTGGTCCGTACAGGTGATGAGCTTGTTGCATTGAAGCAGCAGGAAGCTACGTTGCTTTTAAAAAATTCGGAAATAAAAATTGAAGTTGAGCAGCTGAAGGGGCCGGAAAGAGTCACCAGTATAGCTGAAAAACAATTGGGTATGACAGTTGCCCGTAATAATATCTATGTGAAGGCTGATAGCCGTAAAGTTGCTTATGACGGCTATGCTTATGCAAAATAATCGTTTCATAGCCTTCTTATTAAAAATATGCTATAATATATGAAGATTTTAGAAGGCAGCCTGTATATAGGCTGCCCTTTCACTTTTGGAGGTATGCTATATGCAAAAGCTGTTAGAAGAAATCGTTGCTGTACTGCCTGAAGTACAGGTTGTTGGTGACTGCGATAAAATCATTAAGGATATAACTGCTGATTCGCGCGAAGTGAGAGAAGGCAGTTTGTTTATATGTCTGAAAGGGGCACATGTGGATGGGCATAAATACTTGGAGCAGGCTGCTGCATCTGGTGCCGGTGCAGCTTTGGTTGAGGATGTTCCAGAGGTATGTCCTGATGGATTGACGCTTTTAAAGGTGGCTGATACCCGATTGGGAATGGAAGTTATCGCTCCCTTTTTCTATGATTATCCAGGTAAAACTATGCGGATGATAGGGGTAACGGGAACGAATGGTAAAACCACTACTACCAATATTGTGCGTGCTATTTTACGTAAGGCCGGATTTAAGGTTGGGCTTATAGGAACTATCAATATAATGATCGAGGACGAGGCTATTGTAGCTCATAATACTACTCCAGACGTAGTAGATCTGCAGCGTGCTTTATACAGAATGAAAGAAGCCGGATGTGAGTATGTGGTCATGGAGGTTTCGTCGCATGCACTGGCACTTAATCGTGTTGCCGGCTGTGAATATGACACTGCTGCTTTAACCAACATAACGCAGGATCATTTGGATTTTCATAAAACACTGGAAAACTATCGCGATGCGAAAGGGCTGTTGTTTGAACATTTGCATGAAGGTAAAAAAGAGAATAAAACAGCAGTTTTTAATATGGATGATGCAAGTTCGCCGATTTTATGCGACCGCACAAAAACAAGAATACTGACTTATGGCGAAGGACGTAATAATGATATTTATCCGTTGTTTTTTAAAGTTGAGGCTAAACAAATGCGGTTACAGCTGCATACGCCGGTGGGCGAGATGGATCTGCTTTTAAAAATTACGGGTGAATTTAATGTTTACAATGTTATGGCGGCTGTGGCTATTGCGTTGGCAGAACAAATTGATAAAAAAACTATTGTTGATGTTTTAAATGGTTTCGACGGTGTTCCTGGACGTTTCCAGTTAGTGGAAGCAGGACAGCCGTATACTGTTATTGTTGATTATGCTCATACTCCTGATGGTTTGGAAAATGTGCTGAAAACTGCTCGTAGTATTACGGAAGGCAAACTGTGGGTAGTATTTGGCTGCGGTGGTGACCGTGACAATAAAAAAAGGCCTATTATGGGAAGGATCGCTTTGGAGCTGGCAGATAGGGTCGTAGTTACTTCTGATAATCCGCGTACTGAGGATCCGGCAGTTATCATTGACGAGATTGCAGAGGCGCTGAAGGATGTTCCGGAAGGGAAGAGTGTGGAATTGATTGCAGAGCGCAGAGACGCTATTTATCACGCCTTGTCTGAGGCTGCCGCGAATGATGTAATTATGATCGCCGGTAAAGGACATGAAAACTATCAAATTCTGGCAGATAAAACTATTCACTTTGATGATCGTGAAGTAGTGCAGGAATACTGGAAGAAAAGGTGATTGTATGTTGAGCTTGCAGGAAATAATAACGGCAACAGGTGGACATTGTGAAAATATGCAGGAGCTTATTTTCACAGGGATTACGACTGATTCGCGGATTGAAAGCAGTGGTGAATTGTTCGTAGCTTTGTGTGGTGAGCGTTTTGACGGTCATGCTTATTGTAAAATGGCGTTGGAACATGGAGCGGCGGCAGTGCTGGTGTCAAAGCCTGTGCCTGAACTGCCCTCTGAAACTGTAATTATTACTGTTGAGGATACGCTGCTTGCTTATCAGCAGATAGCGCATGCATACAGAATGAGTAATAAAAATTTAAAGGTGGTTGCTGTTACTGGTTCTAATGGTAAAACTTCTACTAAGGATATGATTGCTGCCTGCTTGTCGACTAAGTTTAAGGTGATCAAAACTCAGGAAAATTTTAATAATGAAATTGGTTTGCCAAAAACATTGCTGAGCGTTAAGGCTGATACAGAGATTGCTGTTGTCGAAATGGGAATGCGCGGCTTGGGTCAGATTAGGGAATTATGCGATATTGCAAAACCTGATGTAGCGGTTGTGACTAATGTTGGTGAAACACATATGGAGCTTCTGGGAAGTATGGAAAATATTGCCAGAGCAAAAAGTGAGCTAGTTGAAGATCTGACACAGGAACAATTGGCGGTGCTGAATGCTGATAATGAATATGTTGCAGCAATGGCGGATAAAACTAAGGCACAGGTTGTTACTTATGGATATTCAGGTAAAGCTACTTTCCGCGGTGATAATGTGGTAACAACTGCTCATGGGAGTGTATTTACCTGCATTGACAGCAGATCAGGAGAACGTACGGAAGTGAATATGCCATTTATTGGTGAACACAATGTACAAAATGCTTTGGCAGCGATTGCAGTGGGTGCTGCTTTTGGTGTAAAATTAAATAATAGTGCTAAAGCTTTAATGACAGCAAAACTGACAGGCAGCCGTCAGGAAATAGTGCATATAGGTACTATGACGGTAATCAATGATGCCTATAATGCCAGCCCTGCTTCAATGGAAGCAGCGTTAAAAACTTTACATGAAGCAAAGAAAGCTGCCCACGGCGTCCGCACGATTGCAGTGTTGGCTGATATGCTGGAGCTGGGTGATATTTCTTTCGATTCTCATCGCAGAGTTGGTCAGTTTGCTGTTCGCGAAAAGACGGATATGGTAATCGCTTATGGTGATGAAGCAAAAGCTATTGCCGCGGCAGTTGAAGCTTTGGGAGGCAAAGCATATTGGTGTGCTGGCCGAGATGAAGCGGCCAAGCTTTTGGATAGCCTTCTGCAGTCGCATGACATAGTGCTTTTAAAAGGTTCGCATTCGATGCAGGTGGATTCTCTTTTGGAGTTAGTTTTAAAAAATAAACAGCTATAGCTATAAGGTTTGGAGATTGATAGAAAATGGATTACAGCCTTTGGGGAGCATTGGCGACATCTTTTGTGATCTGCGCAGCCAGTGGACCTGTGCTGATACCGCTGCTTCATAAATTGAAATTTGGTCAGAGCATTCGTGACTGCGGGCCGCAGGCACATCAAAAAAAGAGTGGCACACCGACAATGGGCGGGTTGATGATACTGACTGCAGTTCTGGTTGCAGTGCTGGTATGGTGCAAGCTGACGCCGGCAGTTTTGATTGCATTGCTTCTGACTTTTGGGCATGCGCTGATTGGTTTTGTTGACGATTATATTAAAGTGGTAATGAAACGTAATCTTGGGCTTACAGCTAAACAGAAACTGTTTTTACAATTCTTGCTGGCTGGTGCCTATGTTTATTATCTTGAATTGCAGCCGCATGTAAATTTGGGGTTGAATATTCCAGGAACCTCATTGTCAGTTCCCTTGGGAAGCCTATATTACGTACTGGCGTTTTTGCTTCTGGTAGGTACTACGAATGCTGTCAATCTTACTGATGGGTTAGATGGCCTGGCTGCATCCGTAACAGTACCGGTAACGTTGGCTTATGCTTATATTGCTTATCAGTCAGGCAGTATGGACCTCAGTATTTTTGCTTTGACATTGACAGGTGCTTGTTTGGGCTTTTTACTGTTCAATCGTTATCCGGCTAAAGTTTTTATGGGCGATACAGGTTCTTTGGCACTGGGCGGAGGAATTGCTGCGTTGGCTCTGTTGACACGGACAGAGCTGTTGCTGATTATTCTTGGCGGGATTTATGTTATGGAAGCAGCTTCGGTTATTATTCAGGTCGGTTATTTTAAGAAAACAGGCGGTAAGCGTATTTTTCGTATGACGCCTATTCATCATCATTTTGAATTGGGCGGGTGGAAAGAAACAAAGATTGTGCAAGTTTTTGCGGGCAGTAGTTTGCTGCTTGGTTTAATCGGTATCGGGTTATGGTGTTTGGGGAACGGAGGCGGCTGCTAATGACAAAGACGGTTTTAGTATACGGTACTGGCATCAGTGGCTGCGGAGCTGCTGACGCTTTGGCGAAACAAGGCTGCAGGGTGCTTCTATATAGCGATAAGGAAACAAAGATAGATAATGCTTTGCTGGAACTGCTGAAAAAGCAAGGTGGTGGCCTGTACTGCGGCAATGGGGAAACTTTGCTGCAGGAAGTAGAACAGATAGTTTTATCGCCTGGTATTCCTTTGGCTAATCCTTTGACTGATATGGCCGTGCAGATGGGAATAGAGGTCATAAGTGAAGTAGAAGCGGCATACCGCAGTTATCATGGGCATATTATAGGAATTACGGGTACGAATGGAAAAACAACAACTACTACTTTAGTAGGAGAAATGCTGAAAACTTTGCCTGTGCCAACGGCCGTTGGCGGTAATATTGGACAGGCATTGTCTAAGGAAGTTGAGAATTTAGGAGCTGACGCCTGGCTTGCAGCGGAACTGTCTAGTTTTCAGCTGGAAGGTGTGCGTGAGTTTCGCCCAGATGTAGCAGTAATTTTGAATCTGACTCCCGATCATTTAGATCGCCACCATACGATGGAAGCTTATGGTGCGGCGAAGTGTAATATATTTAAAAAACAGCGTGAGAATGATATCGTGATTTTAAATTATGATGATCCTATTATACGCAGCTGGGGCGAATTGGCCCCTTCAAGGGTTTGCTGGTTCAGCCGCAGGGAGCAGCTTAATCGTGGCGTATATTTAAACGGAGGTAATTTTACTATTGCCTGGGACAGACAGCTTTATACTGTTTGTCATAAAAAAGACTTGCGTGTATTTGGCGGTCATAATGAAGAAAATGTACTGGCGGCTATTGCGGCATGTTTTTTTGCCGGGGTCACTATTGAAAATATGCGCAGGGTTTTGCTGGATTTCACAGGTGTTGAGCACCGTTTGGAGTATGTGATGACAGTTAACGGTGTACCATATTATAATGATTCGAAAGCAACTAATCCTGATTCGACAATAAAAGCTTTGGAAGCTTTTGACGGGCATATAATTTTGCTGGCAGGCGGACATGATAAAATGACATCTTTGGAACCGATGATGAAATTAGTGCAGGCCAAGGCAGATGTGCTGATTTTATTGGGTGAAGCGAAAGAACGTTTTTATGAAGCCGCCGCAGCAGCAGGCGTAGGCGATATCAGAAAAGTAGAGACAATGGATGAGGCTGTTGAGCTGGCGTATAAGCTGGCTGCTGCGCCACAGGTAGTATTACTGTCACCTGCCTGTTCTTCGTATGATATGTTTGAAAATTTCCCTGCACGCGGCCGTTATTTTAAAAATTTGGTTGCGGCATTGCCAAAGTGAAGGCTAGGAGGAAAAACTGTGAAAGTTATACTTTCTGGCGGCGGTACCGGCGGGCATATTTATCCGGCGCTGACTATTGCCGATCAAAACAAGGCTATCCGTCCTGATGTGGAAATTACCTTTGTCGGGACAAGGCAAGGTTTGGAAAAAGATATTATTCCACGTTACGGTTATAATTTGGAATTTATTGATGTTGCAGGTTTTAAACGCAGTTTAAGTTTAGACACATTGCGTTCAGGCATAAAACTGCTGCATGGGCTTAAAGATGCCTACAGCCTGCTTGATAAGTTGAAGCCGGATTTAGTTATTGGTACTGGCGGTTATGTTTGTGGTCCAATCGTGTTTTTAGCTTCTTTAAAAGGTATTCCCACATGTATTCAGGAACAGAACGCAATGCCTGGTGTAACTAATAAAATTCTGGCGCGTTATGTGAGAAAGGTTTTTTTAGGTTATAGTGAGGCCGAAAAATATTTTGGCGGTTCGTCAAAAAAGATTTTTACAGGGAATCCTATTCGCAGCGAGATCATGCAGAAAAAACGTAAGGATGCTGTTGCTGAGCTTGGGCTTGATGCAAACAAAAAAACTATTCTTGTATCAGGTGGAAGCCGAGGGGCCCGCAGCATCAATAATGCCATGCAGTATGTAGAGCGCGAGCTGTCGGGACGCTCAGATGTGCAGGTGCTGCATGCTACCGGTGAAGTTAATTATGAATATTATATGGCTGAAATGAGGAAGGCCGGATCATTGGACGATAACATTATGATCAGGCCATATCTGCATAATATGCCGGTTGCTTTGGCAGCTGCCGATCTGGCTGTATTTCGGGCCGGAGCTATCGGTTTGGCAGAGTTGACAGCAAAGGGTGTTCCTGCTGTGCTTGTACCATATCCTTACGCTACAGCCAATCACCAGGAATTTAACGCTAAGGCCGTAGAGGCGGCCGGAGCAGCTAAGGTTATTTTGGATAAAGAACTGACAGGCGAAAAATTGTTGGAAGAGATAGAAAAATTACTGATCAACGATAACCAACTGCAGGCTATGAAAAAAGCTGCAAAAAGTTTGGGAAGACCTGAGGCGGCGGCAGAAATCGCGCAGCAGGCGTTGAACTTAGTAAGAAAATGACGGAGGAGGGCTTTTAGTGCTTAAAGGTCTGCAAAACATTCATTTTATCGGTATTGGAGGAGCCGGAATGAGTGCTATTGCGCATGTTTTGCTCAAACGCGGTTATCAGGTATCAGGTTCTGATCTTAATGCCGGTCATATGGGAGCTAAGCTTGCTCAAGAGGGCGCTTTGGTTTACATGGGTCATGCCGAATGTCAGGTCGACGATGTCGACGCCGTAGTTATATCCAGTGCTATCCATCAAAATAACCCCGAACTGATGGAAGCGAAAAAACGTAATTTACCTATTCTGCACAGATCAGATGTGCTGGCAGAGATTCTTAATCATGCTGATGGGGTGGCTGTGGCAGGTGCTCACGGCAAAACTACTACCAGTGCAATGATTTCCTGTATTGCTGCTGCATCGGATATCGATCCGACCATTATTATTGGCGGTGAGGTTGGCAGCTTGGGCGGTAACGCCCGTAATGGGGCAGGACCATATGTGGTAGCTGAGGCTGATGAAAGCGACGGTTCTTTTTTAAAGTTTTATCCTAAGTATGCCATTGTTACAAATATTGAAAACGATCATATGGACCATTATGGCAGCGAAGAAAATATTTATCTGGCTTTTACAGAGTTTTTGTCTAATGTCAAAGACGGCGGCGCAGCAATTTTATGTATGGACAGTCCAAAACTGCGCAAGCTGGCATCAGAAACGACAACTCCTGTTATCAGCTATGGCCTGGAGCATGAAGACGCTCGTTATCAGGCGAGAAACATCCGATACAGTGTCAATGGTACCTGTTATGATTTATATGTAGAAGGAGTTTTTGTCAGCACCGTTGAGCTGATCGTACCAGGACAGCATAATGTGCTTAATTCTTTGGGAGCAATAGCGACGGCACAGGCAATGGGGATACCGATGCAGCAGATTTTACCTGCATTGAAGAAATTCAGCGGTGCTAGAAGACGTTTTGAAACAAAAGGCCGCATTGATGGGATCTGGGTTGTTGACGATTATGCGCATCATCCGACGGAAATCGGTGTTACGTTAAAAGCGGCCAGGCAGACCCAGCCTAAAAGGTTGATTTGTGCTTTTCAGCCGCACCGTTATACCCGCACAAAATTATTGTTTGATGAATTCAGCCGATGCTTTGCTGATTGCGATCAGCTGATATTGACTGATATTTATTCTGCAGGTGAATTCCCAATTGATGGTGTAAGTGGGGCTTCACTGGCAGAAGCTGTGACTGAGGCGACACAGCAGCAGGTTACGTTTATTCCTACTTTGCCGAAGTTAGAGGAGTACTTGTTTAAAATTGCCGAGCCGGGAGATTTGATTATGACTGTTGGCGCCGGCGATATTTTTAAGGTCGGTGAAGAGCTTGTTACCGAGCTTGAGAGAGGTAGATAATGATGAATAAAAACGATGTTGTTGCAGTAATAATGGGAGGCCCGTCGGCTGAACGAGAAATTTCTCTGGTTACTGGTGCCGCTATTGCTGGGGCTCTGCGTGAAAAAGGCTACAATGTTGCCGAAATAGATCTGGAACCGAAAAAACTGGCACTGCAATTGGAAGAATGCAGTGCAAAAGTAGTTTTTAATGCTGTACATGGAATGTATGGTGAAGATGGTCGGCTGCAGACTTTACTGGAGATGCTGGAAATTCCCTATACTGGTTCAGGTATGCTTGCAAGTGCGTTGAGCATGGATAAAGCGGCATCTAAACGCATCATGCAGGCCGCAGGTATTGCTACTCCTAAATCGTTGATTTTTGTAAAGGGAGAAACGCATGATTTTTGCGGTGAGATTCTATCTGCTTTTAAAAAGATGCCTGTTGTTGTTAAACCGGCGACACAGGGATCCAGTATTGGTGTTGAGATCGTAAAAAATGATACTGATATTAATTCTGCTATGGAGAAGGCTTTTACTTATTCCCGTGAGGTTGTTGTGGAAGAGTTTATTCAGGGCAAAGAGCTTACTGTTGCCATT